>OFMG01001917.1_pt1 | contig 12095 bp, 10 predicted proteins | sample 1541751 | NCBI WGS metagenome assembly OFMG01 (sample SAMN04209232, study PRJEB22552) | human gut metagenome | biome: gut; material: feces | host: Homo sapiens | place: USA: Oklahoma
TATGGAACTAAAAATCCCTTGAAAAATAAGGAAAAAAGACTTGACTATATAGGGATGGTAATAAAATGGGATATATCGCACATAAAGATGGAGAAAGAGTACAGACTGTAAAAGAACATTTGGAAGGAACGGCAGAGAGAGCTGGGAACTTTGCAGAAAAGTTTGGAAAAAGAGAATGGGGCTATTGCTGTGGAATGCTGCATGATATCGGAAAATACTCGAAAGAATTTCAGAAAAAAATACAGGAGAATACAAATGATAAAGTGGATCATGCTACGGCAGGAGCTCAGGTCTGTAAAGAACTTGGAGGTTATTATCCCATTCTAAGTTATTGCATTGCAGGTCATCATGCTGGACTGCCTGATTATGGAAATACTGCAATAAGTTCCAGCTTATGTGGAAGATGGAAGAAAAAAATCTGCGACTATCAGGATTATAAAGATGAGGTCGAAATTCCAGATCTGGATACGGAACCGATTACATTTAAAGAAGACAGAAATATGGATTTTTCACTGGGAACATTTATCAGAATGTTGTATTCATGTCTTGTAGATGCAGATTTTCTGGACACAGAATCATTCATGAAAAATGGAGATACAGGAAGAAATTCGGGAGAGACCATGGTAACTTTACAGAATAGATTGAAAAATCATATTTCCGAATGGTTGAAAAATACAGATGCAGACACAATAAATGGTCGAAGAACAGAGATATTGAGTCATTGTATAAAAGAGGGAAAGCAAAAAGAAGGGATTTTCCGTCTTACAGTGCCAACAGGGGGTGGAAAAACTGTTGCTTCTCTTGCATTTGCTCTGGAACATGCGGTAAAGAATCATAAGGATCGTATCATTTATGTAATTCCATATACAAGCATTATTGAACAGAACGCCCAGGTATTTCGAGAAATACTTGGTGAGGAAAATGTTCTGGAGAATCATTATAATGTAGATTATGAAAGCTCAGAAGAATTTAAACCGATGCAGCTTGCAAGTGAAAATTGGGACAAGCCTGTTGTGGTAACAACAAATGTACAGTTTTTCGAATCATTATTTGCAAATAAATCCTCGAAATGTAGGAAGGTACATAATATTGCGAACAGTGTTGTTATATTCGATGAAGCACAGATGCTGCCGATGGATTATCTGAAACCTTGTATAGCGATGCTTCAGGAATTGGTGGACAGTTATTCTGTCAGCATAGTATTATGTACTGCAACGCAGCCGGCATTAGATTCGTTTTTTTCTAAAAATGAGTTAATAAAAGAATTATGTCCAAGAATGGAAGAACAATTCCTTTTTTTTAAACGCGTAAATTATCAGAATCTGGGAAGGATACGAGAGGATGATCTGCTTGAAAAACTGAAGAAGGAAAATAATGCATTATGTATTGTAAATACGAAAAAAGCAGCACAGATGATTTATAAAGAATTACAAGGAGAAGGAATCTATCATCTGTCAACAAGTATGTATCCGAAGCACAGAAAACGTGTGTTAAAGAGAATAAGAGAACGATTAAAAAATAATGAGAAATGCATTGTGATTTCTACAAGTCTTGTAGAAGCAGGAGTAGATTTAGATTTTGCAACAGTGTATCGTCAGATAGCGGGGCTTGATTCTATGATACAGGCAGCGGGAAGATGTAACCGTGAAGGAAAAAGAGAATTGTCAGAAAGCATGGTTTATATATTTGACTTAGAAGAGTCTTATAGTGTACCAAACCAAAGGCAACAGATTGATGTATCCAAAGGGATTTTACAGGATTATACTGATATAGCAGATTTAAAAGCGATTCATGATTATTTTACAAGACTATACCACTATAGAGGCACAAGTCTGGATAAGAAAAAGATTATGGATGAATTTCAAAAGATGGAATGTAATTTCGCAGAAGTTGCAAAGGAATTTAAATTAATCGAAGAAAATACAAAGACTATATTTATCAACAGGGAGCCTGAAGCAGATGAATTATTACAGGAATTACGAATTAAAGGAGTAACGAGGGAAAGAATGCGGAAAGCAGGACAGTATTGCATTCAGATATATGACAATGCAAAATCAGAAAACAGCTTTTTCGACAGATTGAATGGAGCAGGTATGCTCAGACCAGTATCAGAAGAGATGCAGGATTTTTATGAGTTGGTTGATGGAGAGCAGTATTCAGAAGAATATGGACTGGATTTTTCATTAGAGGATGGAATGGCGTTCTTTGTGTGATATGGATTGTGGATTTTGAGAAACACACTTTGCGAGTTCCTCAAGTTACCGAGGCAGTTGCAAGGTCTTTTGTGTGCTAGTACAGATTTTGGCTCATTGCTTACGGAAATAAAGAGAGGGGACTGTCGCGACAACCCCCTCAGCTTTTTCATTAAAAATACCATTATTTCAATCCACTGGAATACCAGACAACATAAGTATAAACGGTTATAGGAAATATTTCAAGAAAAAGTATTTTCAATGGAATTTAAAATGAATAAAAGATGTTGATTACCAAAATAAACTGTAGTATAGTGATTTTATAAAGAATGAAAATAGTATAAGTAGATACTATATTTTTAGTAAATAGAGTTTATAGTGTAATTTAGCAATTTTATGTAATCGGAAGGAGGAGAAGAATTTTGATTTTGTACCATGGAAGCAAAGAGATTGTAGAATTTCTAGAGATAAGGAAAGCAGTGTATAACAAAGATTTTTATTTCGGCTTTTATTGTACCCGGATGCAGGAACAGGCGGAACGATGGGCAACTCGTTACGGACGCAAAGGATATGTGAATTGTTATGAATATATACCGGATAAAAAATTAAAGTATTTGATCTTTGAAGAAATGACAGAAGAATGGTTGGATTTTATTGTTGCCTGTCGAAGCGGACAATCGCATGATTATGATATTGTAGAGGGACCAATGGCGGACGATACCATTTATAATTATGTACAGAATTTTATAGATGGGAAAATATCAAGAGCTGCCTTTTGGGAACTTGTTAAATTCAATCATCCGACACATCAGATCAGCTTTCATACGATATCAGCATTAGATACATTACAGTATGTAGGAAGTGAGGCAGTAAATGGGAACAAAAAATAATAATAATTTATTTTTTACGTGCAGTCTGATTGAATATATGGGACGTTTAAAAAAGAAAACCAGATGTGAAATAACAGAGGCCCTGGGCAAAGAGAACATAGACAGAATCTATGAATATGCGGATGTGCTGCACTGTGAACCAATTGAAAAGGTTGCACATGAATTCGTAACCGAATGTAAGATCACAACAGGAAATTTTGATAATGTAATTGAGTGCCGTTATAGAATTCCTGATTATTGGGATATTGGTGAAGTGTATGAACGCCTGATAGAGGATAGTTATAAAGATTCTGATATTTTAAAAGGGTTATGGGAAGTTTATCATTCGTGGATAGATGAAAAAATATCAGACTATAATACAGATTTTTATTACCAGCCGCGGGATTATATTGCAGCATGCTATAAGAAAGGAGAAGTATTATAGATGGGCATAGGTGTAAAAGTAAAAGTGTGGGGGGATTATGCTTTGTTCTCAAGACCGGAGATGAAGGTTGAAAGATGTTCTTATGATGTTATGACACCTTCGGCAGCACGTGGAATTCTGGAAGCAATATACTGGCATCCCGGTCTGAAATGGGTTATTGATAAGATTTATGTGAAGAATCCAATCCGCTTTACAAGTGTCAGGCGAAATGAAGTAAAAAGCAAGATATCTGCCAGCAATGTACTGCAAGTGTATAATGGGGCAGATAAACCACTTTATCTTAGTACAAAAGAAGACATTGTTCAGAGAGCCTCTCTAATTTTATGTGATGTATGCTATATCATAGAAGCACATTTTGAAATGACGAATAAGGCAAATGCATCGGACAATCCTGGAAAATTTAAAGATATTATCATGCGTCGTTTAAAAAGAGGAGAGTGCTATCATATGCCATATTTTGGGTGCAGAGAATTTCCGGCTCAGTTCTGTTTATGTGAAGAAAAAGAGATACATACCAGTTATGATACAGTGCCTGAAAAGGATCTGGGATTTATGTTGTATGATATGGATTATAGTAATCTGGATGAAATACAGCCGATGTTTTTCAGAGCAGTCATGAGAAAAGGAGTGCTGGATTTACGAAACTGTGAGGTGATCAGATGATTCTGCAGGCATTGGTAAAGTATTACGAGGAACTCGTACAGCAGGGAAAAGCAGCAAAACCAGGCTGGTGTCAGGCAAAAGTATCGCATGCAATAGAATTAAATGCGGATGGAACAATAAAAACGATTATTTCATTGAAAAAGGAAGAGCAAAGAGGCAAGAAGAAAGTATGGGTTCTCGAACCTTTAAATGTACCGGAAATGGTTACAAGATCTTCAGGGATTGCTTCTAACTTTTTATGTGATAATGCCAAGTATTTTCTTGGAATTGATGCAGAAGGAACAAATCAGAGAGTTATAGACTGCTTTCATGCGGCAAGGGAAAAGCACTTAGCAATTCTTGGAGAGGCAGAGGGAGAAATGGCGAAAGCAATCTGTCTTTACTTTAAAAACTGGAATCCGGAACAGGCAAAGAAGAATCCTGTGATTAAAGAACATTGGGAAGAACTGAATGAAGGCGGAAATATTATCTTTAGTATGAAAGGGATTTATGCACAGGAAGACGATGAAATAAAGAAGCTATGGGACAAGCTGCAAGTAAAAGAAAATAGTGGAAAGAAAGGAATCTGTCTTGTGACAGGACAGAAAACAGAGATAGCACGTATTCATAGAGGAATAAAAGGAGTTCCGGGAGCACAGTCAAGTGGAGCAGCACTTGTGTCATTTAATGCTCCGTCATTCGAGTCTTATGGAAAAGAACAAAGTTATAATGCACCGGTCGGAAAGTATGCGGAGTTTGCATACACAACAGCATTAAATTATTTATTGAGTCAAAGAGAATATCAATTTCCATTAGGAGATTCCATGATTGTATTCTGGGCAGAATCAGGAAAAGAAGAATATCAAAAGACATTTTTGTCCTGGATGAATCCCAAGCCGGATAATCAGAAAGAAATGAGAAAAGTATTTGGAAATTTAGAGAAGGGATTATGGGTAGACCTTGAGGATATCAACTTAGATCCGAATCAGCCATTTTATATCCTGTGTCTTGCACCAAATGCAGCAAGATTATCAGTTCGGTTCTTTTATCAAAATTCATTTGGAACCATTATTAAGAATATTTCTAGACATTATCAGAGAATGGAAATTGTAAAACCTTCCTGGGTGGAGAATGAATATCTGGGAGTAAAGAAGATGCTGGATGAAACAGTGAATCAGAAGTCAAAGGATAAAACTCCAGTTCCTAATATGGCATCAATGGTATTAAGAGCAATTCTGGAAGATTCAAGATATCCAGAAAGCTTATATACGGATACGCTGATACGAATAAGAGCCGAACAGGGAAATGTTACTTATGGAAGAGCGGCAATTATAAAAGCCTTTTTAATTAAAAACCGTGGATGGAAAGAAGGAGACGATAGTATGGGATTAAATGAAGAGTGTATAGAGACTTCCTATGTACTTGGAAGAATATTTGCAGTACTGGAATCAATTCAAAAGGATGCGAATCCTGGAATTAATGCAACAATTCGAGACAGATATTTTAATTCTGCATGTGCAACACCAGCATCAATATTTCCGGTTCTGATAAAATTGAAAAATAGTCATATCAAGAAAATAGACCGGGAATCAGTTGCCAGAAAAATATATTATGAAAAAGTGTTGGCTGATCTGATGGGAAAATTAGATGTGTCAGAAGAAAATGCAGGAATTCCGAAGCGATTATCATTAGAGGAGCAGGGAAGGTTCATGTTAGGATATTATCATCAGATACAAAAGAAGTACGAAAAAAAGGAGGACAAGTAAATGGGAGAAGCAATTAAAAATCGTTATGAGTTTGTGGTACTGTTTGATGTAGAAAATGGAAATCCGAATGGAGATCCGGATTCTGGTAATATGCCAAGAATAGATCCGGAAAGTGGATTGGGACTGGTTACAGACGTGTGTCTGAAGCGAAAAATTCGTAATTATGTGGAAACAGTAAAGGAAGATGCAAAAGGTTATAAAATCTACATCAAAGAAGATGTTCCGTTGAACAGAAGCGACCGGGAAGCCTGTGAAAGCCTTGGAATTACAGAAACAGAGGACAAAAAAGTTACCGAAGCATTGAAGAAATTAAAAAAATCAGATAAAGACGTGGATATAAAACTGAGAGATTATATGTGTGATAATTTCTATGATATTCGTACCTTTGGTGCAGTTATGACCACTTTTGTAAAAGCTTCTTTGAATTGTGGACAGGTAAGGGGACCGGTACAGCTTGGCTTTGCAAGAAGTATCGATCCGATTGTCAGTCAGGAAGTTACGATTACAAGAGTTGCAATTACAACGGAAAAAGATGCTGAAAATAAGAGTACTGAAATGGGAAGAAAAAATATTGTTCCGTATGGATTGTATCGAGTGGAAGGATATATTTCAGCGAATCTGGCCAGAAAAGTGACAGGATTTTCAGAGGAAGACTTAGATCTTTTGTGGGAGGCAATTATTAATATGTTTGAAAATGATCATTCAGCTGCAAGAGGGAAAATGGCTGTCCGGGAGCTTATTGTGTTTAAGCACAGCAAGGAACTGGGGGATTGTCCGGCATATAAGCTTTTTGATGCAGTCGAAGTAAGAAAAAAAGAAGAAATTGAATATCCAAGAAAATATCAGGATTATACAGTTCAGATTCACGAGGAAATGATTCCAGATTCAGTTGAGATGAAAAGGATGATTTGATGGCATATAAAGAAGACGAATATTTAATGTTGTCGGGGATACAGCATTTTAAATTCTGCCGACGGCAATGGGCTTTGATCCATATTGAGCAGCAGTGGAGTGAAAATGTTCATACAGTTATTGGTGAATTAATGCATAAAAAAGTCCATGATCCCAGTGTAAAAGAAAAAAGAAAAGAGACACTTCTTGTTCGGGCACTTCCGGTTTCCTCGAAAGAGCTTGGAGTTAGTGGGGAATGTGACCTGGTAGAATTTCATAAATGCGAAGATGGAATTACATTGTCTGGTCATAGAGGATTATATTCTGTTTTTCCTGTGGAATATAAAAAAGGAAAGCCTAAGATAACGGACGAAGATAAATTACAGCTAACAGCACAGGCAATGTGTCTGGAAGAAATGTTTTCTACTACAATATCTGAAGGGGCACTTTATTATGGAGAAACGAGGAGAAGAGAGAATATTACATTTTCACAGGAACTGCGTGATGAAGTAAAAGAAATATTTCAGGAAATGCATCAGTATTATGAGCGAGGTTATACGCCAAAAGTCAAAAAGAGTAAGGCTTGTAATTCATGCTCTTTAAAGGAAATCTGTCTTCCCAAATTAGAAAAGACGATATCAGTTTCTGATTATATAGCACAGGCACTGAAGGAGGACGAGCAGTGAGAAAATTATTAAACACCTTATATGTAACCTCTGAGAATAGTTATCTGGCATTGGATGGAGAAAATCTGGTTGTATACGATGAGAAAAAAGAATTGGGAAGATTGCCTTTACACAATTTGGATGGAATTGTTTCTTTTGGATATCGGGGAACCAGTCCGGCGTTAATGGGAGCATGTGCTGAAAGAAATATTTCACTTTGTTATCTCACTCCTCAGGGGAAATTTCTGGCAAGAGTAACTGGGAAGGTTCAGGGAAATGTTCTTTTACGGGAACAACAGTATAAAAGTAGCAAAGATGATGAAATAAGTCTCACAATTGCAAAAAATTGTATTACGGGAAAAGTTTATAATGCAAGATGGGTACTAGAACGGGCAATTCGTGATCACGGAATGCAGATAGATGTAGAAGGCGTGAAGAAAGCATCTTTGCATTTAAAAGAATCGTTACAGTATATACAGAATGCAGAATCGAAAGACCAATTGAGAGGTTATGAAGGAGAAGCAGCCAGTATTTATTTTGGCGTTTTCAATGAATTGATTCTGCAACAGAAAAAAGAATTTAATTTTCAGGGGAGAAATAAAAGACCGCCTAAAGATAATGTAAATGCGATGTTATCTTTTGTATATACCTTATTAACAAATCAGATTACATCTGCGTTAGAAGTGGTAGGACTGGATCCTTATGTCGGATATCTTCATACAGACCGACCGGGGAGAGTATCATTGGCATTAGATCTAATAGAAGAACTGAGAAGTGTATATGTAGATCGGTTTGTTTTGTCATTGATCAATAAAAAAATTGTGAATGGAAAAAACTTCTCCCAAAAAGAAAATGGAGCTGTCTTGATGGGGGATGATTTGCGGAAAAAGTTATTAGTTGAGTGGCAGAATAAGAAAAAAGAAGTTATTACACATCCATATTTGAAAGAAAAAGTTGAATGGGGGATGGTTCCGTATGTACAGGCAATGTTGCTTGCAAGGTATTTACGTGGAGATTTAGATGGCTATCCTGTATTTCTGTGGAAATGAGGTGGAAATATGCTGTTGTTGATTACATATGATGTAAATACAGAAAATGAAGCCGGAAAAAAGCGACTTAGAAAAGTAGCCAAACAATGTGAAAACTATGGGAGAAGAGTACAGAACTCCGTATTTGAGTGCATTGTGGATCAGGCACAAAGTGTGACGTTAAAATCTTTGTTAACAGAGATTATTGATGATAAAGTAGATAGCTTGCGATTCTACTATCTTGGAAATAATTATAAGACCAAGATAGAGCATATAGGTGTAGAACGAGGAATTGCAGTCGATCAGCCTTTATTCTTATAATTTGCAGGTGCGAGTGTCTAGCATACATAAAATTACCGGGAGACTCGCACCTGTAAAAATAAACAAATTTGAATGTGCTTTTTGTATAGACAGAGTATTTCAATAGTATACGAAAGTAAATTCAAATATATTTATAGATATTTCATAAAAATAGACAGATGTTTTTGTGGAATATTGCAGTCACTTCCCTTGCGGAAGTGTGGATTGAAATTACAAATTGACTTGCTAATATGACGAGCCTGTCGGTCACTTCCCTTGCGGAAGTGTGGATTGAAATAGGGTGGAAAAGGAACAGAGATTGATTATGACAGGGTCACTTCCCTTGCGGAAGTGTGGATTGAAATATTGTTTTGTCAAGTGGTTGTTGTCCTCTTGACATCTGTCACTTCCCTTGCGGAAGTGTGGATTGAAATACAAGATAAATCTTATCAGGCATTTCTTTGCCATGTCACTTCCCTTGCGGAAGTGTGGATTGAAATATGATCCGTATAACTGGATGTCAGACAGATATCCGTCACTTCCCTTGCGGAAGTGTGGATTGAAATGGCTGAAAATGTTTTGTACTTTTGTTTTATGTTGAGTCACTTCCCTTGCGGAAGTGTGGATTGAAATCCCTGATCCTTTGCACATTTCGGGCGTGCTCCCGGTCACTTCCCTTGCGGAAGTGTGGATTGAAATGTTTTTTGAAAGCCACTCACTGCTGATAAGGTAATCGTCACTTCCCTTGCGGAAGTGTGGATTGAAATAGATCAAAATTTTCTTTAATCAGTGCCTCCATCGTCACTTCCCTTGCGGAAGTGTGGATTGAAATAGCAGACCTTGAGTCGGATGACCAGTCTGCTTATGTCACTTCCCTTGCGGAAGTGTGGATTGAAATTCCTGCAATAATCACTGCAAAGATTTGTTGCAACATCGTCACTTCCCTTGCGGAAGTGTGGATTGAAATTTTTCGGCAATATGCTCTTTTATCACCTGCATAAGTCACTTCCCTTGCGGAAGTGTGGATTGAAATAATGTTCATTATTCATCTCTCCAATCAAATGCTTGTCACTTCCCTTGCGGAAGTGTGGATTGAAATGCTGATCCGCAGCTTGATCCGTGTCGCTTCTGCGTCACTTCCCTTGCGGAAGTGTGGATTGAAATACGGTGCTGCCGTCAATGGCTACGATGCAGGAAGTCACTTCCCTTGCGGAAGTGTGGATTGAAATTTGCAATGAAAACCCGTTAATTCTTGTAACAAGAGGTCACTTCCCTTGCGGAAGTGTGGATTGAAATCATTTGTATCAACGTATGCCATTACAGCACATGGTCACTTCCCTTGCGGAAGTGTGGATTGAAATGATTGTAAACGCTGCCTTTCCCTTCGGGCAGTTTGTCACTTCCCTTGCGGAAGTGTGGATTGAAATGTCCTTTTGAGACTACTTTGTATGGGGTAACGAGTCACTTCCCTTGCGGAAGTGTGGATTGAAATATATTTAACAATCTGAGACAGAAAATCAAAAATCTGTCACTTCCCTTGCGGAAGTGTGGATTGAAATTGTTGGATATGATACCTCAATCCCTGTTGGACAGAAGTCACTTCCCTTGCGGAAGTGTGGATTGAAATCGTGGGGCAAACGTGCAGATGCAGTATAACGGCGTCACTTCCCTTGCGGAAGTGTGGATTGAAATTCGCATCCGTTCCTGACCTGATATACTCATACGGCCGTCACTTCCCTTGCGGAAGTGTGGATTGAAATCATCTAAATGGTAAATAGCTTTTTTGCCGTATTTAGTCACTTCCCTTGCGGAAGTGTGGATTGAAATTTGGTAATTATCATCTTTGATAAAAACACCTCTGTCACTTCCCTTGCGGAAGTGTGGATTGAAATATTTGTGAAGTCGGCGTGGGGGTGGGAGTATGAGTCACTTCCCTTGCGGAAGTGTGGATTGAAATAATGATGTGCTGCGGACCGGCTATCTGAAAATCAGTCACTTCCCTTGCGGAAGTGTGGATTGAAATACTTACCCGGCATCCTGTAGATAGCAGCAGCTCTGTCACTTCCCTTGCGGAAGTGTGGATTGAAATATTGAGCCGTTCTACATATGGGAATCCGAGGAGTAAGTGCTATCATCATAAATATTATAAAGACTTACTGAAATCCTTGGATTTGCCTGATATTCATTTTCACCAGTTGAGAAATACCTATGCAACCATTTTGCTGAAGAATAGTTTTAATTCAAAAGGTGTTTCGCATTTGTAGGACATGCCAAGGAAATTATATCCGTAGATGTCTATGGAGATACACAGGAAATTATAGAAGACTGTCTGGACGTACTGGAACCATTTATTGAAGAAGTTATTCCAAAAGAGAGGAAAGATCAGTATTATGATTATTCAGAAATGATTGAAATAGACTTAATTCTGGAGGAATATTTCAACGCAGCATGATGAAAAATAGAATAGTAGTGATAGAAAAAAGTACAAATAAGAATCGAACATTTGTACTTTTTTCTTGCGTTAATCTATATACTTTCAAAAATTTATTTGATATAATAGGGACTGTTACAAGAACAAACAGTAAAAAATATGACAGGACCGGAGGTTAGTATTTTCAGGTATTTCCGAGTGCTGTTTTATCCGCAAATATTAGTTTTGTGACTTTTGCAGGAAAAATTCGTAATGGGGGAAGGAGGACGATAACATGATTTACTTTACAAGTGATTTACTTGGGGCATCGTGGAATTATCAGCATGCAGAATCGTCCTTTTGAAAATATACAAGAGATGAATCAGATTTTGATTCAAAATTATAATGCAGTAGTACATAAAAATGATACGGTGTATATTCTTGGAGATATTAGTCATCATCTACCGATGGATAGGGCAAATGAACTGATTAGCAGGTTGAACGGAAAGAAGATTCTGATTAAAGGAAATCATGACAAGAAAGATGATTTGGAATTGTTTGAGGAAATATGTGATTTTAAGACAGTATCATTGAATGGCCTCTATTTTGCATTGATGTATTATCCGATGCTGTCATGGCCGAAAAAGAATAGTGGGAGTATTCAATTACATGGACACATACATGCCCATGAAGAATATAATTTGCAGAATAAAGCAGACGGAATTAGAAGATATGATGTAGGTGTGGATGCGAATAATTATTATCCGGTATTGGTGAAGCAGATTATAGAGTTTTTTGAGAATAATGAAGGAAAATGTAAATTGTGAACTGATTAGGCAAAATTTGCCTAAACTGCGTCAATTAGGGAAATTGAATTCCCCAATTGA
>OFMG01001936.1_pt1 | contig 11912 bp, 10 predicted proteins | sample 1541751 | NCBI WGS metagenome assembly OFMG01 (sample SAMN04209232, study PRJEB22552) | human gut metagenome | biome: gut; material: feces | host: Homo sapiens | place: USA: Oklahoma
CAGGATTGGTGCGCACGGGAAAAGTAGTTCCAGAACGGCGGCGCCTCGATACGAAAGGAAGTGTATCCCGTGTTTCGTGAAGAAAGATATTACGTTTTTCTACAGGCATTAATTACGCCTCCTTCGCAGAATATGCATCTATGCGTTCGTCCAGCAATTTCATAAGCTGCTCATTATCAATAGATGTGCCGTTAAGGATAGAATGCTTGATAGCATCGTCACACGCTCGAATTATTTCTGCATGGCTAAGAGACTTGGCTTTACTCACTAAATCTGATGAAACAAAAAAATAACGATCATAGGACTTTAGCTTATAATCAAACAACCGAACAATTTCGCTTTCAGACGGCATCGCATAATGTAGTACATCATCAAAACGTCTAAATAGAGCTTGGTCTAAGAGCTTCTGGTTATTCGTTGCCGCTATAATAATGCTTTCGGATGTATCTTGCTCAATAAATTGCAAAAACGAATTCAAGATTCGTCGAGCTTCGCCAACCTCATTATCTAACCCTCGATCAGCACCAATAGCATCGAACTCATCGAAAAAATATACGCCAGTTGATATTGCAATTGAATCAAAGATTTGACGAAGCTTTGCACTGGTTTCACCCATAAACTTTGTTACAACCTTGTCCATCTGAACCGTATATAATGGTAAATCTAATTCGGAAGCTATGACCGAAGCTGTAAATGTCTTCCCTGTGCCGGGGCGTCCCTCTAACAAGATTTTTCTTCGATTGCTCAAGCCGTATTTTTCAAGTTTGCTTTTATTCCGAAATTCTGACAAAATTCGAAATATTCGATTACTCAATTCTTCGGAAACAATCAAATCGTTCAAACGATTCGAGGGAATTTCCATAAGAAACATCCCATTGGGATTATTTAGTCGCAGAACCGTTCCCTTCGTTTTTCCGATTTTATCGGCAGTCTGCTTTAGTTCACGTGCAAAGGTGTCATGGCCGTGCTTCGCTTCATACGCGGCGATTTGGAGTACAACTGTTTTAAACTTATCATTATCAGAATCGATATGAGCTTTTATTAAGCTTTTAATCTGATCCGCTGTTGCCACATGAATGCACCCCCCTTCATAGATATATAAATCCATTTTTATTTTACCACCTGGCTTAAATTAGTCAATATACAATCCTTTAATATTAGCCGTTTTCACACTTTATTTGTTGTATATTCTTTGCTTTTCCTTCACCGCGGCAAAATTTTGATTAAAGTTCAAAACTATTGTCTAAAAGTAGGTCTCCATGCGTGCAGATAACTCCGCACACATAGAGATTGTTACTTTTCCGCTTTTCCTCGCCGGGTCGCCTTCCCCTCCAGTGGGCTTCCATCGCCCTCGCCCAACTCCATCAGCCGCTTTGCCTCCGCAATCTCCGCTTTCATCTCCACGATCAGTGCCTTGAGCTTCTCCTCGCACTCCTCGCGGGTGTGCGCGTAGACATTGCGGGCGTGTTTCTTGCCGTCGGGCCATTTTGGGGAATAGCGTCCTTCAAAGAGATGGTCGCTGATCTCACTGATGCAGCCGGTGCCGGATCTACGCTTGCGGCCTATGTAGGGCTTGAAATTGGTCATACTCGGCTTTTCCGCCTGGGCCGGGGCAGTTTCCTGCCCCGGCTCTGAAGCGTCCTCCTGCGGCGCTGCCTTGCCGATGCCGCGGTCGATATTTTCGGCGGCTGTGCGCTGCATATCATCGGTGATGTGGGTGTAGATGTCCAGCGTGGTGGCTGCTGACACATGCCCCAGCATAGCGGAGAGCGTTTTCACATCCATGCCGTTCTCCAGCGCCAGCGTCGCGAATGTATGGCGCAAGTCGTGAAAGCGTACATGTTTGCATCCTGCGTGCTCCAGAATGAGCTGCAGTCTGCGGCGCACTACGCCGGGGGTGATGGGACAATCCTCTTTTACTGGGGACGGGAACATCCAGCGGGAGTCCACTGTTTTCTTATACTCTTGCAGCACCGCCACCACGGCGGGCGGCAGGACGATCTTGCGGACGGAGTTTTTCGTCTTGGGCGTGCTGATTTGAAGTTGGCCACGCACATCGTAGACCTGCTTGTTCACATTCAGTACGCCGGTTTTGAAGTTCAGGTCATCCCATTGCAGCGCCATGAGCTCACCCCGGCGCAGGCCAGTGGCCAAGTCCAGAAGGAACACTTCGTAGTAGCCCTCGAACTTTGCCTGGATGAGAAACCGTTGCAGCTCCTCTCGCGTCAGCACCTGCATCTCCCGCGCCTTCTTCGGCGGCAGCTTGCAGCCGATGGCGGGGTTCACGCGGATCAGCCCATCCTGCACCGCCTTCTCCAGCGCTGAGCGGCAGGTGGCGTGACACATACGCACCATCCGGTCGGACAGTCCTTCGCCGTACTTGTCGGTGAACCGCTTTCGGCCGCTTTTCTTGAGCCGACCATAGAACTGCTGCAGGTCATTCTGTGTCAGCTTGTTCAGCGGGATGTTGCCGATCTCCGGGATGATGTGCAGGCGGATGCGGCTCTCATAGGTCTCCTGTGTGGTGGGGCGGATCTTGGTCTTGGAGTGATTCTCATACCAGTATGTCAGCCAATCCCCGAAGGGCATCTCGGGACGAACCTTCTCCGGCTTCAGCCCGCCGCATTCCTCCTTGAGCTTTTGGAGCTTCTCAACGCACTCCTTCTTCGTTTTGGCAAGGACATTTTTCGTCTTGGGGTAGCCGTTATCATCGTAGCCGATGACGATGCGGCCTTCCCACCGTCCGTCCTTTCGTTGCCTTACGGTTCCGTCTCCGGCTTTTCGCTTTCTTGCCACGGTTTCAACTCCTTTCCAAAGATATCCTCCATGAAGCCGCCCACGATGCCCGAGGCTGTCTTCTGCATATCTGAGGTGACATGGGTATAGGTGTCCAGCGTGAAGGACGCATTGGTGTGTCCCAGAATTCCAGACAGCGTTTTGGCATCCACGCCGCTGGTGAGGGCGTGGGTGGCAAAGGTGTGGCGCAGGTCGTGGAAGCGGATACTGGGCAGCCCCGCCCGCCGGAGCAGCGTCTTCATGTGGAGGTAGGCCGAGCCGGGGCTGACAGGATCCTCCGGCTTCACTGGGTCGGGGAATATCCATTGACTGATAGCATCCGCTTTTCGCCGCCGCAGGATTTTCGTCACACTGTGCGGCAGGATGATGGTACGCATTCCTTGATTTGTCTTCGTTTCACCGACGGTGTACTCGCCCTTCCTCTGGCTGTGGAGGGTGCGGCACACCTTCAGCGTGCCGCCCTCCTCGTCAAAGTCGCTCCATTGCAGACCGCAGATCTCGCCGCGGCGCAGGCCGGTCATCAGCTCCGTTTGGAAGAAGTCCCGCCACACCTCGTCCTGCTCCACCACTGCGCGGAAGGCGTCCAGCTCCTCGCCGGTCAGAATGCGCTTGGGCTTGTAGTTGGGCTTGGGAGCCGTTGTCCCCTCGGTAGGGTTTCTGGGAATGACGTGCGCCTGCACCGCATCTTTCAGTGCGGCGTGAAGCGTGGAATGGATGTGGCGAACCATGGAGTCAGAGAGCTGATGATCCATCTCGGGATGCTCGTGGATGCGCCCCTCCGTTTTTAGGCGGCGGTACATTCGCTGGACGTCCTGCTGAGAGATGAGTGAGATCTGTTTGTCGCCCAACTGCGGCTTGATGTAGTATTCGATGTAGCGGCGGTAGCCCTCGAGGGTACCGGGGCGCACCGTACCCGCCTTGTACTCCGTGAGCCAGCGGTCCAGCCACTGGCCCAGCGTCATCCGGCTGTCCTCGCTCAGCTCCACATCGCGGTAGCACTCGATGTTCTGGTGCAGCTTGTCCAGTAAAGCTTTTTGGGTCTTGGCATACACATGACGGAACAGCGGCTCGCCGTTTTCCCGGTGGCCGATGACGATGCGGCCCTCCCAGCGTCCATCGTCACGCTTTCGCACCATGCCGTCACCGGCCGGTCTTCGCTTTGCCATGTATTTCACTTCCTTTGGATTCATTTTCTTTTTGCAACACAAACAACTACCACACTTTTGCGGAAATAGCTATTGCTTTTCTCAATTCTTTTTCTGTGTTTTGAAGTGCAAATTAGGTGTAAATTGGATCAAAATCGGGGCATGGGGCCGGTAGAGCGTCGGCGGAAACCCTTGAAAACACTGAGGAAACTGGAACTTAGAGCGTTCCACAGGGTACAAACTCCCGAAAGGAGCGTTCCTCTGTCCCCGGTCACAAACCCTTGAAAATGCCCGCACTGCGGGCATTTGTGGGATGGACAGGGGCGTTTACGACCCCGGTCCTTTCTCCTGCTTTTCTTTCGTCGGATGCAAATCGGTCTGATTTTCGGTCATCCCGCCCGGTCAAGCATCCACGGCGCATCACCCCCTTCCGGGCAGAACACGCTGCAGTAGGTGCTGCTGTCCGGCACCATGCCCCGCTCCAGCATGATCTCACTTTGCAGTAAGCGCACGCACAGCTCCGCATAGACACTTCGCATCTTGTCCCGGCCCTGACGAGCGAAGGCTCTTTGCTCATCGGTCAGATCACCGTAGCGTTCATCGCAGAGGAACAGGCGAAGCTCCTCTTCATTAATGGGTTCGCCATGATCCTTGTTCCACGCCCACCGGATGTAGCACACCGTGTTATGCGTGCGCCGGAGGACCATCATCGGGTCATGGTCCACGATAAAATTTGCAAGCTGCTGCATCATGCGCTTTCCTCCTTCTTGCTCTGCCGATTCAACTCGGCCAATCGTTTCTCTGCCTTTGCCCGCTCCATGTCACGCTCCGCCTGAAGGAACTGCCGCTGATAGTTCAGCTCCATCGCTTCCTGAAAGGGACGGATGGTGTAGATGAGACTTCCGTTGCGCACGCGGCCGTCCTTCGTGGTGATGGTGCTGGGCTCGGTATGGATGAGCCCCTTCTCCTCCAGACCGGCCACATACTTCCGCACGGTGTTTTCGCTCAGCTGCACTGCCTTTCCGATGGTGCGGTAGCTGGGGTGGCACTGGTAGGTCCTGCGATCCTCGCAGCGCAGAAGGTAATTGTAGACGGCGATCTCGTGGGAACTGAGACCGAGGTTGAACACCTCGTTGGGCACGAGGTAGTAGTGCTTGTTCGGATCCCGCTTGGGCCAGCGCTGGTACATCAGGCATCACCTCCTGTCTGTGCGTCTACCCATTGGCGGAACTTTTCTTTGGGTACCACGATACGATTGCCGATCCGCAGGGCCGGGAATCCCGTTTCGTGCATCAGCTCATAGGCGCTGGAGATAGACACACCCAGCACCTGCGCCACCGTGTTCGCATTGAGAAACAGCGGCAGCTGGTCGTAGTTGGTGAATGTGGATTCTTGCATTGGATTCCTCCTTTATAATTTTTGATGTTTGTTGACGGAAGCTACAACGCAGCCTATAGGCATCACTCCTTTCAGTTCGATTTGAATACAGAGAATTGCTCCCTGCTAAATGCCTTAAAAAAATCCCTCCACTTATCGCGGAGGAAAACATGTTTTGCACACCCTGTTTTAGAAAATTTTTTCTTTGTCTATCGCGGCGTATCTTTTGAGACAGCAAATAGAAGTTCCATACCATCCAACAGCTTCATGAGGGACAATTCTAACATTCCTCTACCTATTGCCGTTCTTCAGCAATTTTTGGGCCTTTTTTCTATGCGATCTACACGCTTAAAAATCGTTTTCATGTTCATGCCGGATATCCTAAAATATACGCCATTCCGTTTCTTTGAATCCCATACATACCATGGACGCAAAAAGGGAGCCGCGCCAATTGGCGCGGCTCCCTGAGTTGAGTGTTCGGTTTTACATTCCCAGCGTCGGTGAGGTGTGCTGCTCCTGCTCCATCAGAAGTTCCAAGCTGTAATCCAAAATTTTCTCCTTGCGCTCGGTCGGCATGGTCAGGTAGAATTCACGCTGGATCGGCAGCAGTTCAGGGACACCTTCGAGAAAGTTATGGATCGCGTCGAGGTCGATTCTTGAACAGACACGCTTGAGCGCCTCATTGCAATCAGGATTCTTCAGTGAGGAGATGTAATCGAAATAAGATATCTTTTTCCCGCCTTCTTCGATAGAGGAAGTTGGGAAGGTATAGATGCGCTGGTCGATTTCCGCTTCGTCTTGCAGCACAGTTTTCATCCGTTCCAAATCAAGCTGCGGGTACAGGCAGGAACCGCAGTCATAGACCGGCGCCAGCTCTGCCTGCTGCTTCTCCTCATCCACGAGGAAACCCCAGTTGCCGTTATGCCGGTCGAAGTTTCCAAGGAACGCATCCGCAATAAACATATCCCAGAAAAATTGCCGCAGCTCATCGGAGGGATAAATACTCTGCTCCTCGATGGCCTCCAGAATGGAGGACAGTTCTTTTCCATAACCGTTCTGTTCACTATCGATGCAGGTATTCTTCAGATGAGCAAACTCGATGAGCCGTTTTCCGCCCTCTGTAAAGTCCCGGCATGCAACCACCAGCTTTGTTTTGCTGCGGCTGTCCGTATAGTTTCCGAGGAGCGTTTCCTGCGTCCGAAAGCCCAACATTTCAAAGATATGGCAGGCGACATATTCGCCGATACAGCCGTTGCTGTAGCTCATATCCCGATTCCTGCTGGGCTTTGGCGGGAACTTGAGCATATAACTGTGTCCTTGATAGGTGATATTGATTTTATTCCCATTGGCTCCGCCATAGGCGCGGAAGCGGTTGACTGGGCAGTTGGTAAAATCAATCACGGGTTCTCACCCCCTTATAAATATTTTGCGCGAAGATAATCTGCCTGCTCCTGTGTAATGGCGTTGCTCCACTGATTGGAGTTGATCGCACTATATAATTCTCCCCACAGGCAGTCCATATAAGACACTTTGTCTTTTTCGCCCTGAATGTACTCACGGAGCGCTTTATCCAAACTGGCGGGCAGATTCTTTTCCAGATAAGTTCGGTCAGTCGGCTTGCCGCCATGCATTTGTGGTTTCTCCACGGTCAGCGTAATGAGCTGCTCCATCGGGATATCCAGTGTGGAGGACAGCTTCATGAGTGTACCGGCACTGCATCGGGAGAGCGTTGTCTTGCCGGAGCAGATGTCCGCCAGGGTTGCCCAAGGCACACCGCTTTTCTTGGAGAGCTGGTAGCGGGAAAGGTTCTTTTCCCGCAGTATCTGTTGGATCGTCATATACATCACCGCTTTTATTATATCGGTACGCCGATAATCAGTCAAGAGAAAACATCTCACTCCCCCTGACCAAACTGTTTGTTTGCATTTGCCCTCCCCAAAACTGTTGACTATTACGATACAGACAGCGGGACAAGCCTTCATGGCCTGTCCCGCTGGTTTTTCTGCCTGGATTTTGAAAGTATTTTCCTTGTTTGGTACAAAATAAGCATAGCACCCGAAGCGGATAGGAAGCCTCGGAGGCTATGCTTATTTTTGTTATAATGGGAGGGCAATGGATGGACGGTTTCTTTGGTGAGCCAAGCGCTCGAGCTGTAAACAGTCCTCCGCCCTCTTGTTATAAAGATTCGATTGAGCAGGTTGCTCCGGCTATGCCGCGTGCGCGTCACGAACCAAATTGAATCGTAATAAGCCGGTGCGGAAGCATTGCAATATTTTATCAGGAAAGAAGGAATGCCCATGCTCAGTATCGGGATCGATGTGTCCAAAGGAAAAAGCACCGTGTGCGGAATGAAGCCAGGGGGAGAAATCGTGTACGCTCCGTTTGAAGTTCAGCACACAAGGGAAGGAATGTCGGAGCTCGTATCACTGCTGCACAACAGCGGCGAAGAGGTTCGTGTCGTTTTGGAAAGCACCGGCAGCTACCATTGCCCGGTGGTGGCTGCTTTGTTGGAGAACGGAATATTCGTCTCCGTCGTCAATTCGCTGCGGATGAAGCGGTTTTGCTCACAAAGTATCCGCAAGGTGAAGACCGACCGAATCGACGCTATGCAGATCGCTTTGTACGGTTTGGCTTATTGGCAGGAGCTTCAACCGACCAGACTGCCGGAGGATACATATCGGGAGCTTCAGCTTCTGGCGCGGCAGTATTACCAAATGACCTCCATGCTGATCAAGGCAAAGGTTGATTTTAATGCCCTCTGTGATCAGGTTTTGCCCGGTATGCAGGAGCTCATGAGCGACCATGCCGGACGGCACAAGCTTTCGGACTTTGTCCTGCGGTATCGTCACACCACTCACATCCTCGAAATGGGAGAAACGCGCTTTCGGAAGGATTATTGCAAATGGGCGGAAAAAAAGGGATACCGCAATTGCGAACGTATGGCAGTGCTCATCTTTGCCACAGCTCAAAACGGTATCCCTGTGCTTCCCAATGCACCATCCACGCAGATCGTCATTACGGAAGCGATACGAGTCCTCCACACAGTGGAGGCGTCCCGTGACGCTATTTTAACACAGATGCAAGCTCTCGCCAAGACTCTGCCGGAATATTCTCTCGTGCGCGAAATGCCCTGCATCGGGGACACGCTGGCTCCGCGCCTGATTGCGGAGATCGGAGATGTCCGACGCTTTCACAGCAAGCGGGCTCTCATCGCATACGCCGGCATCGATGCGCCGCCGTACCAGTCCGGTAAATTCTGCGCGAATAACCGGCATATCTCCAAGCGGGGAAATCGCTATCTGCGTAAGACCGGGTACGAAGTCATGCAGAGCTATGTGATGCACAAACCGGCAAACGACCCGATCTTTACATTCATTGAGAAAAAACGCGGCGAGGGAAAGAGTGGTAAACTCGCTATGGTGGCGGGCCTGAATAAGTTCCTCCGAGTCTATTATGGCAAGGTCACAGAGCTCTACCGCAGCTTGCCGGCAATAGAATGAGCTGAAATCTCCAATACTTTATTTGAGGCGGCCAAGCGATTCGTTTTGCCGCCTCTGTTTTGCTATACTCTTTTCCTGCCGATAACTTTTCTTTTAATTTGGGCTTGACTTTTTAGCAGGTTTATAGCGGCTCAACCTTTGAGCCGCCACCCCCGCAGCACTTACCCAGAAACCACTTGCATAACACCCTCCGCAGAGTTACAATGCAGCCAACAGCAACGAGAAACGCTTCCCGTCAGGCACCGGTGAATCTTCACCGGAAACCTGACGGGAAGCGTTTTTGACCACATAGATTACCACAGACGGTGCCGGAGCACGCGGAAACAGCGGAAATAAGAGCGTCAAAGAGTAAGTGAAACAAATTAAAAAGCGCCGAAAACCGCTATAAACGAGCGGAAAAAGTATTCCCGATAAGTTTGGGACCAGGAGACCGTGCGTTCGAGCCGCACTACTCGGACCAAAATCCCTCTGAAATCAACGATTTCAGAGGGATTTTTCTTATTCTTTGTCTATTGCGGCGCAGGAGTTAAGGTTCCATCTCCTTTTTTCTTTCCATAGCAATTGTCCATATTCAAAGTGAGAAAATCGGTTAAGATGATATGAACCGATAGCCATATCAGCCCCTCCAATTCATTATCTTATCATACTGTTTCTGATACAGAACAACTTCTCGTTACCCTCTCACAGCGAGCATAGTCCTGTGAGGGGAAGGAGACGGCTTATTACTTTTATGGCGTTGGGATTTCAGTCTCAATCAGTCCCGGAATTTGAGTAGCAATTGGTGTATACAAATCAATTTCAGCGTTTGGAGTGGATATTGATACTACCAATGAATACCGTATGGTTTCATTACATTTGCCTAAATAGCTGCGCTCTCTCCACCAGCCCACAACTGGATATACCGCTAAATAATTTGCATTACATAATTCGACGGCACTTGTTTTTATAAAGTCAGAATGTACTGAACCTACATCACGGTTTTCGCTACCAAGATACCATCTGTTACTTCCACTCGTACCTCCGCCATGATCATCGCTATCTTCACGCATTTTTACATTAATCCTTTTTTTGAAATCTTCCACGCTTTCGTCCGTATTTATTACATCAAACCGTAAACCGCATGAAGGATACCGATATCGGTTATTCCAACCCTTTTCGCCAGGACCCGGCTCGATAAAATACGACAATGTAACTCGCATTTCTACTTCGGCTTCTCCCAAACTTCGAAGCAATTCCGATGGCCAGGGAATCTGATGTAAATGCATCTCCTTCATTCCGATTTGACCATTGTCTTTCTCGTAAGGTTGGATTTCACCTTGAATAATCAAATTTACAGAATTATTTAAACATTGAATAGCTCTATCAATATTGGGTATTCCGTAGCCGCATGTACGCAGAAGTTTACGTCGCCCCGTTTTTTTACTATCATCAGTACAAAACTGTTCTTTCATCTGCGAGGTCCACCGTGCCGAATGAATCAGAAGTGCACGAACTGTTTCTGGCCAAATATCAGGATATTCTGCGAAAAGTTGAGCTGCCATGTGCGATGCCTGAGCAGTAGCAGAACTCGTTGCCCATATTGTAGAGAATTTTCGGTTTAGCGGGCGATGCCCAGTTGTTAGTAGCGATAGGTCTGGACAAGGAACATAATCTGCCCCGTTTGTTGCTACATTTCCTCCATCCAGGAGTATTTCAGGCTTTACCGGCCATTTGGATGCCCACATAATAGAAGTTGCACTGTAGGGACTGAGTTGACCGCTCTCTGCTACAGGACTAAATCCCGAAAATGCTTCATCATTAATAATTACACTTTGAGAAAATGCCCCCACCGTTAATGCATTCCAAGACTGCCCTGGACTCTCAACGCTATGAATCATATTTGCATCAGGATATCCAACCGCAGACATTTCGGAACTTTCGACATTACCCGCACTTACCAAAACTAATCGCTTATCACTATCGTCGACACCAGAAGCAACGCTGTCCACAGCTGCAGACCAAGACGTAGGGCTCCCATCTCCAGTATTATACACAGAGGAAGTCACTGCAATACAGTGACTTCGTTTTGCATCGGGATTGGCGATCTCCGCTAATGCAACTGCTTGTTCCGTTATTGCACCGTACAAATCCGGTGGATTTTCACCACGTGGCGGTAAAAGTTTCACCGCCTCAATTTGATGATATACATTTAAAGGCTGTCCGCTAATCAATGCATCTTTCAAATCAGAATATATTGCGATGCCAGCCATCTCTGTGCCATGTCCGTCGTGATCAGAAGCCATCCATGCTGAATCAACACTTTGCACCCAATCTTCTCGGGTCGCAGGGGCAATAAGTGGATGCCCAACAGTAAGACCGGTATCCAAAATGCAAACAGTTGCCCCCGTATTGTGGAAAGTGGTCCTTCCCAATAGTTCGTCTACCCATTCAGCCTGTTCACTGCCATTTAATTCATCGAAAAAATTAGTTGGTTCAGGTGCACGGCGAAACTCAGCTAAATAATCACACCCCGTTAGTAAACCTAAGAGTTGATTATGGTCTGCTTGAACAAGCCGAACCACACGTTCTGGAAAAGCAATAGACCTCGGATTTTCTGTAATCTCCAACGCTGAGCAACATTCATCAAAATTGCTTATTGCTTCTTCCATTTGTCCATTTTCATATCTAAGCCAAACTTCACACCATACTGCAATGTCACCAGGCATATCTTTTCGCTTACCAACCCAGAATGATTCTAAAACGGCAAGTTTCACATCTTCGATGCTTCGTACAAGATCGTTGTGTTTAGGTGATTTGCCTTCTTCCAAAGACTCTAATGAATCACTAAAAGCTTGTACTCGGTCAAGAAAGTAATTCTCTTTGCCAGCAGGAATATACACTGTGGCTCTCTGCACATTGCCGTCTTGTCGAACATTGAGAAGTCTGATTCCTGATTTAGCTTGGTAGTTATCCAGCGCTTTTGTCTGGAGATCACAATTTTCTGCACCGGAAAACTCAAGATAAAGACCGTCCTTATAGCGTATAGCCGCAACTTGTCGTTGCGTCAGATCTTGGCGTCTGCACTCATTAAGTTCATGTGCAATAAAAGCAGCGT
>OFMG01001938.1_pt1 | contig 11855 bp, 7 predicted proteins | sample 1541751 | NCBI WGS metagenome assembly OFMG01 (sample SAMN04209232, study PRJEB22552) | human gut metagenome | biome: gut; material: feces | host: Homo sapiens | place: USA: Oklahoma
GAAGTGTGGTAACACATGGAGCTGACTGTTACTAATCGTTTGAGGGCTTGACCAAAAGTGAGAAATTGAATGGTGATGGAAAGACACTGGTTCTGTATGAAGTTTTGAAGGTATATATCTTCAATAAAATATAGGGATATAGTTCAGTTGGTAGAACGTTGGTCTCCAAAACCAAATGTCGAGGGTTCGAGTCCTTCTGTCCCTGTAGCAGACACTGAAAAGCAGAAATGTTTTTCAGTGTTTTTTATTTTCTTGTATAGGCTCTAACTTCCCAAGAGAAAAAAATTGATGTATGATAAGAAAGAACAGATTTTGATACAGTAAAAGATGTAGAAAAAGGAGAGGAAGTTTTAGCTTATGAGTATGAAATTTATAATGATTGGTTGTGGCTGGCGGGCACAGTATTTTCTTCGCGCAGCTGAAATACTTTCAGACAGGCTGGAAGTATCAGCGATTGTAATGCATTCTGAAAAACGTGCGCAAGAGATCCAGCAAGAGACAGGGATATTAACAACGACTGATTTGGAAACTGCATTAGATACAAAGCCGGAATTTGCTTTGTTGTGTGTACCGAGAAGTGTTATGAAAGAATGGATTTTGCGACTATGCAAGTTGCAGATTCCCGTACTTTGTGAGACTCCGCCTGGGCAAGATATAGAAGAATTAAATAATCTTTGGAAAGAAGTTCAAATCTTGCATGGAAAAGTTCAGGTTACAGAGCAATATTTTCTGCAACCGTATTATGCAGCGGTTCAGAATGTGATCGACAGTGGGATTCTTGGAGAAATTTCAAATGTATCGATGTCAGCCATTCATGGGTATCATGCCATTAGTATTTTTCGGAAATTCCTTGGAATTGGAATGGAAAATTGTAAAATCAGTGGAAAAACGTATCAATTTCCAGTGACAAAAACAAGAGATCGGGCAGGGTGGCATACGTCCGGAGAAATCTTAACTGGAAATCGGGCACGAATTGATATTATTTTTGAAAATGGAAAAGCTGCATTTTATGATTTTGATGATGAACAGTATTTTTCTCCAATACGAAGTCGTTCCTGGGTGATACAGGGAGCAAGAGGAGAGGTTCGGGGAGATCAGATCTGTTACATGGATCATCAGAATCGTCCGGTAAACGAGCAGATGCACAGAGAAGATGATGGAGTTTATAATATAGACGGTTGGAGTCACAGATATATCAGTTTCCGTGGAGAACGAATTTATGAAAATCCATTTCCGGGTGCACGGATAAATGATGATGAGATTGCAGTGACTGATCTTCTGGCTCACATGAAACAATATGTAGAGACAGGAAAAGAGTTTTATCCACTTCGTGAAGGACTTCAGGATGCCTATCTGTCTTTTCTGATGGATGAGGCAGTGGAGAATCCTGGAAAAGAAATTATATCGACAAGCCAAAGCTGGTCTGTCTAAAAAGTTATAAAATAAGTAAAAAATACTGAAATTCTATGTAATAAGAAGCATTTTTCCTGAAACAAGGTTGACAACCAGTAAGCGAATACTTATAATTGCATTGTTAAAAAATATTCAAATGCAAAAACTATGATGAAGAGAGTACGCTGACTGGGAGCATCACAGCGAGCCGGGACGGTGGAAGCCGGTATCAGTACCGCTCAGTGGAAAATCACTTCTGAGTTGCAGTTCTGAAACAAAAAGCAGAGTAGATCTGAATCATGATTCTATGAAATGGTACAGATATCATAGCTGTTTTCAGAAAGTAGGAGCTGACGGTGTTTCCACCGTTACAGGGAATCGGTATCCGGCAAATATGTCGCGTACTTCGAACAGGTGGTTAAAACGATTGTTAAAAGCTTTCGTCCTTTTCGGGACGAAGGCTTTTTATTTTGCAGGAAATTTTATACAATTTTCTGTGAATTATAGAAAAAGGAAAGTTTGATTTTTCTATAATAAATGCGTTCCTGTGAGAATCATAAATAAGCAGAGACAATCTGCAAAGAAATAGGAAAGAAATATAACATGAAATGAGGAGAACAGAATGTACGAAAAAGTTTCAACAAATCTGAATTTTGTGGATCGTGAGAAAAAGACAGAAGAATTCTGGAAAGAAAATGACATTTTCCGCAAAAGTATGGAAAATCGTAAAGAAGGTGAGACATACACTTTCTATGACGGACCGCCTACTGCAAATGGAAAACCGCATATCGGTCATGTATTAACCCGTGTTATCAAAGATATGATTCCGCGTTATCAGACCATGAAAGGAAAAATGGTTCCGAGAAAAGCAGGATGGGATACGCATGGACTTCCGGTTGAGCTGGAGGTAGAGAAATTACTTGGCCTTGACGGTAAAGAGCAGATTGAAGAATACGGTCTTGACCCATTTATCAAAAAATGTAAAGAGTCTGTATGGAAATACAAAGGCATGTGGGAAGATTTCTCCGGAACCGTTGGTTTCTGGGCAGATATGGACAACCCATATGTTACTTATGACAATAACTTTATTGAGTCTGAGTGGTGGGCACTGAAAAAAATCTGGGACAAAGGCCTGTTATACAAAGGTTTTAAGATCGTTCCTTACTGCCCGCGCTGCGGTACTCCGCTGTCTTCCCATGAGGTAGCACAGGGATACAAAGATGTCAAAGAACGTTCTGCAGTGGTTCGTTTCAAAGTAAAAGATGAGGATGCATATTTCCTTGCATGGACCACAACACCATGGACTCTGCCGTCCAACGTAGCTCTTTGTGTAAATCCGGAAGAGACTTATGTGAAAGTAAAAGCTGCTGATGGATATACTTATTATATGGCAGAGGCACTGTGCGACACTGTTCTTGGCAAACTGGCAGATGAAGAGACAGACACAAAAGCATACGACGTACTTGAGACATACAAAGGAAAAGACCTTGAGTACAAAGAATATGAGCCATTATTTGACTGTGCCGTAGACATCTGCGAGAAACAGCACAAAAAAGGCTACTTTGTCACATGCGCTGATTACGTTACACTGACGGATGGTACCGGTGTGGTTCATATCGCTCCGGCATTTGGTGAGGACGATGCCCAGGTAGGACGCAGATATGACCTTCCATTTGTTCAGTTAGTAAATGGTAAAGGTGAGATGACAAAAGAGACACCGTATGAGGGTGTATTTGTAAAAAAAGCAGATCCGATGGTATTAAAAGATCTGGAAGAAAAAGGACTGCTCTTTGATGCCCCGAAATTCGAGCATAGTTATCCGCACTGCTGGAGATGTGATACACCATTGATCTATTACGCAAGAGAATCCTGGTTTATCAAGATGACAGCAGTCAAAGACGATCTGGTGCGCAACAATGCTACAGTAAACTGGATTCCGGAATCCATCGGTAAAGGACGTTTCGGTGACTGGCTGGAGAATATCCAGGACTGGGGTATTTCCCGTAACCGTTACTGGGGAACTCCGCTGAACGTATGGCAGTGTGAGTGCGGTCATATGGAATCCATCGGAAGCCGTGCAGAGCTGGCTGAGAAGAGTGGGGATCCGAAAGCAGCAGAAGTAGAACTTCACCGTCCGTATATCGATGCTGTCACCATCAAGTGTCCACACTGTGGCAAAGACATGCACCGTGTACCGGAAGTAATCGACTGCTGGTTCGACTCCGGAGCAATGCCATTTGCACAGCATCATTATCCGTTTGAAAATAAAGAAGTATTTGAGCAGCAGTTCCCGGCTCAGTTCATTTCAGAGGCAGTAGACCAGACACGAGGATGGTTCTATTCCCTGATGGCAGAGTCCACACTGTTATTTAACAAAGCACCATACGAGAACGTTATCGTTCTGGGACATGTACAGGATGAGAACGGACAGAAGATGAGTAAATCCAAAGGAAATGCAGTTGATCCGTTTGACGCACTGCAGAAATATGGCGCAGATGCCATCCGCTGGTATTTCTATATCAATTCTGCCCCATGGCTGCCAAACCGTTTCCACGGAAAAGCCGTTATGGAAGGACAGCGTAAATTCATGGGTACACTGTGGAATACTTACGCATTCTTCGTTCTGTATGCAAACATTGATGCATTTGATGCAACAAAATATGCACTTGAATATGATAAATTATCCGTTATGGATAAATGGCTGCTGTCCAGACTGAATTCTACGGTAAAGGCAGTCGATGACAACCTTGGAAATTACAGAATCCCGGAAGCTGCAAGAGCACTGCAGGATTTCGTAGATGATATGAGTAACTGGTATGTAAGAAGAAGCCGTGAGCGTTTCTGGGCAAAAGGCATGGAGCAGGATAAGATCAATGCGTATATGACACTGTATACCGCACTGGTAACAATCTGCAAGACAGCTGCTCCGATGATTCCGTTCATGACAGAAGATATTTACCAGAATCTGGTAAGAAGTATTGATAAAGATGCTCCGGAAAGTATCCATCTGTGTGACTTCCCGGTTGTTGACGAGGCAATGATCAATCCGGAACTTGAGAAAAATATGGCAGAAGTACTGAAAATCGTTGTACTTGGCCGTGCGGCAAGAAACAGTGCAAATATCAAAAACAGACAGCCGATCGGCGATATGTATGTAAAAGCACCGTTTGAAGTACCGGAGTTCTTTGTGGAGATCATCGAGGATGAGCTGAATATCAAGAAAGTAAGCTTCATCGAGGATGTCAGTGCATATACGAATTACAGCTTCAAACCGCAGCTTCGTACCGTAGGACCGAAATATGGTAAATTCCTGGGCAAGATCAAAGCTGCCCTGGAAAATATTGACGGACACGCAGCAATGGCACAGCTGAAAAAAGAAGGTTCCATCACTTTATCTGAAGTGGATGATAGCATCGTTCTGACAGAAGAAGACTTACTGATTTCTGTAGCTCAGACAGAAGGATTTGCTACTGAGACCGGAAATGACATCACTGTTGTACTGAATACAAAACTGACACCGGAGCTGATTGAGGAAGGCTTTGTCCGCGAGATCATCAGTAAGGTACAGACAATGCGTAAAGAGGCAGGATTTGAAGTAATGGATAAGATCGTCCTTTCCTTCAAAGCAGAGAAAACAATCTGTGAAGTATTTGCAGCACACAAAGAAGAAATTCAGAGTGAAGTACTTGCGGTAGATATCAAAGAAGGCGCATTAGAAGGCTACCAGAAAGAGTGGAATATCAACGGCCACAAGGTTGAGTTAGGAGTGGAAAAACAGTAATGAAAAATATTTTATTTGACAAAAAAGAATTCATTAAATGTGTAAAAGACAATGTGAAAACACTTTACCGCAAAACCATGGAGGAGGCTTCCGAACAGGAAGTCTTCCAGGCGGTGTCTTATGCTGTAAAAGATGTTATCATTGACAACTGGCTTGCTACCCAGCAGACGTTCGACAAAGAAGATCCGAAGATGGTATATTACATGTCTATGGAGTTTCTGATGGGTCGTGCCCTCGGTAACAACCTGATCAATCTGACCGCATACAAGGAAGTAAAAGAAGCACTGGATGAAATCGGATTTGATCTGAATATGATCGAAGACCAGGAGCCGGATCCGGCACTCGGAAACGGTGGTCTGGGCCGTCTGGCTGCATGTTTTATGGATTCCCTTGCTACGCTTGGCTACGCTGCTTACGGATGTGGTATCCGTTATCGTTACGGTATGTTCAAACAGAAGATCAAAGACGGTTATCAGGTGGAAGTACCGGATAACTGGCTGAAAAACGGTTATCCTTTTGAGCTGCGCAGACCGGAGCATTCTTTTGAAGTCAAATTCGGTGGTTATGTACAGGCTGAGCCGGCTGAGAACGGACGGACAAAATTCGTTCAGAAAAATTATCAGTCCGTACTGGCTGTTCCGTATGATATGCCGATCGTTGGATACAACAACAATATGGTAAACACACTGATGATCTGGGATGCTGAGCCGATGGAATGTTTTGAGCTGGATTCCTTTGACAAAGGTGATTACAGAAAAGCCGTTGAGCAGGAAAACCTTGCAAGAAACCTGGTAGAAGTTCTCTATCCGAACGACAACCATATCCAGGGTAAAGAGCTGCGTCTGAAACAGCAGTATTTCTTCGTATCTGCCAGTGTACAGCGTGCCGTAGCCCGTTATAAAAAATATCATCCGGATATCCACAAACTTTCTGAGAAAGTAACCATCCAGATGAACGATACACACCCAACCGTAGCAGTTGCAGAGCTGATGAGAATCCTTCTGGATGAGGAAGGTCTGACCTGGGATGAGGCATGGGCGATCACAACGAAGACCTGTGCATACACCAACCATACCATCATGGCAGAAGCATTGGAAAAATGGCCGATTGAAATCTTCTCCCGTCTGCTTCCGCGTATTTATCAGATCGTTGAGGAGATCAACCGCAGATTCCTTCTGGAAGTAGAAGAGGAATATCCGGGAAATCAGTATAAAAAAGACAAAATGGCGATCATTCATGACGGACAGGTCAAAATGGCACACCTTGCCATCGTTGCAGGTTACTCTGTAAACGGTGTAGCGAGACTGCATACAGAAATCCTGAAAAAACAGGAGTTAAAAGATTTCTACGAGTTATTCCCGCAGAAATTTAACAACAAGACAAACGGTATCACACAGCGTCGTTTCCTGTATCACGGAAATCCGCTGCTGGCTGAGTGGGTATCCAACAAGATCGGAAACGACTGGATCACAGATTTAAGCCACATGAAAAAACTTGCTGTCTATGTAGATGATCCAAAAGCACAGCAGGAATTCATGCAGATCAAATATCAGAACAAGCAGCGTCTTGCAAAATACATCCAGGAGCACAACGGCATTGAAGTAGATCCGCGTTCCATCTTTGATGTACAGGTAAAACGTCTGCATGAGTACAAACGTCAGCTGATGAACATTCTGCATGTTATGTATCTGTACAACAAGATCAAAGAGCATCCGGAGATGGAATTCTATCCAAGAACCTTCATCTTTGGTGCAAAAGCAGCTGCCGGTTACAAAAATGCAAAACTGACGATTAAGCTGATCAACGCCGTAGCTGATGTGATCAACCATGATGCAAGTATTGACAACAAGCTGAAAGTTGTATTTATCGAAGATTATAAAGTATCCAATGCTGAGTGGATCTTTGCAGCAGCAGATGTCAGCGAGCAGATTTCTACTGCAAGTAAAGAAGCATCCGGAACCGGTAACATGAAATTTATGTTAAACGGTGCTGCAACAATTGGAACAATGGACGGTGCAAACGTAGAGATGGCTGAGGAAGTCGGCAAAGAGAATATGTTTATCTTTGGTATGAGTTCCGATGAAGTCATCGCGCATGAGCAGAACCGCGATTACAATCCGATGGATATCTTTAATCAGGATCAGGAAATCCGTCAGGTATTGATGCAGCTCATCAACGGATTCTATTCCGGAAATGATACAGAGCTGTTCCGTGATCTGTACAACTCACTGCTCAATACACAGTGCACACAGTTCGCTGATACTTACTTCTGCCTGAAAGACTTCCGTTCTTACGCAGAGGCTCAGGAGCGTGTGGAGAAAGCTTATAGAGACGAGAAAGGCTGGGCAAAACTCGTTATGCTGAATGTGGCACATGTTGGAAAATTCTCTTCTGACAGAACCATTCAGGAGTATGTAGATGATATCTGGCATCTTGATAAAGTAAAAGTAACTGTAACAGAGCAGTAAATTCGAGTTGAACGTAGGTGAAACTTGGCGCGTGATTCTGATCAGTGTAAGCTGATGTATTCTTATTAGAATCACTGTGCATTTTAAGTTGGTATACTGTCTGCCGTACACAGAGTGCCCCACCCGATATAGGGATTGGGGTATTCCGTGAAGGCAGGCAGTTTTTTTGTGCCCCGAATCAGGTAAGCTTTTACTTTTTCACTGTACAGGTAGGGATCATTGCCTCGGACAATCCCCCATTCCATCAGCAGGGCACAGCTTCCTGTGACAAAAGGAGCGGCCATGGAAGTACCGCTTTTGGATGTATAGCCACCGCCGGGAGCGGCAGAAATGATATTGACGCCGGGAGCTGCCAGATCCGGTTTGATCCGATGCTCCATCCGGGTAAATCCACGCCCGGAAAAGGCGGCATAACTGTTGAAAGCAGCATTATAGGCACCTACCGAAATGACTTTGGCAGCAGTAGAGGGAATCGTGAGCGTAGTGGTTTCTGTCGGATATAAGAATCCGGTGCCGCTGCCGATTACGGACTCTCCCGGAAGCCACAGGTCATAGGAACCGGCGGTGATGCGGCGGGGATTAAGCGTCAGTTCCCAGATACCAGCATCTATGTAGCTTCCCCGGGGAAGAAAATCCAGATAGATTTCCTGGCTGATGCTGTAGGGGCTTGGTTTTCCGTAATACACCAGAAGTTCGGTCGTTCCGGCGGTAAATCGATAGGTGCCAAGCCGTTCCTGAAATGGCCCGACAATCGTGCCGTTCGGATGGCGCAGGGTTACTTCAATTTCATCCGCGTAAGATTTCCAGAGCTGAAGATTCAGTCCGGATTCATAATCACTGACCGAAAATGGAATGGTGACGGGGGAACTATTTGTGAGAAATGATCCGGAAGTGTGAATCCGGGAAGCACCTTCGTTTCCGGTGCCGGTGACAATGCAGGACTTCCAGTAAGAAGATACATTATCAAGGTAAGTTTCCAGCAGGGTTGCACCGTCATGGGAACCGTAATTATTGCCAAAACTTAAGTTAATGGCCACGGGCATCTGCCATGAAAACGCTTTTTGCAGGACATAATCTACCGCACGCATCAGTTCCGTAGTGCGGGGAAAACCATCCGGATCGGAAATGCCAAGTTTTACGATCAAAAGGGAACTTAGTGGGGCAACACCGCGGTACTGGCCGTTCGATGCACGTCCGTTTCCGGCAGCAATTCCGGCTACATGTGTGCCGTGGCCGGATAAGTCCCGGCTTGGGACAAGTTGGTATCGTTCCTGAGACGAGGGCGCCTGCAGGGCTTCGTTGATTTCAGCTTGCGTGAAAATGCGGTCAAGGCTCTGATCCCAGAGTTCAAGGATCCGGGTGGTGCCGTCTATGTTGCAGAAATCCGGGTGGGCGTAGTCAATGCCGGAGTCGATGATGGCAGTGATGATACCGGAACCATAGAGATTGTTTCGTTCTGGATTTGTTTGCTGAGTATTTTGGTACCTTGCAGTATCTGACAAAATGGAAGAAACTGTATTTACATCTGGAATAGGTTGTGATGGCGAGATCGTATTGGGAGCTGTCTGAAGTGGCGTGATACAGGAAGCCGATCGCCCGCTATTGACAGCAAAAAAGAGCCGTTTCGGTTTTTCCATGTATTCAATTTCCGGGCGTTCTGATAAAGCATCCAGAAGATCGGCAGGTACTGTCAGAATGCCATATCCATTTAATAACGGATGGATCGTGATCTGTGGAAACAGTTCAGGAAGCAGATCAAAGCCACCGGAGGCTTTCACAATCACTTCCCAGCTGCGGGAAGCAGTATCATATCCAACATTCAGTTCTAAAGATTTTTCGCGTTCTTCCGGTGTGGCGTTCAATGCCAGATTCAGGAGATTTTCTAATTTTTCATTATTCATGATAGCAGATTCCTTTCCTGAAAGTTTTAAAAACTGTAATCATATGATTTGGGTGTCAAAACACCCAAATCTTGATTATACGGATTGCTCCGTGCTTTCATATTATTGTATATGTGCAAAATGTAGAAAATACATCCGGAGTAAGATTATTTTGAAAGAAATGTATCGTCTACATCCCTTGAATTTAGAGGGAAAACTCTGTTTTTTTTTCTTGTGAAAATTTTTCGTCAATATGCACAACGCCAAAAAAACGGGTATACATCAATTGACAGTGATATTACTGTAGAATATAATTTGCACTATATTAATCGTTTTGTATTGGCCAGTAATCAGACGATAGTAAAAACTTACAGGAAGGCAGCAAGGAGAAAAAGTTTATGAAAACAAAATTGCAGAAATATTTTCCGGATTTAATTCAAAGCAGGGAAGCGGTGGAACATGAAATTGCTCAAAGAACAGGATTGACCTTGATTTATAATAGCTGGACAAAAGAGCGACAGCAGGAATTTTTAGACTTTTGCACAGGAGTCAAAGGAATTAATGTAATGTATGATTTTGTGAGTAAATCTGTTTTAAATCCTGATGCGGCACCGGAACGTTTGAATGATCTGTTATCTGTTTTATTGAAACAAAAAGTCAGAATTAAAAGTGTTCTTCCATTGGAGGGAGGACATATCGCAGATGATCAGACACTTGTCATTATGGACTTGTTGGTAGAACTGGAAGATGGAAGACTGGCTGATTTTGAAATTCAGAAAATAGGATATAAATTTCCGGGAGAGCGTGCTGCATGCTATGTAGCTGATTTATTACTGCGTCAGTATAAGAGAATTCGTAGTCAGAGTAAAAAGAATATTTTGAAATATGGCTACCGCAATCCCACTGGCTTTAGACGGTGGGTTAAGGTAGCTAAAAGTGAAAAATTGTTATATACTTGCGGTATGGGAACATGGAAATGAAAAAACAGATACAAATATTTATTACAGTATCATATTATATTTGTCTGCAAATATAGAAAAAAATTACTGGTTTCAAAGCAGATATCAGATGATATAAAACAGTTTTCTTATGAGATATGTCAAAGGCATAAAGTTATTATCAGATATATGGAAACGGATAAAGACCATATTCATTATATGATAGAAACAGAACTGACAATGTCTGTTAGTAAGATTGTAAATCTGATGAAAAGCTATACAACATATCATATATGGGAAAGATATCCCAAATATCTGCGGAAACAGTTCTGGAAAGAACGTACATTTTGGACAGATGGATATTTTGCCTGTAGTGTAGGAAATGTATCAGAAGAAATACTGAAAAAGTATATCGAGGCTCAAGGTTGAGAAAGAAGGTGGCAGTAAATGTTAAAAGCATATAAGTACAGAATATATCCCAATGATGGGCAGAAAGTGCAGATAGCAAAAACATTTGGCTGCTGCCGTTTTGTGTATAACCAGACGCTGGCATATCGAAAAGAGGCATATGAGAAAGAAAAAAGATCTATAAGTAAAACCGACTGTAACAATTACTGTAACAGAAACCTAAAGAAAGAGCATGAATGGCTGAAAGAAGTCGATAAATTTGCCCTGACAAATGCGATCTGTCATATGGATTCAGCGTATCAGAAATTTTTCAAAGAACATGCCGGTTATCCGAAATTCAAGAGCAGGCATGCCAGCCGTAAATCATACACAACGAATTTTACGAATGGCAATATAACGGTAGATTTTGATGGAAATAAAATAAAATTGCCCAAATTAAAGCGTGTAAAAGCAAAACTGCATAGGCAATTCAGAGGGAAGATAAAGTCTGCAACCGTATCGCAGACGCCGGGTGGAAAGTATTATGTATCATTGTTGGTGGAAACGGAGCATAAAGAACTGCAGCATACCGATCATAATACAGGATTGGATCTAGGGATCAAGGATCTGTGTATTACTTCTGATGGGAAGAAATACGAAAATCCAAAGACTATCAGAAAATATGAGAAGAAGCTGGTAAAATTACAAAGGCAGTTGGCCCATAAAGAAAAGAGAAGCCAGAATTACTATAAGACCATGCAAAAGATAGCATTGTGCCATGAGAAAATAATCAATACCAGAAAAGATTATCTGCATAAGATATCCCATGAGATCATCAGCGAAAACCAAGTGATCGTTTCAGAAAATCTGCAGATAAAAAATATGGTAAAAAACCATCATCTGGCAAAGTCCATCAGTGATGCATCGTGGTATGAGCTGACAAGGCAGCTGGAGTATAAGGCAAAGTGGAATGGCAGAAAATATATCAAGATAAATACATTTTATGCTA
>OFMG01001964.1_pt1 | contig 11625 bp, 7 predicted proteins | sample 1541751 | NCBI WGS metagenome assembly OFMG01 (sample SAMN04209232, study PRJEB22552) | human gut metagenome | biome: gut; material: feces | host: Homo sapiens | place: USA: Oklahoma
GTATGATTACTTCCACCGGGAACTGCTGAAGCGCAGCTTTGCAATGGCAGATGAGACCAGAGTCCAGGTACTGAAAGAAGAAGGACGCCGGGCACAGACACAATCCTTCATGTGGCTGTTCCGCAGCGGCGAAGACGGCCTCCCGGCCATTATCTTATATGGTTATTCTCCAACCAGGAGCGGCAGCCATGCAAAGGAGTTCCTGGAAGGCTATCACGGGTATCTGGAAACGGATGGTTATCAGGGTTACAACAGCCTGTCGGATATCAAACGATGTTCCTGCTGGGCGCACATCCGCCGGTACTTTATCGACGCCGTTCCCAAAGGGAAACAGTATGATTACAGCCAGCCTGCAGTGCAGGGAGTCCAGTACTGTAACCGCCTGTTTGCCATAGAGGATTCCATTAACAAAAAATATCCCGGTGATTATGAAAAGCGTAAGCAGCTGCGTCTCGAGAAGGAAAAACCTGTTCTGGAGGCTTTTTGGTTGTGGCTTGAACATCAAAAGCCAGTCCGGAATACCCGCATGGATAAAGCGGTGAATTATGTCCTTAACCGGCGGGAAACAGCGGAGACCTATCTGGAGGATGGTCGCTGCAGCTTCACAAACAATCTCAGCGAGAACGCGATCCGTCCATTTGCAGTCGGTCGGAAGAACTGGCTGTTCAGTGATTCTGTCTCTGGAGCCAATGCCAGTGCTGTAGTTTATACAATGGTTGAGATGGCAAAGGCGCATGACCTGAATGTTTACGGATATCTGAAATTTCTGCTGGACCATCGGCCAACGAAAGAAATGACCGATGATCAGCTCGCAGAGCTTGCACCCTGGAGCCAAAAACTCCAATCTATCAAAAATCGCATGTGAATTATAGTGAATTACTCCAACTCGCAAAGGGCTGGGGTAATTTTATATCTGGCCGCATCATTATTTGGCGGTTACGATTCTATTTTTAATGACAAATATACATAAACATACGAAGATATAAACATAAGCAATACATAAACAAGTTGTTCTAGTGGCTCTTTGATTTTAGCTACAAATTCAAAAATCCAAAATTTTTCTTTACAAATACAATAAATAATTCCTATTTCTAATATTACCGCAATAACATAAGATATTATGAACCCTAAATTCATGCATTTCTTTCCTCCTTTATTAAATTTCTTTAATATAGTCTATACCTAATTTACTCCAAACAGAGCCTTCATAAAATATACTGTCTAATTTTGGTAAACTTAATAAAAAAATTTTCCTTCGACATTTATCTACTAGAAATACTGACTCTGTGTTAAAAAATTTTGAAATCATAATTTACGCAAAAAGGGACTATATTCAGAAACAACATTCATACGAATACTATTCTTTACACTTACAACTCTCATTGCTTCGGATATCTTTTTTACTTATTATAAACTACAGATAAATAGAAAATCAACTTTCATTATCTATTGGCCAACATATTTCCCCTTTAAGTTATAACTGTGCATTGGCAATTTCATTAATGATTCTTCTCCATGTTCCGAAAACACAACTACTGCCCCTCTTAACGAAAATTCAATTAAAACTTCCTCTATAGTATGATTCCAAACATTTTCAAACATTTCATGCAAAATAATAATGTCTGCTTCTTGAAGAAACGCCACTAATATTTCTAAACAGTATCTCTTACTTCTATCCAATCCTCTAACCACCTCATCTTTAAAATCGAACAACTCCCCTAATCTTAAAAACCCTTCAATCACATAATCTTTGTTTATAATTGAACCTACATTTCTCTCTATATATTGAAATACTGTAACATTATCCTCCGGCTTCACGTTTTTCAGTTCAATCTCTCTTATTCTTTTTGTTTTTCCATAACATTTTATAATATCTGTTATCTTGCGCTCTTGTATAGTATTACAATTATAAAACCCAACTATGTCTTTCGAATTTATGCGGAACAACTTATCTTCTTTGTCATTTTTACTAATCTTTATTTCTATCATCTATTCCCTCAACTCCTATAATCAATGGCAATTCTGGCATCGTATATTTTAATAAAGCATATACAATTCCTGACAAACCAGTCATAAAACCTGGATTGTATAATTCTGTTGGTAATATATTTTGATCATTAAGAAATTCCAGAATCTGTTCAAATCGAGAAGCACAAATGCTTCTTACCTGCTTATCACCAAAAATTTCTGCATATCTTTTTAAAATCAACAAATTTCCCATGTTTCCATGGCATAGGCAAAAACCTGCATGCAACCCATCTTCAATTAATTTATTTTTAGCAAGGCTTATGTCTTTAATAACTTGCTGAAGCAATACAGTTTCCCCTGAATTCTTTATGGCATTGTATAAGGTTAATCTGGATAGCAGGATACCCGCTGCTCCGTGGCACCACGCTATTGGCTGATCTCTATTCTGATCTTCCTCCGGAAATTTTCTTAAATCTGTCCAATTATTATTCTTTTCTGAGTATAAAGAATTTTCATATTCTACTAGCCTAGAAAGTACTCTCAAATATTTCGTCTGTGGATATACCTCATATAATCTTGAAAACATTTCTATAAATCCACTGTTTCCATGTGCAAAACCTGCCAATACTTCAGGAACCACCTCTGATTTCCAACCGACTTTCCCATTATCAGTAACCATATCCTCAATTAATTGTTCTGCTATTTGTATAGCTTTTTGTAGATAAGTAGGCGTTCCTGTTTTTTTATACATATTAATTAGAACCAATACTATTCCAGAATTCCCCGAAATCAAATCGAACAGACAATCTTCTGAGATAATTGTTTCCATGCAGCTTAGCCATTTATCAAAATATAACTTATACTTAGAATCATCATATATTTCATATAAAACATTTAATGCATATAGAATCGAACCCTCACCACAAAAAACTCCTGTGTTAAACTCTGCAATGCTCTTTTTTCCGTCACTTATAGTATCTATATACCTCAATATACGATTATCTAACACTTCACAAATTTCATGATATTTCTTATCTTGATATATCCATTCGTACAAATGAAATACCAAATTAATCCCAACCGTGCCATCATATAATGTATTCGGTAGTGCCTGGATCATCCACTGATTTTCCTTTATTCCAAATAACTTTACACCAATCCAATTAACATCTGTCCCATCTTCACTATAAATCGCATTTCTTCCTATTTTACATAGCAACTCTTTTGCCAATTCTTCTGCCGTTTTAAATATATTATTAGAAAGAGCCGGTTTTAACCAATGTCATTAAGTTAAGATATTAAAAATGTATTCTCTTATAGAGCAAGGTATATAGAAAAATGTACCCTGCTCTTTTTTTGTGATTTTAAAAAAATGGTTGACAAATACCAAAAAAATTGCGGCGAAGCCCCTTGTTTATAGGAGGTGACGTCGTGAATACACACGCTAATGAACTTAAAAATTGTTTACTAAAGATTATTGATGAAATGGCGCTTTCTTCTGACATCTTTAATCTTTCAGGAAAACCGGCTTTTTGTCGTAAAAGTAAATTTAACTTTTCTACGTTGATTCAATTTATTCTTTCTTTTGGAAGCAACAGTCTTGGACATGAGATAGGAGAATTTTTTGAATATAGGAAAGGGTTTCCAACTGTGTCAGCATTTGTCCAACAAAGAAAAAAACTCAGTTACACTGCCTTAGAACATTTGTTTTATCGCTTTAATGAATGTACATTTAAAAAACCTGTCCTTTATAAAAATTATCGTTTACTTGCAATTGATGGAAGTGATCTTTCACTACCTTACAACTCTCAAGAAGATAATGTTATGGGGGATAATCATTTTTCGACCCTCCATTTGAATGCACTTTTTGATGTTTGTAGTAAAAGCTTTTTGGATGTCATTGTTCAAAAGGGATTGCACGAAAACGAAACAGGTGCAGCATGTGAACTTGTGGATCGAATCAGTGAAAAACATCCTGTTATAATCATGGCAGACCGTGGTTATGAGAACTATAATCTTTTCGCTCATATTGAAGAGAGACTTTTTGATTATGTTGTAAGAGTCAGAGATTCTGATAATTCCTGTATGGTTTCTGGGTTAAATCTTCCTAAAACAGAGGAATATGATATTACAAAACGGGTGGTATTAACCAGACATTTCTCTGGTCCAGCTGCGATTAACACAGAAAAATATAAGTATCTTTCAAAGAAGTCCCGGTTTGATTATATTGAAAATAGCAAAAGTCCTGATTATGAGATAACAATACGGTTTGTCAGGTTCCTTTTAGATGACAATACATATGAAGTTATTGCAACGAGCCTTCCAGAAGAAATATTTTCAATGGAAGATTTGAAAGAAATCTATCATCAAAGATGGGGAATAGAAACTGGCTTCAGAGAATTGAAATATATTCTTGGATTGTCAGCATTTCATTCTAAACAGGAGAATTCTATTTTACAGGAAATATACGCAAGATTAGTTATGTACAACTTTAGCATGTTGATTGCTCAACATGTAAAACCAAAAGAAAAAGATCTGAAGTATAAACTACAGATCAATTTCACGCAGGCTACCAAAATCTGTTTGAACTTTTTCAGGTACAAAGGAAAGGAGCCTCCTTATGATATTGAAGCCACAATTCAACGATTCTTACTCCCAATAAGACCCAACCGAAAACGACAGCGAGTTTCTGTCAGTACATGTGTGGTTTCATTCAATTATAGATTAGCATAAATCAGAAATAATTCAATCTTTTTTACTCCTCCGATTCCGAAGGAGTTATTGTGCTATCAAAAAATCAAACGAAATTTTTCTTGTAATACAAAATCAGAGCATATCCGAATTAGATATACTCTGATTTGTATATTTTTGTTTTGGATTGCCATTTACATCATTTTAACTTAATGACATTGCGGTTTTAACCTCTCATTCTTTATTTTCCTTGTTCCTGCATTCTCCATATTAAAAGTAATTTTTATATATTGAATCTGCTGTTCCAAATTTTTATAGGACAAGTACTTTATATTTTCCTCAATTTGCTGCAAAGCAGTCTTACTAAAGAAATTCTTTACTTCTCTACCATCCCAAGTATAAATGCTTTTTTTATTACCACGAAAATAAAAATATGGTATATCACCGCTTAGTAGATCTTCAATCTCATGTTCAATAAGTAATTTACTATTTTCATTTTGTAAATTTCCGTTTATCAGAGAATAGAAAAATAAATTTCGTGCACCTCCATCCATCAATAATTCAGGATGATATGAACTACTCAGCACAATCACATACTGCTGTGTATTTCTAATCAAATACCTTACCTCTAACTCACTATATTGTTGTATGATTTGCAATAGTGTTTCTGTATGTTCCATTGCTCCCAAGTATGCACTCTTAAACCCTTGAATAATTTTATCCGCAAATTCAGAAGGTTGGATAAACTTTCCTTTCAGCATTGCTAAATTATGATTTCTTTTCGATACTGGATAATCATAGACAACTCTCATATTTACAGATTTCGGATTAATAATAAATGGAATTTTTATCGGAAATTTTTGTCCCTCTTCTCCACTAATAGCACTCATATTAATTCCTGCATCTCCAGCATTATTCCAAGAATAAAAAGGCAGTATTCCAGAATATAACACCGATTTTCTTAAAAGATTAGAGACTTTCTCTGTTGCACTTTTTCCATTACCACCTTCTATATTTCCTATAAATGTCTCTGCGTCAATAATTACCGGATATTCATTACATGCAATGAGATTTTCAAAATGAATATCTCCCCCTTCTAAAAGATAGTTTATAAACAAGATAACTCCTATTCTTTGATAATATCTTGAAAGTTCTTCTGTGGACTCACAATCTTTTTGTGTTACAATCTCACACCAGCCATATTTTCCTTTATCAAGAATACAGTACTCATAACTTCCCAAATTACATATTTTATAGAAATAATTGGTTATTTCTTGTAGCTTAATCTCGTTTTGCAAACATCGTGGTTTATACAAAATCTTTTCTCCCGATACAAATTCCACACAAAATACTCTTCTGCCGTTTTTATGAGAATCAGAAAAATCTGTCGATAGATGCTCTACAATAAAAGTGCTTTCAGCAATATTAAATTCTCTCATTATTTCATTTGCGTCTGTATCAATTCGTTCTATTACTTCTTTGTAAATATCTATTGTATTTTGTATGATTTCATTTATCCTTCTTTCCAATACTGGGTAAAGTGAAAAAAATTCATTCAAATATTGTTTATCTTTTAGAAAATGGTCAATGTAATACTGGTATTGTTCAAATTCATTTCCCTCTAACAATCCTTCTTGACCACATATATACATTTCATAAATCAATGTTCTTATACAGAGATTATTAAGTAAATTAAATAAGGATTTTTGAAAATCAACTAAAATTGATTCTTTAATATATCTTTTTTGAGCTACCGTTTCCCTAAGCTGTTTATTAGCTACTTGCACAAAAGGATCATAAAACGCCCCAAAAATCATTTCATCACACTCGTGCCTACACGTCTCTCTTTTTGAGGACATTTCCACAAAATTCTGGTACTGACAGTTCTCATGACTGCTAAAGGAATAATTGTTTAGAAAACCAAAAAAATACTCAAGGTGGTTTTTCTTTACATACTGTAAGCCTTCCTCCTTCAGTATTTTTTTCCAATACTCCAAAGATTCCGTATTTATTTCAGACGGTTTGACATTATATACACGTTCAGATAAATAACTAGATTTTTTCATTATATTTCCCTTCCTATAAATTTTGACCCTAGTTCTAAAATCAACTTTAATTAGTTAGCAACAAGCGAGTGTAAAAATACTTCCGCATTCAACAGAAATTGTGCAAAACACACCTGATGAACCCAAACTGTCAACTTTGTTACTTGTCAAATCTGCTGCTTCTAATTCTGTCAAAAGATCTCCAGCCGGATTGTTATATTTCATATTTGTTCTATCAAATTTTCTCATAATATCTACCATCCTTTCTTGAGAACTAGGGTCTTTCGATACCTAAGTATCTTGATTTCATTATAGTCCTTCTCAAAAATTAGTCTTTATTTTTTGTATAAATTGACATTTTTTCTTCCTAATTGGATTAACCTGTCTTTATTTCTTCCTAAAATATACTCAAACTTGGCACACTTCTGCGATTGAAGGGTAATTTTACCCATGTTACAATAGATATTGCTTATAGTATTCCTATTTTTTCCAGCACCCTAATCGGTGCTTTTTTTGTACCTATAAACCTTTCGCTGACAGTAGCCAAAACCTACGCAGTACGTACAGCGTACTTCCCCTAAAATAAAACGTATTCTGTACGTACAGCGTAGGTAAAACTTCCTATTGTAAATATGAAGGGAGATAACCATGAAAACAAGAAATGAAATTTATCAAGGGGAAGGGGCTCAACTGCTCCGGTTCATCACAACTTACCATACTTTGCAGTATGAACAGATTTTGCGGCTCTTTCCCAAAAACAGAGATTCCATCAAATCTCTGATTACCAGTCTGGTAAAACAAAAACGAATTGTCCATGATAAAGAAAATGGGGTTCTCTGCGACAGCCAAGAGTCTGCTAATAGCCCTGATTATGGTATGATTGCCTGCTTTTGGGTTCTTTTGGATTTCAAAACAGCCATTGTATATCATACAGACGGTGAATTTCCTGTAAAACTGAACTTCTTCTCCAAAGATGAATGGTATGAAGTACTCTATGTTCCCCTAGAGCAAGAATACCTTATCAATCACGTTATGGAAAGCCAGCCAAAGAACGATGCGAAACGTCTGGTTGTATTGGAAAAAGAAGATCAGGCTGCCAAACTTCACATAAAAGGGGTGATTGCTTTCTGCCTTGTAGATTCCACTACAGGATCTGTCAGCTACTATGCAAAGAAATGAGGTTTCTATGAACAATAAAACTGTTTTTGAACGTTTGCAGAGCATTGATGATGAAGTCCAAAAACTTCATAACACTATTTTTGCATTGAAAACAACCGATATTCAAGCGTATGCAGACAAATATGAAGAACTGAGCATTAGTGCTGCTCTACGTTCTGAGAGAATTGCCTGCCAACTCAGAAATCTGGTGTACACCACTACGGATACAAGAAAAACAGATTATCTCAAACAGGCTGCTACAGCACAGGGAATCAAAATCTCCTCTGCGAGTAATATTCTTTCCATTACTATGCCCGGACTGCTTCCCAAACGTAAATTGCGAACCAACACCGCTTTTCTACATGAGCCATTAAACCTTGCCTTGCAGACTTATGTGACAGAACATTCTATTCCGTTATATAAAAAATGTGTGGTCTGCTTCAGTCAAATTTATGACCAGAGCCTTTCTTTACAACGGATACGTGATTACGATAATTTGGAGTTCAAACAGATTTTAGATACTATCGCTTCCTATGTTCTGGTTGATGATACAGGACTCTTTTGCGACTCCTACCACATGACGGAACTGGGAAATTATGATCATACCGTTATCTTTGTAATGGAACCGGAAATCTTTCCTGGCTGGCTGAAAAGTAGAAAATCGTCTATCAAAACCATATCGGAAATTTCCTGAAATATTTCTTTCTTTTTCCGATATAGGTAATTTTTCTGCAAAGACTGTATGCTCTTTGCATTTTTATGCCAAAGGCAGCCACTTTCTACCTAAGTATAGGCTGTCATAGGTAATAATTGAATCGAGGTGATGCTTATTTGATAAGACCTGACTCTATAAAATATCAGCTCTTGGAAATGATTGGGATATGCGGAGAGTTTCCTGCCGAACAACTCAACCGATTCATAGAGAGTACCTCCTACGCTGAAAAGGTAATAACGGATTTAAAGCAAAGTAAACTTATACGGACACATTATAAAGATGGCCTACGAGGTTATCGCCTTACCAAACGGGCAAAAGAATTACTGCTTTCGCAAAATTCCTGTCGTTTTCAAAATTATTTGACCGGAAATGCAGAAACCAACCTCATACGGAGTGAACTTCCAAGACGGCTACGGCTACATCAGAAAGCAGAAACTTATCTGACGCTCTTTCATGCCGGTATCCCCTTGTTCCCAGATGAAAAGGCACAAATCTTTTCTCCTTCCTGCGAAGCGGTTTCCTTCAGTATGCGAAGCCTTCCTTTGTTTTACTCTTCCAGGGAAATAAAAAATCTTGGAGCAGTCACTACCAAAATCAAAAATTCCCGTAGTATAGGTATCCTGATGGCTCCCCACTGTATCTATGCTGTTTATAATACCGGAAACACCCTTTTAAAATGGGAATACAAAACGGAAGTCCGGCTCAATGCTTTTTTGCAGCACTATCTTCAAGGACTTCCTTACCATGGATTGCCTACTGTTTATGCCATTATGACCGGCAGTGATATGGATGTAGCGTTCCGGCTCCTTACCAGTACCGGGGGATACAAAAAAACTCTGTTCATGCTGGATACTGCGTATGAACACTTCTTTTTTCTGCCCAATAACAGCTACGGAGAATACCTGCTCCGTTTATTGGTACAACCCCAGCGTATGATGCAGCTCAATCAGCTACTACTGTCCGACTGTTTTCCCCAACGTGAGGATCTGCCAATTGAACATGATGGAATAGACAGCCAGGAAATGCCCATTTTGCTTGCGTATGATTTTGACATGCAGCGTATCAATCGCTTCAATACTGGATTAAATGTATATGGGTTATCTGGGAACCTGATTTGCTTTGACTTTCAGCTTCCCTGCCTGAAAAAATATCTGACTGCAGATATACACTTCTCCAGTATTGATTTTGAAAAGTTTAAAAGGAGGTTTTTCAATGAACCGTAAGTGGTGGAAGCTCCTGTTTTTGCTTCCTATCAGTGTGTGTACTCTGTATGCCGGAGGATATGCAGCACAATTTATTAAAAACTATCAGGAATGGACTTCTGCCGGAAACTTTGCCGGCAATGGAACCTATCCGCAAGCAGCTTCTCTACACCCATTTGTCTGCTTTCATACTGCCCTTACCGATTTTCCTCACAATTTGTATGGGATTTTTCTTTGTCTGGTTCTCTTTGGGCTTCTTACTTTTTTACTTATGCGTATGGGATATGACAGAAACGGGGAGATCAGCGACCATGACAGGAACTTAAATTACTCTACAAAAGGGACCTACGGTACCTCCGGATTTATGACTCCAGATGAAATGATGAAAGTTTTGGAACTGACCGGAGATGTAAAGAAAAATAAAGGAACCATTTTAGGCAAATTAAATGGCAAAGCCGTATGTCTTCCATATCAAACACGAATGAATAAAAATATCGCCGTGTATGGTGCCAGCGGTTCCATGAAATCCAGGGCATTTGCCAGGAATATGATTTTCCAGTGTGTTGCCAGAGGGCAGGAAGGTAACAACGCTTCCGGGGAAAGTTTAATCATTACCGATCCCAAAAGTGAACTCTACGAAAGTATGTCTGCTTATTTGGAAAGCGAAGGCTATGTAGTAAAAGCATTTAATCTGGTCAATCCGGAAAACTCGGATAGTTGGAATTGTCTGGGTGAAATCAATGGACAGGAAACGATGGCTCAAGTATTTGCAGATGTCATTATCCAGAATACAGGTTCCGGAAAAGGAGATCATTTCTGGGATAATGCGGAGATGAACCTGCTAAAAGCCCTGATTCTCTATGTAGATCAGGGGTTCCCGCCGGAAGCCAGAAATATCGGACAGGTTTATAAGCTGCTGACCATGAGTTCCGAAAAGGAGCTGAACAGTCTTTTTGATCTGCTCCCAGTATCCCATCCAGCGAAAGTTCCTTACTGCATCTACAAACAGGCCAGTGATACCGTGCGAAGCGGAGTTATTATCGGATTGGGAGCCAGACTTCAGGTATTTCAGAATAAACTCATTCGGCAGATTACCTCTTATGATGAGATTGATCTGACACTTCCAGGAAAACAGAAATGTGCTTACTTTTGCATTACCTCAGACCAGGACAGCACCTTCGATTTTTTATCTTCCCTGTTTATGACCTTCATCTTCATCAAACTGGTCCGTTATGCAGATAAGTATGGAGAAGAAGGAAAACTGCCTGTTGCTGTACATATACTGGCTGATGAGCTTGCTAACACTGGAGCTATCCTGGAATTGAATAAGAAGATCAGTGTAATCCGAAGCCGGAATCTCAGCATTTCCTGCATCTTTCAGAATTTACCCCAGATGCAGAACCGTTATCCATATAACCAATGGCAGGAAATTATCGGCAACTGTGACACACAGCTCTTTTTGGGCTGCACAGATGAAGTTACTGCTACCTTTATCAGTAACCGTAGCGGCGATGTAACCGTAGGGGTTAGCAGCGAAGCCAAGCAACTCAATAGTTGGCGGGTATCCGACTATACACCGGAATACCGGCAGACAAAATCTATCGGCAAGCGGAAACTCTTAACACCAGATGAAATCCTGCGGCTCCCACTTGATACTGCTTTGGTTATCCTACGTGGGCAAAAAGTCCTAAAAGTAGAAAAGTATGATTATACCCTGCATCCGGATGCTAAAAAGCTGACACCAAGAAAGGCATCGGAACACATACCTGAATGGCGAAAAAATGGGGGATTGGAAGAAACAGATTATCGACCACAGCCCTCATCCGGATCATCCAAAAGGAAACGC
>OFMG01001980.1_pt1 | contig 11414 bp, 6 predicted proteins | sample 1541751 | NCBI WGS metagenome assembly OFMG01 (sample SAMN04209232, study PRJEB22552) | human gut metagenome | biome: gut; material: feces | host: Homo sapiens | place: USA: Oklahoma
CTGCGTAACAAAGGGCATAAAAAAGCGGCGTTCCTGTTCTCCCATGTAGAGAGTAAGAAACGCCGCTTCTGCGTCGTATTCAGTTTTTAGTACAATACCCTGCTTGTCCGTCGCTCGAAAAACCTTGATTTTCCAGTGTTTTCAAAAGTATCGTTATCTAACGTCAGCTTTTGAGCGCCCGGAGTTCCAGCGGATGTTGGAGGACATCGAAAGCGGAAAAGTAAACACGGTCATTGTGAAAGACCTGTCCCGCTTCGGCAGAGAATACGCACAGATGGGTATGTACATTGAACACTACTTCGAGCAGAAAAACGTCCGCTTCATCTCGGTGGCGGAGAGCATTGACTCCGCCAAGGGGCTGGACAATCTGGTGCTGCCCTTCACCAATGTTATCAACTCGTTCTATGCGCGGCAGGCATCCACCAAAACAAGAGCCGCGCACCAAGCCAGGGCAAGAAGCGGAATGTTTATGGGCAGCCGCGCGCCGTTCGGTTATCAGAAAGACCCCGATGACCGTCACCACCTGATCGTTGACCCACCGGCAGCGGATGTGGTGCGGGACATTTTCCGTATGTTCGCTGACGGCATCGGCTATGTGCGGATGACAAAGATCCTGCGGGAAAAGGGAATTCTCAATCCGCAGGCCTACTTCAACCAAAATAATCCGAATTACTATAAGAGCGACTACTGGCGCAAGCCCTTTGACTGGCACGCCAGCTCCATCCGCACCATCCTCGAGAACCCGGTGTATCTGGGAAAGGTGGTTTTCGGCCGCAGCAAGACAAAGGGCTTCTTCGACAAACGGCGTGTGGAAACGGACGAGTCCGAGTGGATCATAGTGGACAACACGCACGAGGCGTTGGTCACACAGGAGCTGTGGGACACAGTGCATCAGATGATGCGCGCCAAGCGGCGCGAAAATGCCAGCGGCGAGGTGCAGCCCTTCGCAGGACTGGTGAAGTGCGCGGATTGCGGCTCGTCGCTGAATGCCAGCTACGACAAACGTAAGGGGCGATATACGGGCTTCTCCTGCTGGGTATACAAAAACTACGGAAAATCCCGCTGCACCTCCCACGCCATTGGATGGAAAACGCTGAACCAACTGGTGCTGGAGGATATTCGCCGCAATGCAGTGGAGGCGCGGCGGTCAGCACAGGATTACATGGAGATGCTGGTCTCGCTCCACACGGAGAAGCAAAAGGCGGAGGTCGACCGATACAAGCGGGAGCTGAAACGGGTGGACAAGCGTATTGGCGAGTTGTCCAAGATCCTGAACAAGCTCTATGAGGATGCGGCATTAGAGAAAATCAGCGAGGAGCGGTATCAGGCCATGGCTCCGAAATACGAACGGGAGCAGGCCGCCCTCCAAGGGCAGCGGGAGGAGTTGGCAGCAGAGATTTCTAAGAGCGATAAGGTCTACGAAAATATCGAACAGTTCCTGCCCCTCATCTGGAAATATACCGGCATCACTGAGCTGACGCCCTACATCCTCAACGAGCTGATCGAGAGGATCGTGGTACATGAAAAGGCAGTCGGGCCGGATGGTGTTAAGACCCAGCAGGTGGACATCTACTACAAATTCGTCGGCTGCATCAACCAACGGCGTAATGGCGGCTGCACCGGCGAGGTAATCAAGGCGGATAAGGCACAGCCGGGAAGCCGACCGGCATAAAGAAAACGGAGTACCGGCAAACGCCGGTACTCCGCTTTCTTCGATTTGTTCATTCACCATTACCAACAACCAGCGGTCGCCGGTTCGAGTCCGGCCACAAGCTCCAAAAGACGGCATCTGTCCAAATGCAGATGCCGTCTTTTCTTATACCCTTTTACTTACCTATGCAGCAAGAAGCCCCCGGCCACTGGCCGGGGGCTTCTTATTTGCTTTAGGTTACGCCTTGCGCTTCTTGCCCACCAGAGCAGCGCCCAGCAGAGAGGTCATGCACATGACCGTCAGCCACAGCGCCACACCGGCGTCGCCGGTAGCGGGCTTGTTGGCATCCTCACCGGGCTTTGCGGGCTGCTCCGGCTGAGAGGGCTTTTCAGCATCCTTCTTCAGCTGGGCCAGCTTGGCCTCGGCGTCCAGCAGGGTCTGGTAGTTCCCCACCAGCTCCTTCTGGGCATCGGTCAGCGCATCATAAGCACCACGGGCAGCCTTGATAGCCTCCTCGCTGTCGAGGGTCACCGTGCCGATGGCATCGATCAGCTTCTCCACAGCGTCGGCAGCCTGCAGGTCAGCCAGCTTGGCCTCGGCGTCCAGCAGGGTCTGGTAGTTCCCCACCAGCTCCTTCTGGGCATCGGTCAGCGCATCATAAGCACCACGGGCAGCCTTGATAGCCTCCTCGCTGTCGAGGGTCACCGTGCCGATGGCATCGATCAGCTTCTCCACAGCGTCGGCAGCCTGCAGGTCAGCCAGCTTGGCCTCGGCATCCAGCAGGGTCTGGTAGTTGCCCACCTGAGCCTTCTGCTCCTCGGTCAGAGCATCATAAGCATCACGGGCAGCTTTGATAGTCTCCTCGCTGTCGAGGGTCACCGTGCCGATGGCATCGATCAGCTTCTCCACACCGTTGGCAGCATAGCCGGACAGCTTCAAGGTCACCTGAGGCAGCTGGGCCAGCACGCTGGCGGTGCTGGTACCGTACTGCATCCCCATGCCCTCGGCGTAGGTCACGATACGATGGGTGGGCTTGCCGGGGAAGCCGCCCACCTTGATGGCGCCGGTCAGCTCATAGGTCAGGCCCTCCTGATCCGCCGGAACGGTGATGGAGATGCGCTGACGGGCGGGGTTACCGCTGAAGTCATACACGCCGTAGCCGCCGCCGGGATTGGACTGGAAGAAGTTACCGTCAGCGTCAGTATAGTACAGGGAGAAGTTGTGGTTATACACACCCGCCATCTTCTCCTTGGGGCTCACCAGCCCGGTGAACTGCAGCTGCACCGTCTCGCCGGGCTTGACCTCGGCATTCTCCGGCAGCTCATTGCCCTCGGCGTCCAGCAGCTTGTAGCTGACGCCACGGGCGGTGATGACCTGATAGGTGGCCACGCCGTCCTTTTCTACCCGGACGATATGGCGGCCGGTGGTGAGGTTCGCCACCGTCACGGCGCCGGTCTCGGCGTCCACGGTGACACCCTGAGAGGTGAAACCGTTGAAGGTCATGGTCTTACCCACGGTGGAGCGGGCCACGGTAACGGTGCAGCCGCTCTCTGGAGTGAAGGTGTAGCTGGCGCCGTCGGTGCCCAGATAGAACAGGATGTCGTGCTCGGCATCCAACTGCTTCTGCTCCTCCTTGGTCACACTGGCATCCATACGATCCATGAGCATATTGGTCTGGATGGCGGTGCCGTCAGCACCCACGGACACCACAAACACACCGGTGAACTCCGGCCAGATGGCGGAGAAGGTCTTATCGGCGGTGCTGCTCTGCCCCTGCTTATGGGTCATGGCATCGTAGGTGACCTTCACCAGCGCCGTACACCCTGTATGGTTGGCGGTCATATAGGCCAGGCAGCTGTTGTCGGCATTGGCAGCGATGCTCACCACGTCGCTGGGCTTACCGTCGAAGTCCACCACCTCATAGTGGGCATCCGGCAGGGCGATCTTGGCGTTGATGAAGCCCTCGATCGCCTGCCAGTTACGGAACACATCCAGCTCATAGGTGTCGCCGGCGTTCATGTTCATGTAGCCCTTGGAGTTGATGTTCAGATACACATTGCCCAGATCGTAGGTGTTCTTATCGAACCGGCTGACGGTATCCTTGTTGAAATCGTCGTCCATGTGCAGATCGTCACGGGTCACGACGATATCCTGATCGGCGGTCCACTTGTTGAAGTCCCAGTAGGTCACGCCGTCGGGATTCTGCACCCGCACGAAGTGGTTCAGGTTGGTCTCCGGCGCCCGATAGGTCACGGTGACGGTGTCGCCGTCCTTGGTGGCGGTGCTGTCCTCCTGCGGACGGAGGAACTCATAGGTATAGTAGTTGCCGAAGGTACCCACGCTGACGGTAGAGCCGGCAGGAGCCGTCACCTTCACAGTAAAGGCCTTGGGTACGGAGATGGCGAAGGACTGAGCGCCGCCGCCCACCTTCGTGACAACGGTCTTGGTGCCAACGTTGTAATTTGCAGTGTGCTCCTCGGAGGGGACCAGGTTCACCGTCACGGTATCCGTCTCCACGAAGATACCCGTGGTGCGGAGGTTGCCGTAAACGGTGCCGCTGCCCAGCGTGGCAGTGCGCTTCACGCCGTCGGCGGTGGTCAACTGATAGTCGATGGTGTAGTCGGTGCCTGCCACCCAGCCGCTGTTGCGGGCATAGATCTCATAGGCACGCTGTACGGAAACAGAGGTGGTATCATCAGCGATGACCATCTCCATGCCGCCGTTGCAGTCCTTGTTGGCGTCGTAGCCCTCCACCCAATAGGTGCCGGAGGCCAGCTTTGCTGTGTACTTCAGCCCGTAGCCGTCTGCCATAGTGCTGATGCCGGACAGCAGATCCTGCGTCCCCTTCACGCCGTTCTTGTAGGTGTACAGCTTCAGGCTGTTCAGCTGTGCGTTGTGCAGGCCCTTCAGCTCCACCGTATGGACATTACCGCTGACCATCTTGATCTGCTCACTGGGGTTCATCAGCGCATAGGTCGTATGCGTGTGGTAAGTGGCGGTGGTGGCCACCAGATAACCGGTCGCCACACCCTCCACCACAGTGAAGGTCGCCTTGCCGTTTTCATCGGTCACCACGCCGTCAATGGGCTTAATGGTGCCGGTGGTCATATCCAGCCATGCCAGACCCACGCCCTCCAGCGGCTGGGCATTGGCCTGCGTGGCGTCGGGATCCAGTGCCTGTACCCCCTTGACGGTGACGGTGATGTCCTCGCCGGAGGTCATGGTGGCCGGAACGTCCAGCCAGGTGTAGTAGTCGTTCTGGTTCTCGGCGTCGCTGCCCACAAAGTAGTCCAGCACATCGCCATCCAGCAGCTTGGTATCCGTCACCTTGGGCCGGGTAGCGCCTGCCTCATTGGTGGGGAAGTCGCCGTTGATATAGAAGCCGTGGAAGCCGGTCTCACGGCCAAAGACCTTGCTCTCCCAATCGTTGTTGGGGTTGATGGCCAGATACTGCTTGGCCGTAGCGGGGGTAAACTTGTCGCCGTAGACCATCACGTGAGCGGCCACCAGCGCATCCAGCACAGAAACGCCCTCCACCTTGTCGGTGAAGCCGTACTTCTCGGCGGTATTGCTGGCCACCTGCACCTCGCTGATGCTCTGCAGATAGGCGTTGTCCGCCTGAGAGCGGATGGTCAGCCCCAGCGTCTCCACGGGCTTGCCCGCCACCTTGCGGATGTAGTCGCTGGGATTCATCAGAGCATACACGCCATCGCCGCTCTGGGCCACCAGATAGCCGGTGGCCTCGCTGCCCACGGTGAAGGTGGCCTGACCGTCCTTGTCCGTCACAACATCCTTGATGGGCTTGATGTAGCCGTCTGCGTCCACCCAAGCCAGGCCCACGCCCTCCAGGGGCCGGGCAGCGGCCTTCAGCTCCGCAGCATCCTTATAGCGATAGCCCTCCACGGCATAGAAGCCCTTCACCGTCACGGTGATGGCCTCGCCGGTCACCATGGTCTCCGGGACATCGATCCACGTATAGTAGTCGGAATAAGCATCCCCGTCGGCATAGAAGAAGAAATCCACCACGTCGCCGTCCTTGAGCTTGGTGTTGACCACCGTGGTGCCATTATAGCCGGGGCCGGAGGGTGCCTTGGTGCCGTCGTTGGGATAGCCGGCGTTGACATAGAAGCCGCAGACAGAGGTCTCCGTGCCGTACAGCTTGGTGATAAAGCCGCTGCTGCCGACCTCCAGGAAATTCTTGGCGGTTTCCGGGGTAAAGTCGTCGCCGAAGGTCAACTCGTGGGAGACCACCAGCGCATCCAGAGCGGAAACGCCCTCCACCTTGTCGGTGTAGCCGTACTTCTCCGCCTCACCGCCGGTAAGCTCACTCACCATGGGCTGGTGCAGCCATGCGCCGCCGTCCTGCGCCCGAACCAGCACCTTGGTATTGGTGGGAGTAACAGGCTTGTCGCCCGACTTCACCTTCACGTTGACGGTGTAGACCTGTGCCGGCTCATTATCGCCGTTCATATTGGGCCAGCTGGGGTCGCCGCACTTGACGGTGATGGTGGTACCGTCCACAGTGGGAACCATCGCCGTGCGCTTATACTCCGTCTCGCCCACATAGGTCCTGACCTGATAGTTCTTGTTGCTGGCGGTGGGGGTGACCAGCACGCTGGCGGTATCCTTGTCCACCGTCAGGGTGTACTCGTGGGTGTCCTTATGAAAGGCCGGGCTCAGCTCACCGGCGCTGAAGGTCAGGGCCTTCACCGTCTTGATGTGATTGTCCCAGCTGCCGCCCAGGTCGGCGCCGTAGCCATTGCGGGTATACATGATCCGGATCTCGTCGCCGGATCCCAGCGTTCCGGCCGCCACGGTGAAGGCCCCAAAGCCGTAGTTGGTGAACCAATCGTTCAGGGTTCCCATCCAACCGGACATGGAGCCGCCGTCGAATTCACCCAGACCTTCGATAGAGCTGATGTAGTTGTTTTCGGCGCCTGTCTGCTCGTAGCCGTTCTTTTCCAGTGCCTCTACAACACAGCCCATCATGGTAGAATCTTCATTCAGATCTATCCATTCCTCCACCAGTGTCCCTTCCCAGGGAGCGCCCTCGGCTTCCGGGTAGGTGGTGTTCTCCACGATGACATGAACCTGTCCGTCGTGGTTGTCCGCCGCAAAAACGCTCATGGGTACCAGAGACAGTACCATCACCAGCGTCAGAAGCAGCGATACAATGCGTTTCTTCATTCGCTTTTGTCCTCTCTTTTACAAATTTATTTTGAAGGCAGATGCCCAAAAAATACAGCACACATAAGAAGGAGGCAAGAGGGGTGGCTGAAACCCCTCCTGCCCTTATGGAAATGGACGGTTTGACCGCCCCTCGGCTTGCGTTTTTGTTCCATGCGGGCCTGTGGCTGCCGGCACCGCACGAAAAGCACCTCCTGCCCATGGCAGGAAGTCCTGTCTTCGCTTTTGCGCAACAAAAAAGCACGATCCAAGCGGGACCGTGCAAGCTGCAAAGCGTTTCACGATTCGGCTTCGGTGATGGCAAAACCAAGGCACAGAGCTCGGTGTATCTGACTTATCCTGTCTCAGCAGGCATCACAGTGACCAACTCGCCGGGCTTCTCACCCGATTCCGCCGCCGACGCACAAGGCGCCGGACGCTCTGTCCTTTTATTGACTTGACCCTATTATATATGCCCCGGCGACAAAAAGCAAGCACTATTTTTTCTTTTCGCCGGAACGGCCGCCATTCTACCGTGGAGAACGGATTGACACAAAAAGGCACAGGCTTTATTGGGCCGCTGAAAAATTCTCTCATATGCTAAGCCTGTCATTCCGAGACCAGTCCGCAGGCTGGTCGTGGGAATCCGTTCCCTCCTTGCAGGTTTTCTTTTCGTTCCGACGGGTGCTTTTCTTTTGTAGGGAACGGCCTCCGGCGGCCCACTTTTCCCACCAGCTGGAAAAGTGGGCAAAAGCACACACCATCGTGTCAGCCGATTTCCAGCCACGTTGTGGCGTGAAAACCGGGACACTTCCTCGAAACCGCCTCGCTGTATCCGCCACAGGCGGCGCTTCGGCGGTTTCCTCGCAATGACACCGTGCAAGGAAGTGTAGACTTTATTGGGCTGCTGAAAATTCTCTCATATGCTAAACCCGTCATTCCGAGACCAGTCCGCAGGCTGGTCGTGGGAATCCGTTCCCTCTTTGCAGGTTTTTTTCGTTCCGACGGGTGCTTTTCTTTTGTAGGGACCGTGCCTCCGACGGCCCACTTTTCCCAGCAGTAGTTTCTTGTTTGCCTCCGGCGGCATACTTTTTGTCAACAGCGACAAAAAGTATGCAAAAAGCGCCGTTTGAAACCGATGGTTTCAAAACTTCCTTTACCTTCAAGCGCTGCATTCGGTATGGGCCGTAAAGGGAATTGACTCAGCAACAGCCCCGCTCCCACTCTGGCGAAGGGGCGTGTGGGTCTATGGTTGGGAGTATGGATTCCCACAGCCAGTGCTCACACCGCCTGTGGCGATCCGTCCCCCACGGTAGAAGGCTTCTTCAACTGCCCACGTAGCGGCAGCGTGAGTAGAAATACGCCACTTCCCTGCTTCGGCGGGATTTAGGATGCAGCTCTTGCACGCAAAAGAGGAAGTCTTGAAACCTTAGGTTTCAAGTGGCACTCTTTGGGTACTTTCTGCTGCTACTGGCAGAAAGTTATCCGCCGGAGACAACAAAAAAGAGAAGGATCATGGACCGCCGAAGGCACAAACGGGATCTTCGACAGGCTTTTTGCTTGGGAACCCATCTCCGCATAGAACAAGAGACCGGCAGGGATGCCGGTCTCTTGTAAAAAGCCTTTCTTGCCGTGGAACCGGTGCAGCCGGACGACGCAGGCAGAACATATCTCCCGCCTTTACAGATCCTCCTGCGTGGCCGCCGCCGTACCGCCCAGCCCGAAGTCCTCCTCCACGCTGCCGCCGTCCCGGCGCAGCATGGTCTCCATCACCCGGATATCGCTGTCCACATCCATGGCGTCGGCGTGGTACAGGGCATCCAGCTGGCGCTCGAAGCCCGCCATGATGCTGTCCATGGTGCGGCGGATCTTCTCCTTTGCCTGGGTAAGGTTCTCGCCGCTGACCCCCGCCTCCTCGAAGTCGGCATAGGAGTCCAGCAGCTTCTCCGTGGTGGGCAGGTAATAGTTCAGGAAGGTGGCTGCCTGATTCTTCTTGGCGGGGTCCTCCTCCACCAGCTTCAGGATCTTCCCGGCGATCTCCTCCAGCCGATCCATCTTCCGGCTCAGCTCCGGGTCTGCGATGCGGTCGTTGGAGCGGCGGATGCTGCGGAGCATCCCGGAGTAGCCCTCCTCCGCCTCCTGCGGCACCTGCGGAGCCTCGCGCTGCCGCTCCTGCCGTTCCTGATCCTCCGCCGCCTCATGGCTGCGGAACAGCATCCCCCGGCCCAGATCCAGATAGGCCTCCTCGCCCCACAGGCCCTTTTCCAGCATGGCCTGCAGATCCCGCTCCGCCCGGCGCTCGGATACCTCCGCCGCACGGGCCAGACTGGCTACCGAGATGCTGCTGCGCTTGCCTGCGATCCGCAGATAGGAGGCGTAGCGCCGGTGACGGCGGGTCATGGAGCCGCTGCCGATCAGCAGTCCGATGCCGCCGGCCAGCAGGCCCGTGGGATAGAACAGACCCTCTAAAAAGTACTTCACATAGCGCAGCTGGAAGCCGTCCTCCAGCCAGAACAGGTTATCCGCCACGCCGTTGAAGAACGCCACGGCGCCCACGATGGTCAGCAGAATACCGGCGATCTTCATCCATTTGGCGCTCTTGGCGGAATATTGGGGCGTCTGGGTGGCCTTCTGGATGGCGGCACTGGCCTTCCTGGTCGTGGTGGATGCGGTCTTGGCGGCAGTCTTTCGCCGCTTGGGGTCCGACAGCTTGGAAATCAGCATGATCAAACCCACCGGCCACAGGCCGGTGACGAAAAAAATAGCCGTCATGATCCAGTAGCCCACATCCGGCCCGGAGTTGTCGTTCTTACTGCGGGAGCTGGTGCTGCTTCGGGAGCTGGTGGTCGTGCTGCGGGAGCGTGTGGTAGTCTTGCCGGTGGTGCTTTTGATGGTCGTTGTTTTCCCGGTGGCGCTTTTACCGCTGCTGCTTTCGCCGGCAGTTGTCTTTCCCGTACTGTCGACCGCAGCCTCACCGGCCGCAGCGGCAGAGGAGCCGCCGGTATGGACCTCGACGTTTTTCTCGCCGCCCTCCTTGGAGTAGCTGTAAGAATAGGTGTAGCTATATTCTCCGGTCTGGCTGTTGTCCTTGTCAGTCATGGGTGTTCTCCTCTCCCCGCTTTCTCAGCTTGCGCTTGTTGCCGTTCTCATCCACCACCCAGGTGTTATCCAGTTCCCGTGCCAGATTCCCCACCACGGTGTCGATATACTCCCGGCGTAGGGTAGCCCGCTCCTGCGTCTCCTCCGGAGTCAGCCCCTCCGGAGTCCTGGCCTTCTTTGCCAGCTCATTGATCCGGTCGATCTTTTTCTGATCCATACGATATTTACCCGCCTTTCCGCCCAAATCGGACGAATCCATATACCGAAAAATGTCCGTAAAACGTCCACAAAATGTCCAAAATATCCGCAACGGCCACAAAATGTCCCAAACAAGCCATCCGCAGCAAAACGATCCGCAGCAGGATATCCGCAGTCGGGACGGTGCCGTCAGAGGTAGCGCTTGACGGTGATAAACACCCTTCCCTTTTTCGTCTGATTCCCCACTTCCTCCAGCACGCACTTGCCAAGGCCCCGGAGAGTCAGCACGTCGCCCTGCACCACCTGCCGGTCCGGCTTCTGCCAGTCCGCCCAGTTCACCTGCACCTTGCCGGAGGTGACGGCCTCCGCCGCCTTGCTGCGGCTCAGGGAAAAGCCCACCGACAGAACACTGTCCAGCCGCAGGGAGGACACGGTATCCCGCAGCAGCTTCACCTTCTCCTCCGGCACCTGAAGCTCCGTGGGACCGATGGGCTGTACCTTCAGCCGTACCCGGCCGGCGCTGTCCCAGCTATCCAGCAGGAAGCGGCGCACCGACTCCGTCACCAGCACATCCACCGACTGCTCTGCCACCAGAATATCCCCCACGGATCCTCTGGTAACACCCAGCCCCATCAGGCTGCCCAGCACGTCCCGGTGGGTCAGGCTGTTGGGTTCATAAAAGGTGGCCCGCAGAGCGGCCACGGCCTCGAAGTCCGGTTCCGTCTGCCAATCCGGCAGGAAGTGGGCCTGCCGCCGCTGAGCGGTGTCGTAGCCACCCCATAGAAGCCAGCCCTCCCGGACATCCAGCGCCCCCATCAGGCGGCGCACCAGCTCCTGCTCTGCCGGGGAGAGGAAGCCCGTCACCACCGGGATGTTCCTGCGGCGGCACTGCTCGTATTTATCCCAGACCCTTCCCAGCAGCAGGCGCTCGTCACCGTTTGTCGCCAGTCGGTCCAACAGAGCCCGTTTATCCATGGTTCTCCCCCAGATTCTGCGTGTGATACAGCCGGGCGTAGGCCCCGTTCTCCGCCAGTAGCTGGGCATGGCTGCCCTGCTCGGCAATGCGGCCGTCCTGCACCACCAGAATACGGTGGGCGGAGCGGATGGTGGAGAGCCGGTGAGCAATGATGAGGGTGGTGCGGCCCTGGCTCAGTTGGTCAAAGGCCCCCTGGATCTTCGCCTCGGTGACGCTGTCCAGTGCCGAGGTGGCCTCGTCCAAAATGAGGATGGCCGGGTCCTTCAGGAAGATGCGGGCGATGGCCACCCGCTGCTTCTGGCCGCCGGAGAGCATGGCCCCCCG
>OFMG01001987.1_pt1 | contig 11374 bp, 10 predicted proteins | sample 1541751 | NCBI WGS metagenome assembly OFMG01 (sample SAMN04209232, study PRJEB22552) | human gut metagenome | biome: gut; material: feces | host: Homo sapiens | place: USA: Oklahoma
CACAAAAACGCTCTGCGGGGATGCGCACCTCGCGGTGAGGTAAATAATGCTCTGAGAAAAACGAACAACGCGAATTGGAAATTCCGGGTGGATATTTTGGTAGAAATGTAGTAATCTATGTAAGGATGCGCACTAAGTGAGATGAGTAAAGGAGCAAAAGGGCAATGCTGGAACGGTTTTACCCGGGAGAATACGTAGATTCTACCTATGCGATCGATTTTGACCGCCTTTATGAGGAGGGATATCGAGGCGTTATTTTTGATATTGATAATACGCTGGTGCCGCACGGCGCGCCGGCGGACGAGCGGGCGTGCGCGCTTTTTGCACATTTGAAGGAGCTGGGATATCATTGCATGCTGCTGTCGAACAATAAGGAACCGCGTGTGAAAATGTTCAATGACGCTGTGCAGGTTTCTTATATCTACAAGGCAGGAAAGCCGAATCCGGCGAATTACAGAAAAGCGATGGAACAGATGGGAACGGATGAGAAAAACACATTGTTTGTGGGAGATCAGATTTTCACGGATGTCTACGGCGCCAACCGCACGGGAATCCGCACGATTCTGGTAAAGCCGATCCATCCGAAGGAGGAGATCCAGATTGTCTTAAAGCGTTATCTGGAAAAGATCGTCCTGTTTTTCTATCGGAGAAAATGCCAAAAGCAGCAGAGCGCAGCGCAGAAGCAATAAAAGAAGCAGTTTGGGCTGCCGAAAACAGTGGCAGCATGTGACAATGAAAAGGACGGGCGCAGAAAACCCGGGATGGAGGAAAAAATGAAAATAGCAATCGGAAATGACCACGCGGCAACAGAGTTAAAATTTGTCATTATGGACTATTTAAAGGAGCTGGGACATGAGGTTATCAATTTCGGAACCGATGGAACGGAAAGCTGCAATTACCCGGAATACGGAGAGAAAGTCGGCAGGGCAGTTGTGGCAGGCGAGGCTGACTGCGGCGTGCTGATCTGCGGAACCGGCGTGGGAATCTCCATCGCAGCCAATAAAGTCAACGGCGTGCGCGCAGCGGTGTGCTCCGATACAGCGACCGCGCGTCTGGTAAAAGAACATAACAATGCCAACATTATCGCATTTGGTGCCAGAATCGTCGGAACAGAGCTTGCGAAAGACATCGTCAAGGCATATCTGGATGCAGAATTCCAGGGTGGAAGGCACCAGACCAGAATCGATATGATCCATGAGATTGAGAGACACAACGCATAAGGATATCGTGTGAATCAGGTTCAAAGCAGATTAAAAAGTGTGTAAATTCGCATGACACATTGCGGTATATGAAAAAAAGCTTGAAATATAGCGCTGTTTATTATAAAATAGAAAAATCAGAGAGTAAAACTCGAGCGTATTTTTAAGGAGGAAATTTACATGATTTCAGCAGGCGATTTCAGAAATGGTATTACCATTGAGTTAGAGGGTAATATCTATCAGATTATCGAATTCCAGCATGTTAAACCAGGAAAAGGTGCAGCATTTGTAAGAACTAAGTTAAAGAATATTAAGAGTGGTGGTGTAGTTGAGAAGACATTCCGTCCAACAGAGAAATGTCCTCAGGCACGTATCGAGAGAAAAGATTATCAGTACTTATATGCTGATGGTGATTTATATTACTTCATGGACGTTGAGACTTACGACCAGATTGCATTATCCAAAGATGATATCGGTGATGCATTAAAATTCGTAAAAGAGAACGAGATGGTTAAGTTATGTTCTCACAACGGAAGCGTATTCTCCGTAGAGCCACCTCTCTTTGTAGAGTTAAAGATTACAGATACAGAGCCAGGATTCAAAGGCGATACAGCTACAGGTGCTACAAAACCAGCAGTTGTTGAGACTGGTGCAACTGTATATGTTCCATTGTTCGTTGAGCAGGATGATGTGATCAAGATTGATACACGTACAGGTGAATACTTATCACGTGTTTAATGCGGACAAGTAGTTTTTTATGACGATTCATAACAGACAACCCCGGAAGTTTATATTTCCGGGGTTTTTCTTGTGCATTTTTTGTATATTTCTGTGTTTTTTTGCGTGAAACTTGACTTTCCATGAGCAGGATTCTAAAATAAAAGCTAAGAAAAAAAGACAAGCTGTTCCGTGTATAGAAAAAAGCACCGGACAGGACAAGGGGGAAATCGCAATGAAGATTTTAAACGGTAAAGTATTTGAAAATGGAAAATTCGTTGAGAAGGAAGTAGCGACAGATGGCAGCTTTTTCGCAGCAGATTCCGGAGATGGAAAGGAAATCGACGCAGCGGGCTGTTATGTGATCCCGGGACTGATCGATATTCATTTTCATGGTTGCGCAGGAGTCGATTTCTGTGACGGAACCGTAGAGGCGATGCGCCACATGGCAGAGTATGAGCTGCAAAATGGTATCACTTCCATTCACCCGGCAACGATGACATTGTCGGAGGAGGAACTGACGACGATCAGCAAAGCTGCAAAAACATTCCATGAGGAGCAGAAAGCGGATGAGACACTGCTTACAAAAGAGGCTGAGTTAGTCGGAATTTATATGGAAGGACCTTTTATTTCCATGGAGAAAAAAGGTGCTCAGAATCCATTATATGTGCATAAACCTGACGCGGAGATGTTCCGCAGGCTGCAGAAGGAGGCGGACGGATTATACCGTGTCTGCGTTGTGGCACCGGAAGAACCTGGAGCAATGGAATTTATTGACAGCGTAAAAGGAGAAGTGCGCGTGTCAGTGGCACACACAACCGCCGATTATGATACTGCAAAGGAAGCATTTGAACATGGTGCGAGACAGGTGACACATCTTTACAATGCAATGCCTCCATTTACCCACAGGGCACCGGGCGTGATCGGAGCAGCCTGTGATAATGAAAATGTTATGGTTGAGATGATCTGCGATGGTGTACATTTGCATCCATCCACCATCCGCACGAGTTTTAAGATGTTTGGAAAAGACAGGATTATCCTGATCAGTGACAGTATGATGGCAACCGGTAAGCCGGATGGAATCTATTCTCTGGGAGGACAGGAAGTTCAGGTACATGGCAATAAGGCAACCCTGACAGTGGACGGTGCGATCGCAGGATCTGTAACCAACTTATTTAACTGCATGAAGTTCACAGTCAAAGAAGCAGGACTTCCATTTGAGGAGGTTGTGGCATGTGCAACAGAGAATCCTGCAAAAGCAGTTGGACTGTGGGAGAAATATGGAAGTATCGACAATGGCAAATATGCCGACTGTGTGATCGTGGATGAAGATTTTAACATCAGACAAATTGTAAAGCATGGAAAGACCGTTTTGTAGAACTTGTAAATTTTTATAGGAACAGAGAAAAGGGGCAGCCTGGAGATTATCCGGAACTGCCCTTTTTCATCAGGCGGTAGAGCCAGAGCAAAGCAAGGACGCAAAGTGCGATCTGGCTGATCAAAAGACCGGTCAGGTAACCTTTGATACCGATAACTGGAATCAGAAATATAATAAAAAGAATACGGATCAGGCAGGAGAAAAGGTTTAAAAACAGTGTGATTCCAGGTTTCCCAAGTCCATGGAAGATGCTGTTTAATGTGCTTCCGAGATAAAGAAACGGGCAGATCCAGCTCATTGTAACGATAAAAGTGGCGCTGAGTGCATTTTTAAAAATAAAGTTGCCAATAAAATCACCGAGAACTAAAAGTCCAATCGTACAGAGTAGACCAAGTAGAAGACAGGACTCGGTTGTTTTTATAATGGTTTCCCGGATGAGTCTGTCATTGTGTTTCGCCTGAGCTTCGGAGACGACCGGAAGCAGAAGGACGGAGATGGAATTGGTCAGGACAGTTGGAAACATGATGATGGCAAATGCCATTCCGGTCAGGATGCCATAGATACTCAGTGCGTCAGAGGAACTGTATCCAAACAGTTTTAGCTGGTATGGTATAAGCAGATTTTCGATAGTTGTAAATAAATTAAGCGTCAGGCGGTTGAGCGTCAGAGGAAACGACATGGTAAGCAGAGACCATGTCGTTTTTCTTATATTGCCCTTACAGGCTCCAAAACCGATAAAACTTAAGGAGACAAGCATTCCGGCAAATTCACCTAATACAAGCCCCCACACGGCGTCAGAGATGGCAATGGAACGGCCGTTACTCTGTGCAACGAGATAAATCAGATAGACACCTCCGACACGTGCAGACTGTTCAGCGAGCTGGGAGAGGGACGGTACAAGCGCTTTTTTTAATCCGTAATAATAACCGTTAATGCAGGAGTGGATACTGCATGGAACATAACAGAAGGACAGTATTTTGATCAGCGGGGCGCAGCGCATTTCCTGCAGAAAAGAGCCTGCGATAAATTCAGAGTGATTCCACATAAAAAGTCCTGTAAAAACAGACAGGCATACAGACAGAATCAGTCCGATCAGCAGATAAAATCTGGCTCCGGCAGGATTTTGCTTTCCAATCTCACTGGATACAAATCTTGAGACAGATGTCTGGATTCCGGCGGAGGTCAGCGAAAAACAAAGAGCCATAACAGGAAAAATCAGCTGGTAAATTCCGAGACCTTCTGCACCAATTGTGCGTGAGAGGAATATCTTATAGAAAAAACCAATGAAACGGGAGAGTATGCCGGCAGCTGTGAGCAGCAGGGTTCCGGTAAATAAAGTTCTTTTTACAGATAGATTTTTTGACATTTGACCTCCCGGGATTCAAATTTCTGGACACCGAATGAGTGCGTTTGGAAGTGCCAGATTCATCAATTTAGTATATGAGAGAAGTGAGGAGAAAATGAGTAAACAGATTTATCTGGATAATGCGGCGACAACTCAGATGTCTGATGCTGTAAAACAGGCGATGGAACCTTATTTACAGGAAAATTATGGAAATGCATCCACAGCCTACAGTATCGGTGAAGATGCGAGAAGAGAATTGGAAAAATCGAGGGAAGTCATTGCAGCAACCCTGCATGCAAAAACCTCAGAGATTTATTTTACATCAGGTGGTTCTGAGTCTGATAACTGGGCAGTAAAAAATATTGCAGCCGCCTGTAAGAAAAAAGGGCGGCATATTATAACAACCAACATTGAGCATCACGCCATTTTGAATTCCTGCGAGTATCTGGAAAAACTGGGATATGATGTTACTTATCTGGAAGTGGACGGGGATGGACTGATTTCGCCGGAACAGGTAATGGATGCTATAAGACCGGATACAACGTTGATTTCTGTGATGTTTGCCAATAACGAAGTCGGAACGATCGAGCCAATTTATCAGATTGGAAAAATTGCGCGCGAAAAACAGATTTTATTCCATACAGATGCTGTGCAGGCGTATGCCCAGATACCACTTTCCGTAAATTATTATCCGGTCGATCTGCTGAGCGCAAGTGCACATAAATTTCATGGACCGAAGGGCGTTGGTTTTTTGTATATCCGTGATGGCATTGATATCCCATCTTTTATCCATGGCGGAAGTCAGGAGAGAGGAAAACGTGCCGGTACGGAGAATGTAGCCGGAATTGTAGGAATGGCGAAAGCAGCAGAGATTGCTTACGGAAACATGAGAAAAAGAGTACAAAAAGAAATTATGCTTCGCAATTATCTGATCGAACGTGTGATGCATGAAATTCCGGATGCAAAATTGAATGGACATCGCAGTATCCGGTTACCGGGAAATGTGAATTTTAGTTTTAAAGGACTTGAGGGGGCATCGCTGTTGATTTTGCTGGACGAAGATGGAATCTGTGCATCAGGCGGTTCCGCATGTAATACAGGTGAAGAACGGATTTCTTATGTGATCAAGGCATTGGGAGTGCCGGAAGAATATGCACCAGGCACGATAAGAATCACACTCTGCGGCGATACGACACGGGCAGATGTGGATGCAGCGCTTGTTTCATTAAAACGCAATATTGCTGTCCTGCGCGGTTAAACCGGAGTTTAACGGACGTAGTGTTGCAGATTCTGTGGTGCTTTTATAGATTGTGAAGGGGCAGATATAAGCGTCCTCTCGCAAGTCGTGATTTTATCGGTTTATGAAAAGAAAAACGGTACAGACGAAATATGATGTTCCTGTTCGCCGGGCATTCCGATAAGCCTCTAAAGAGTCTTATCTCCATGGCTCACAAAGGAAATCATATTTGTCTGTACCGTTTTTCTTTCATTTACGCTGTGAATGACTTGTGAGAGGACGCTTATATTTGCCCAATCAACATCATGAATCGCACCACAAAATCTGCAATTTACGTTATGGAACTCTCGGAGTTTCATCTTTGGGTTCTGCCGCTCGTATTCTGGATTGACGGATTTTCACAATCTGGATATTGCATGCCACACAGTCTTGGCTTAATAAAAAATAGAACTGATTTGTTTTCAGGATTTTGGGAGCGGCCGGTCCTTAGAAAGCAGACATTGCGATTTCAAAAGACAATGTAATTGGATTTTGAAATCACGATGGATGCTTTCTTAGTACCGCTGCCAGCAACAACAAGCGGAAGCGTTCCTGAAAACAAACAGTTCTATTTTTTATGTTTATAAATACTTTATAGGCATGCAATTAACATAACCTACGAAAATCCGTAACACCACCTACAAGCGGCAGTTCAAAACCTAAACTCTGGTTTACTCTCTGCTTAAATTCCGGTACTGCAGTGGTGTCATCTCAAATGTTTTCTTAAAGGTTCTGTTAAAATGCTCCACATTCTGATAACCAACCGCATAGGAAATATTCTCAACTGTCATGTTGCCATTTTTCAACAACGTCTTGGCACGTTTCATTCTGGTGTGTGCAACGTGTTCTCCAAATGTTTTACCGGATTTATCTTTAATATATTTGGAAATGTATGGTTCTGACAGATGGAACTGTTCTGCCATATTCTCTAATGTTACAGTCTGATAATTTGTCTGGATATAATTTAACATGGAAACCAGACGGTCATCCTGATGATTGTCATCTTTGGTCATCTCCGGCAGCTTGTTGACCGCTACCACAAGCGCATGGATAGACGCTTTGATGATATCCTCATCCATGCCTGCGCCCCAGTAATTCTTTCCATCGTGGGTGATACCAACATAAGCCATCGCCTTGGAGGAGGAACCGTGGGACAATGCATGCTCCTCATAAGTGGACAGTTCATAAGTAATTCCAAAATACTGCTTAATCGTGTTACTGATCGCATCCAGACGTCCATTACCATTGGCATCTACAATCGTCTTTTTCTCTCCATACTGAATCGTTGCCTCTGCCATAATGCCATCATCCTGACGGAAATGACACTCGGAAATCTGGAAGTATGGAGTATAATGAATGTAATTGTCCTCGAAAATCTCGTAAACCCACTGTGGAGACAACTCTTTGTGTTCCTCGTCGGATACCTGTTTCACAGCGTAACCAACTTCCTCGCGCATCTTCTCCGGCACGGAAATAGAAAAGTTCTGTTTCAGTATGTAACTGATTCCACCCTTACCGGACTGGCTGTTGATACGGATAACATCAGAATCGTACGTTCTGCCAACATCCACCGGATCGATTGGAAGATATGGAACTGTCCATGTGTTAAGCTTCTTCTCTTCTCTCCACGCCATACCTTTGGCGATCGCATCCTGATGAGAACCGGAAAATGCAGAGAATACCAGATTACCAGCATACGGCTGACGGTCATTTACCTGCATTCTGGTCAGACGCTCATACACTTCGCGGATATGTGGCATATTGGAAAAATCGAGCTGCGGATCAATTCCATAGGAATACATGTTCATTGCGACTGTGATGATATCCACGTTACCGGTACGCTCTCCGTTTCCAAATAATGTTCCCTCAATCCGGTCTGCTCCCGCAAGCAGTCCAAGCTCTGCATCGCTGACACCGCATCCTCTGTCGTTGTGTGGATGAAGGCTTAAAACAACATTGTCACGATATTTCAAATTTTTACTTACATACTCGATCTGGGTTGCGAACACATGCGGCATTGCTGTTTCTACAGTAGCCGGAATGTTGATGATCGCCTTATTCTGTGCAGATGGCTGCCATACATCAAGTACCTCATTACATACTTCCACTGCATAATCCACTTCTGTGCCGTGGAAACTTTCAGGACTGTACTCGAAAGAGAAATCCCCCTCTGTCTCGTCTGCCAGTTTTTTCAGCAATTCTGCGCCATCGACTGCAAGCTGTTTGATCTGCTCTTTGCTCTTTTTAAATACCTGTTCGCGCTGTGCCACAGAAGTAGAATTGTAAAGGTGAATGACTGCATGCGGCGCACCCTTGACCGCCTCAAATGTTTTCTTAATAATATGTTCTCTCGCCTGTGTCAAAACCTGTACGGTCACATCATCCGGGATTATATCACGCTCGATCAATGTTCTCATGAAAATAAATTCTGTCTCAGAAGCTGCCGGGAAACCAACCTCAATTTCCTTGAATCCGATATCCACTAACATCTGGAAAAATTCAAGCTTTTCGTCCAGACTCATTGGCTCGATCAAAGCCTGATTTCCATCACGAAGATCGACGGAACACCAGATTGGTGCTTTTTCAATATGGTCTTTTTTTGCCCAGTCATACTCACAGACCGGCGGCATAAAATATTGTCTTTCATATTTGTTTACGTTTTTCATTTTCAAATTTCCTTTCCTTATTAAAACCCAGCAAAAAACCTCTACGATTCATCCGAATCATAGAGGCGAAACTAATGCGGCATCTTATATGTCATATTAAATATTTGCTTCTCTTCATCGTTTCATTTATCACAAAGAAAGAACCTTATATTCTGATCATCTGCACAATAAATGTACAAATCTCTGGAAGCATTACCGCAATTCTTTCTTTGCATAAAATACATCAACAAATCTGATGTAATCTTAACACGGTGATAGAAAGAATGAAATGATTAAATTTAATCTCTTTCATTGATGTTTTTTATCACAAAAATCAAATTACATAATCCGAGCACTCCTTCATCTCATAGTCTACGAGATCCTGCAATGTCATATGATCTACCACGTCATTGATTGCTTCGTTCATCTTCTGCCATACAAGGATTGTTGCGCAGTCATGGATTTTTTCACAGGTATTCTCTTCTTCCACGCATGCTACCGGCGCAAGACTTCCCTCTGTCAGTCTGAGGATCATACCTATTGTATATTCCTCAGGCTTTTTGGTTAATATGTATCCTCCCTGCGCACCACGGATGCTCTTCACGTATTTTGCCTTATTCAAAACAGAGATGATCTGCTCTAAGTATTTATCCGAAATCCCCTGTCTTCTTGCAATATCTTTCAGACTAATCGGTTCTCCGGTATTATTCACTGCAAGATCCAGCATTAATCTTAATGCATATCTGCCTTTTGTTGATACTTTCATAATATATTCCTTCCCGATAAAATTTGTCATTAAAAAAACAAATTTGCACTGTAAAATCATTATATTCAGTATATTCCTCTATTCATACTATGTCAATAGGAATTAAACTGTATCCCTTATGTATTGCCTAAAAAACAAGTTGTCAAAAAATTAACAAGTGTATTTCCTTGAAATAGGTATTGCACAGTGCTAAAATTTTAACTTGCGTGTTTATAGTTTTTTTATAATTATTTTATATATTTTTTACTGAAAGGATAAATCATCACATGAATGAACTAAGACCAAAACTTTTTGATGTTATGAAAGGTTACACCAAAGAGCAGCTCATCAAAGATATTATTTCCGGTATCATTGTTGCGATCATCGCTCTTCCACTATCCATCGCACTAGCAATCGCATCCGGTGTAGGACCTGAACAGGGACTTTACACTGCCATTATCGCCGGATTTTTTATTTCTTTCTTCGGCGGAAGCCGCGTCCAGATTGGTGGACCAACCGCAGCTTTTGTTGTGATTATCTACGGAATTGTAGAACAGTACGGAACTGACGGACTGATCGTTGCTACGATTCTTGCCGGAATCATCCTTGTGATTATGGGAATTTGTCGTTTTGGCTCCCTGATCAAATACATTCCTTATACCATTACTACCGGTTTCACCTGTGGTATCGCAGTAACTTTATTTGTCGGACAGTTAAAAGATTTCTTCGGTCTTGAAATTGCTTCGGTTCCTTCCGAATTTTTAAACAAAGTCATTGCTTACGTGCAGAATATTAGCACGTTGAACCTCACCGCTACACTGATCGGTGTCGTTGCCGTGATTATCATGCTGCTCTGGCCAAAAGTAACAGACAAAATCCCTGGTTCCCTGGTTGCAATTATCATCACAACTGCAATCGTATATTTTGCAAAACTCCCGGTAAATACAATTGGCAGTGTTTACGGTGAATTAAATTCCGCATTTCCAACCTTCCATGCACCTGCTCTTTCCATGAAGCTTGTGCAGGAAATGATCTCACCGGCATTTACAATTGCCATCCTCGCCGGTATTGAATCCCTGCTTTCCGCAGTCGTATCTGACGGTATGATCGGTGACACACACAAATCTAATGCCGAGCTGATCGGGCAGGGACTTGGAAATATTTTTTCAGGACTTTTCGGCGGTATTCCTGCCACTGGCGCAATCGCAAGAACTGCTGCCAATGTCCGTAACGGTGGTCGTACTCCAATTGCCGGTATTGTGCACTGTATCACCTTAACGATCATTCTTCTGGTTTTGATGCCGCTTGCTGCATTGATCCCAATGACCACTTTAGCCGCTGTTCTTCTTGTGGTTGCCGCAAATATGGCGGACTGGACTTCTTTCTTCCGCCTTTGCAAAACTGCACCAAAGAGTGACATCATCGTTCTAGTTGCGACCTTTTTCTTAACGGTATTTTTTGATCTGGTAGTTGCAATTGAAATCGGTGTTGTACTTGCTGCATTATTATTTATGAAACGTATGGCGGAAACCGCCGATATCAAAGCATGGAAATACACCGACTCCCCTGACATCACTCCGGGTGAGGCAGAAAAACTCCGTGATATTCCACACTCCATCAGCGTATTTGAAATCTGTGGTCCAATGTTCTTTGCTGCTGCCGACCAGATTGTAAATATCAACAGCCATCACCACACCAAGGTTGTTGTCATCCGTATGAGAAGTGTTCCTGCAATCGATGCAAGTGCTATGCATTCCTTACACGAACTCGCCGACCGTGCAAAACGCAAAAATATCACACTGGTATTCTCACACGTAAATGAACAGCCTATGCATGTTATGGAAAAAGATGGGTTTGTGGAACTTATCGGAAAAGAAAACTTCCATAAAAACATTGTTGATGCTCTCGATTACGCAGAGCAGCTTGTGAAATAAACCGGAGTTTAACTTACCGTGGAGCAGCAGATTTTGTGGTGCAGTTCTAGAGTTTGAAGGGCAGATATAAGCGTCTCTCACAAGTCGTGATTTTATCGGTTTATGAAAAGAAAAACGGTACAGACGAAATATGAT
>OFMG01001994.1_pt1 | contig 11325 bp, 9 predicted proteins | sample 1541751 | NCBI WGS metagenome assembly OFMG01 (sample SAMN04209232, study PRJEB22552) | human gut metagenome | biome: gut; material: feces | host: Homo sapiens | place: USA: Oklahoma
GAGCGTTGCGCCGGCGAGTGAGTAATACACATTGTCCAAATGCGTCCCTCCTGAAAAACTTTTCACCCTCCCAACACACTAAATAGCAACTGAGAAAACCTTGTACAATAAAACCGGCTATGCTAAAATAAAGAAAGATTTCAGGGACAAAGCAGTTTGTCCCTTGTTTTACGTTTAAAGAAAGGACACCCCTATGTTTCACATAATCCCCGACAACTTTTTTGTCCCATTATCTTCTCCAAACCGAATTGTATACTGGGAATGTATCAGCCGCCTTTTTGCCATTATGGAACACCAGCTCTCCTTTGGCGTGGAAAGAGAAGTGCTGGTAGACGAGCTGGAATTTTATTTTGGGCAGGAAAATGCGGCCCAGCTGGTGGAAGAAGAATTCCAGGCTGATGACAGCCGAAGCCGGGCTAACGGCATTTTGCGCCGCCTGGAATACTACGGCTGGATCGAAGTGGAAACAGACAAAAGCTACGTACAGCGTGTAAACTTCAAGGAATACGCTGTGAAAATAATCAAAACACTCCTGGATATCGCAGATGGGAAACAAATTGAATACCAGGGGTACATTTATACCATCTACAGTCTGGTAAAAGGCACCATGGATAAGCCGGGTATCGTGCTCATGCAGATCTGGGAAAACACTGACTACCTGATCACTGGTCTGAAAAACCTCAATTCCAACATCAAACACTACATAGATGACCTTACCAGACACAGCACGGTTGCCCAGATTATGGATGCACTGTTTAACGACTACATTACCAATATTGTAGACAAAGCCTACCACCGCCTGTTGACTTCTGACAATGTTTCCAAGTTTCGTCCGGAAATTATGCAGTGCCTGGAGAAAAGAAGCCACGATGAGGAATTTCTGGAAAAGGCATCTGCAGAGATTGCAGCTATCCGGGAGGTTTCCGAGGAAGAGGGGCGGGAACTGACCTGCCGTTATCTTCACGAAATTATTGAGGCTTTCCGCAATATGGACGAGATTCTTCAGGAAATCAACCAGAAAAATACCCAGTACCAGCGAGCTGCCATCAACCGTGCCAAATTTCTCCTGGCTGGAAATGAAGATGTGCGGGGGCAGCTGAAAGAAATACTCATGGGAATTAATGAAGAAATCAACCGGGAAAATATGGATCTTGGGGGAATCTACCGCATTGATTTTCTGGATGATCTGGTGCGTATTTACCAGTGTTCTATTCTGGAACAAAGTTCTCTGTATCTGGCAGTAGAAGGGAAAAAGGAATTCATCCCCTCCAGTCTGGAGAATGAGGAACCAGACGAAGAGCTTCGCCGTGAGAAAATGAGAAAGATGGCAGAAAAGATCCGGAAAGTGATCAGTGTAGAGAAAATTCAGAACTACGTAAACCGTTATCTGGCGGAAAAGGATGAGCTGGAAGCAAGCCAGCTTCCTCTTAATAATGAAGAGGATTTTATCAAACTGATTTATGTGCGCCTTTACGGTCAGCGCAAAAATATGGGATATGTAATAGAAACTCTGGAAGAACGGGAAGTAAACGGCTACCGTTTCAAAGATTTTCGGATACGGAGGAGAGAAAATGGAATATCTGGAAGGAATGCTGCAAAAAGAAAAGGATAATTTCAGCAGGGTTTGCAACCGTCTTCTGGGAACCTGCTTTTTGTGCAAAGGAAACCAGAATACCAAAGCAGATTATTATTTTGTGCTGAAATACAGAAAAGAATTTAAAGAATATCTGGGCGTTCTTGGCTATCGCCTTGAGATAAACGAGGAATATGGAGTGATTCAGCTGACCAGTCCGAGAGGGTATAACCGGATGAATCTGAAGCTTTATGATTCCATTGTACTTCTGATCCTGCGAATTCTTTACGATGAAAAGAAGCGTGAGCTTTCCGCAATAGAGGAAGTAATCGTGAACCTTGGAGACATTCAGGATAAGTTTGTGAGTCTTAATATCCGTGACAGATTAATCGACAAAACCACCATGCGAAATGCCCTGAGCCTATTCCGAAGATATCAGATCGTGGAGCTTCTGGATAAGGATATGGGAGATGAAGAATCTCGTGTTCTGATTTACGACTCCATTCTGATGGTGGTACGTGCAGAAGACATTAAGGCAGCATATGAGAAACTGGAGACATACAGAAAGGGAAGAAACGAAAGCGATGAAGAAACTGACGAGGATGAAGCTGATTAACTGGCACAGGTTTAATAACTGTACCATAGAGTTTGGAGATTCTACTCTTTTATCTGGTGAAAACGGCGCTGGAAAATCCACTCTTTTGGACGCGATCCAGTTTGTGATCATCTGTTCCACCGGCTATTTTAACAAGGCGGCCCACGAGAATGGCAAGCGAAGGCTTACCGGATATATCCGCTGTAAAACAGGAAAAGAAAACCAGCCTTATGAGCGTACCGGCGAGATCAGCGCTCATGTTGCCCTGGAATTTTATGAGGAAAGCAAGGATAAATATTTCATTATCGGTGCTGTTGTGGATTCTGCTTCTGAGGGCCAGGAGACTACAGTGCGGTATCTGATGGAGAATACCAGGATCTCAGATGATCTTTTCCTGTACGGAAACCAGGTGAAATCCATTGCAGAATTCCGTGGTTCCAACATTGATATCCGCCAGTGGTGCAAGACCAATGTGGAAGCCCGTAGAATGGTCACAGCAAGACTTGGAAGAATTGAAGATAAGTTCTTCCGCCTGATTCCAAAGGCCCTTGCATTTAAGCCCATTGACGACATTAAGGACTTTGTTTACTCCTATGTCCTGGATGAAAAAGAGGTCAATATTGACGTACTCCGGGAGAACGTACGCACCTATCAGGATATGGAACGTACTCTTGAGAATGTGAAAAAGAGAATGAAAAAGCTGGAGCATATCCAGGCTCTTTATCATCGCGTACAGGAATATATGGAAAAAGACCGGATGTACGGATATTTCCTGAAGCGTAGCGAACTGGATCTAGTAGAAAGCCAGATCAGCAGCAATGAGACTGCGAAAAAGAGCGAGGAAATCTGTCTTTCCCAGGCGAAAACCCAGTTGGAAATGCTTGAAAAAGAGCGTGGGGAAAAGCAGGAAATTGCAACAAATATCCGGGTGGAATTGCGTCATAATCAGGAATTTGTAGCGCTGGAGGAAGAGAAAAAAGAGCTGGAAAGACTTCAGGACAAGCGCCAGAGTGCTATGGCTGAGGAGGCTGAACTGAAGAAAAGTGTGGCGAAGGCGGCAAGGGATTGTGAAAGTTTATGGAAGGCTATGGGAACAGGGAGCACTTCTGGATATTCTGCCTCAGCTCCTATGGGAACAACTCAGCCTGCAAATACAGAAAATGGAACCAGCGAGGATTTTGTTTCCTGTATCCGCGAATACCGAAAACAGCTTCAAACCCTGGATGGTGATGTGAATATAGCTGAAATAAAGAGCCTTACCGATGAGGTGATCCACTTCAAACAAAAACGCTATGGAGAGCTTCAGGAGGAGCAGGCGCAGCTGAAGCTCCAGCTGAACCAGAACCATACCGAACGAGAAAAAATAAGCAAAAAGATCAATAAACTGAAGCGTAAAAAGCTGACTTACCCATCTGGGGTAGAGCTTCTTGTGGACTCTGTACAGGAAGAGTTTGCCGCTCTTGGAAGAAAAATCCAGCCTGGAATACTCTGCGAAATGTTGGAGATCCAGGATGAAGAATGGCGAAATGCAGTGGAAGGCTATCTAAATACACAGCGTTTCTACGTGCTTGTAGAACCGGAGAACTTCGATATTGCACTTGGTATTTATGACCGTCTTCGAAGAGAGAAAAAGGTTTACGGAGTAGGTCTGATTAACATGAAAGACCTGGAAAAATACGACACTGCGCCTGCTGGAACTCTGGCAGAAGTAGTCACCTCCCAGAACAAATATGCCCGTCAGTACAGCAACATGATCCTTGGAAAAGTACAGATGTGCGAGCGCTACGAGGATCTGAAAAAGTATTCTATTTCCATTACAAAGGGCTGTATGCGCTACCAGAACCGTGTGGCAAGTGCCATCAAACCAGAGGTGTACCGGGTTCCGTTTATTGGCAAAAATGCTTTTACCGTACAGCTGGTACAGGCTGAGGAGGAACTCCAGAAGCTAAGTGAAACAATGGAAAACCAGGAGAAGCAGCTGGCTGGAATGAAAGAGATCCTGGGGCTTCTTTCTACTGAATGTGATGTGGATATTAAGTATCGTCTGGATGTGATCAGTACCCTTCGTATGGTAAATAGATCCATTGAAAAATGCCAGGAAAATATTCGAAAACTAAAAGAAAACTCCACCTTGATCCAGAAGCAGGTTCAGCTGGAAGAACTGGAAAAGGTGCTTAGAGGCCTGGATTCCACCATCAATTCTGACAGAGAAAAAATCGGGGGAATGCGCACCCGGATCCAGGATCTGCTTGCCAGAAAACAGACACTTCTGGAAAAACAGGTGTCAGGAAAAGGCGAGGTAACCGCTCTTGAGGCAGCAGCAAAAGACCGTTTAAATGCCTGGAACCAGGAATATGAGAAAGCAATGGGCGGAAAAACCATTGAACAGTTCCAGAGTGAATATTTTTATAAGCAGCCCTCTAATAAGAGAAAATACAACAGTGACAGATGCCAGAATGTCAAAGATAATATGGTAAATGCCATGGTAGAATATAAGACGGAGCATGATTTTGGTGCAGCTGCCAGTCTGGATGGTTTCCCGGAATTTGAGGCTGTGTATGAACGGCTGAAAAACTCTGAACTGCTTGATTATGAAGAGAAAGTGCAGTCTGCCCTGGAAGCTGCAGAGACTGAGTTCCATGAGCAGTTCCTGGCGAAATTACAGGAGAATATGAAGCTTGCCCAGGGGGAATTTAAGGAACTGAACAAGGCGTTAAAGGGCATTGATTTTAGCAGTGAACGCTATGAATTCCAGTTTATGCCAAGTAAGAAATACCGCAATTATTATGAAATGATCATGGATGATTTCAATGTGACACAAGGCGAATCCCTGTTTTCGGGAATTTTCCATGAGGCTCATAAGGATGTAATCGAGGAGCTGTTTGAACAGCTTTCGGTAAGTGGAGATAACAGTGCACAGGCTCTTGACGAGTTTACGGATTACCGTACTTACATGGATTATGACATTAAGATCATTCATAATGACGGCACCTATTCTTACTATTCCAAGGTATGTGAAGAGAAGAGCGGCGGTGAGACACAGACCCCATTCTACGTGACAGTTGCGGCTTCTTTTGTGCAGCTTTACAGCAATAATATTGGTGGCGAGGCAGCTGGGCTGGTACTTTTTGATGAGGCCTTTAATAACATGGATGATGAAAGAATCGGCGGCGTTTTGGAATTCCTGAGACGCCTTCCATTACAGCTTATTATCGCCGCTCCTCCAGATAAGATCCAGTATATCGGCCCGGCTATGGATGAAGTGATGCTGGTAATGACAGATCAGAAGCAGAGTTATGTGGAGGAATATCATAACGCGGTGTAGGCCCTGTTTGAAAAATTATTCCCATAATCTGCACGCACCAGTATGGTTGACAGTTGTTGTGTTTTTTTGAGATGATTCCACAATTCACAGTTGCACAGTGGCAGATTAAGCGGTAAAATAAACGAAAATAACGCAGAGGAGGTATCGCATATGACAACATTGGAAATTCTGGACCGTCTGCAAGGGGATGCACTGAAAGATGGTGAACTTCGAAAAAAGCTTTTGGCAACCCGTTTGGAAAAGGATCCTCTCACTGTTTTTTGCAGATTATGCAGGGAACTTGGCTATGAATTGTATGAAATGGACCTGGTATCTGCCGGAGAAGACTTCTATGCTACCATGCGCCGCAGTACCAATGGCGGCGGAGAAAACTCCCCGAAGCTGGAGGGGGAAGATGACTTCTATGAGCTTTTGATGGCAAGCCTGGAGGCAGCAGAGAAAGCAGAATAGAATTGGCTCAAATTGACATCAACTATGAGTGCTTTAGGTAAGCCAAAAGCATTGTGCAAAACGTTATGTAAACTAAAAGGACGACAGTTGAAAACCCAAATTTCGTTGAAAATTAGAGTGAAATGTCTGTTATAGATTGAAAAACAGGGAGTGTGTATGGCAGAATTAACGGAATTGCAGAAGCAGTTATTCGAATTACAGGATATAAAATATCGGGATTTCCACAGCAAATTAATGCCCGAAACAGCCAAGGAAAAGATTATTGGAATCCGTACTCCTGTGCTTCGGAATTTTGCAAAAGTATTTGCCGGTACTCCGGAATCAGAGGACTTTTTGCAGCAGCTTCCTCACCAATTTTATGAGGAAAATAACCTTCATATGATGCTGATCACTGGGATAAAGGACTATCCGAAATGTATGGAAGAAGTACAGCGATTCCTGCCCTATATCGACAACTGGGCCACCTGTGATTTTCCAGAGCCAAAGTGTTTCCGCAAGAACAAAAAAGCAGTATTAGAAGAGGTCCGGAAGTGGATCGCCTCCACTGAAACCTACACTATTCGCTACGGGATCGGTATGCTTATGCGCCTTTTTCTGGACGAGGATTTTTCCCCGGAGTATCTTGAAATGGCAGCTGGCGTACAATCACAGAAATATTATGTAAACATGATGATCGCCTGGTATTTTGCCACCGCGCTGGCCAAGCAATGGGATGCTGCAGTCCCTTATATTGAGCAGCACAGACTGTCGGACTGGGTACATAAAAAGACTATCCAGAAGGCAGTGGAAAGCTACCGGCTTACGTCTGAACAGAAGGAATATTTGAAAGGCTACCGTTAAAAATAGGATTTTATGGTGTAGAGCCTGTTTGAAAAATCATTCCCGCAATCTGCACGCCCCACTTTGCGGTATATTTTGCCCGAATTCGGTTGCCGTAGCTCGCTACGGCGCTCTCATCCGGACAAAATCTCCCACAAATTGTGACGCACATCTTGTAGAAAGCCTTTTTTAAACACGCTCTAGCGATTGAGAAATGAAAAACGCCAGAATGAAAAGCTTTATCATGCGGTAAAGCGAAGTTCATTCTGGCGTTTTGTATTTACGCAGGCATAAGAACCTAGAGCGTGCGGATTGCAGGAATGATTTTTCAAACACGCTCTGGTGGCTGCCGCAAATCAGTGGAAGCTCTTCAGCCAGTTCACCAGAGAATCATGCCAGATATTGTCGTAAACGGTTTTCTTCATCTGGTCGGTTACCGGACCGTTGTTTGCCATTTTCGCAAGGATTCCAGCCTGGAGCTCTTCTACGGTCATGTCCTCCGGGGACTTGGACCAGTCTACAGTTACTACAGATTTCCCGGAGGCTGGTTCGGTTGCGGCGGTAGTACTGGTTTCTGTATCGTCAGCAGTTTTTTCAGAAGTATTTACTGTGTTGTCAGAACTATTTGCAGCAGCTGCAACAGTCTCATTCATACTGTCAGCGTTCGCCGCAGTCTCCTGAGCATGGGAAGCAGGAACTGCATTCTGCTTCTGTTCTGCGACAGTGGCAGCAGCTTCTTCTTTTGCCTGCTCTGCTTTGTCTTCCTCAGTTGTTTTATCAGCTGCTTCCGGCATTTTTACATTTATCTCTACGGGTTTATATTCTGGCATATCCCCAGCCGGAACCCAAATATTGCCGCTGTTTCCGGCAACGGTTACATGAATGCGTCCATTTTCTACAGAAACTTTTTCCCCGGTCAGAGTACCTACATATTCAGCTGCATTTCCAGCAGCCAGGTCCATAGAAGCGGCATTGTCATCATTATTTACAGTGATGATCACACGCACCCCATCCAGGTCACGGGCAAAAGCATACTGGCGGTTGGTGAGCATAAGCTCTGCATAGCTTCCATAATTAAGTGCCGGGGTATTTTGGCGTACTTTTCCAAGAGCAGCAACAAGAGCTGTGCAAGGATTTTTCTCCACTGCGTCAGCGTAATCTGCAAGATTCAGTGCTGGTCTTAAGCTGTCATCGGAAGTGCGTTCTTTTTTGCCCTCAATTCCGAATTCGGAACCATAGTAAATACTTGGAACGCCCGGAAGGGTGTAGAGAAGCACATGAACCGGAGCAAAATGCGCCTTATTGGAAAGCTTGGTGTAAATACGTTCTACATCATGGTTGTCCACGAAATTATAAAGATCAAGGTCGCCCATGTTCTGCAGATATTTTACAGTGTGCGCGATCTCAAAATAGTTATGGTCATTGTGTCCGCTGTAAAGAGCCTTGTGAAGTGCATAGTTTGTAACACTGTGAAGGGTGCTGCCATTTACCCAGCGACTGTAATCGCCGTGGATGACTTCGCCCATCAGCCAGAAATCCGGCTTCACTTCCTCAGCGGTGCGGCGCAGCTGTTTCATAAAATCAAAGTCCAGAACGTCCGCAGCGTCAAGACGGATACCATCCACATCAAATTCAGAAACCCAGAAACGGATCACATCGCAGATGTAGTTCTGCACATCAGGATTACGCTGGTTTAATTTTACCAGAAGATTATATCCGCCCCAGTTTTCATAGGAAAAGCCATCGTTGTATTCGGTATTTCCAGAGAAGTTCACATTACAGTACCAGTTTACATAAGGTGAATTCTGTCGTTTCTCCTGAATATCTTTAAATGCGAAAAAGTCACGTCCGGTGTGGTTGAATACGCCATCAAAGATAACCTTGATCTCTTTTTCGTGGCAGGCTGCAACGAAATTCTTCAGATCCTTGTTGTCCCCCAGACGGGAGTCAAGCTTCCTGTAATCAGTAGTCTCATAACCATGTCCCACACTTTCAAATAAAGGACCAATATATAAAGCGGTGCACCCGATCTCTTTAATATGATCGATCCACGGAAGAAGTGTATTCAGCCTATGCACAGGCTCTCCATACTCATTCTGCTTCGGCGCCCCAGTCAAACCCAGTGGATAAATGTGATAAAAAACTGCCTCGTTATACCAACTCATGTCTAACACCTCTGTCGTTTAAAATAAATTTGTACATTCAACGTCTTCTATAATAGCAGATTTTAGGAGCTTATACCATATAAAAATATGATGATTCATGATACTCTGTAAGGACTGTTAAGAATTTTTTGAAAACGGAAAATATATTGAAAATTTTACTTAAGGGCGAAGGGGTAAAAATAGTGATTCGATATATAAAATGACGGAAGAACAGAAGAAAGCCTTTGTTGAGGCCTGATGGTAAACTATATTGACAAAACCTATTGATATACTATGAAAACAAGGGCATATTTTACAACAACATTAACGAAAGGAAAAACCACTTTCAAAAGCGGAAAAATGGCAGTGAAGAGCTGAAAGTTTCATGCTAAAGTGCAGAAGTGGCGGGCCATCAGATGAATAAAAGGATAGATCCAAGAATTTTTCATAAGAATACTGCAGAAGATTATCTTCGGGCAGCGATAGAGACAGCGAACTGGATCGACACGCTGGCGGTGAAGACAGAGTATGGAAGGATCTGGAAAGCGCTTCCGGAGGGACAGGAAGGATATCGTGAAGATGTTCCTATGTTTACGTCAAAAAGTATGTATGACGGTTCAGCTGGAATCGGAATTTTCATGATCCGTCTTTATGAAGCCACTAGTGATGAGAGATGGCTGAAAGAAGCAGAAGAAGCGGCTGCGCATATTATTGCTACGCAGGTTGGTTCTGAATGGTATCAACATACCTTACATTCGGATGTGAAAGGAATCATTCCTGTGCCGGGATGGGCGGCAGGATCTTATAATGGACCGGTAGGAGAAGCCTATTTCCTGGAGGATCTTTACCAGGTGACAAGAAAGCAGGAGTATCGCGATTTCGTGCTACGCACAGCGGATATTCTTATGGAGGCAGCTTCTCGAGATGAACGCGGATTGTTCTGGAGCGAGCAGGAGGATATTACTGCAGATGGCGGATTTATTGTTTTTCAGGATATTGTATATCGTCGCACTGGAATCCGGAAATATCTGGATTTTGCCAGTGAGGCAGCCGAACGGATTGCGAAGGATGCACTGAATGCGCCCAACGGTGGCAAATTATGGAAGCTTCTTGATTTGTCTATGATCGATTTTCCTAAAACTGGTCTCACGGAACAACCGGCACAGCGTGGATGTTCGCCGCATTATACTAGAGCCTGTTTGAAAAATCATTCCCGCAATCTGCACGCCCCACTTTGCGGGAGATTTCACCCGAATTCGGTTGCCGTAGCCCGCTACGGCGCCCTCATCCGAGCGAAATTTCCCACAAATTGTGACGCACATCTTGCAGAAATCCTTTTTCAAACACGCTCTAGGACACTGGGAAACAGGAATTCCTGGAACTGGCCAAAGCTGGACTGGAATACGCCATGAACATTTCCGTAGGAGATGAAAAAGGTCGCCTGATCCCGTATCAGGATTATCCCGTAACCGGTCCAACCTATGACAAATATTATTTAAGCACTTGCCATGGTCCGGTAGGCAGTACGCTGGCTTTCCGCGAGGTCTATGAAGTGACCGGCGAGGAACTGTATAAGAACTGGACCATAGAGCTGTCCAGAGGCATTATAAAAGCCGGGGCGCCGGAAAGGCATTCCTGGGGCTTCTGGAACTGCCAGTGCCAGTGCTGCGGTACTGCCGGAATCCTGGAGCATTTTGCCGAAATGTACGAATATACCGGTGAAAAAGATTTTTATGATTATATGATCAGAACCGCAGACATACTTCTGTCCGATTCCAACCACCGAACCCCAGGCAGCCGAACCTGGTACGACAGCTGGTGGAGAACCATCCCCACCAGAGTAGTAAGCTACCCGGGACTTTATGTAGGCGCAGCAGGATGCGGCTCTTCTTTACTGAGGGCTTACGCAGTGCTTACAGGAAAGAAACTGACTAATTTGTATGAGTATCATTTTTTTGAGAAAATGTAATGTACTTTATAATATGTACGAAGAATATGGTAATTATTTAACTGGAAAATATTAAGGAACGTTTTCTTACATATAAATATAGCGCCTCAGCATACACTGTAAAAACAGCGTCGGCGGAGGCGTTTTTTTGAAAGAGTATATTGAAGAGCGGGCAGTAGAGATTGGAAATTATATTATCGAAACTAAGGCAACGGTAAGGCAGACTGCAAAAAGGTTTGGAATATCAAAGTCCACAGTACATAAGGACGTGACGACCAGGCTTGCAAGCTTAAATCCAGCACTTGCAAGGCAGGCCAGGGCTGTGCTGGAGGTGAATAAATCAGAGAGACATATCAGAGGTGGTTTAGCTACCAGGGAAAAGTATTTGCATCAACATATGCTGGAAAACAATCTGCACAAAAAAATATAAACTTTTTTGTAAAAAGTGCTTGACGATTCCTTGCGGCAGTG
>OFMG01001997.1_pt1 | contig 11302 bp, 8 predicted proteins | sample 1541751 | NCBI WGS metagenome assembly OFMG01 (sample SAMN04209232, study PRJEB22552) | human gut metagenome | biome: gut; material: feces | host: Homo sapiens | place: USA: Oklahoma
CAACTAACTAGCTAATTCTTCCCTTTTTACTGTTGTTTTGGTTTGTTTAAAAACCGTTCTTAAAAATCTTCTCTTAAAGAAATTTTCAAGGGTTGTTGTTGTCTATTGTTCAGTTATCAAGGTTCTTTGTTTGTGTCGTTCTTTTCAAGCGACAGCTTTTATATTTTATCAAAAGCTTTTGTCTTTGTCAAGAACTTTTTTATTTTTCTTTGTCGCTCTTTTCAAGCTTTCCTTTGCCGTCTCACGCGACAGCTTATTTAGGATATCACTTTCAGAACTCTTTGTCAACAACTTTTTTAATTTATTTTTCAATCATTTCATTGATTTTTAAATCTCTAAGTTTCCTTCCGATCAAGAATGTTCCGCCTCTGCGTCTTCTTTTATCTTCCGTTCCTCTGTTGTTTTCTTTGCTGTTCCTCAGCGACGAATGTTATCTTATCACAGCTGTTTTTAATTGTCAATGTTTTTTATATATTTCATGCAATTCAGAATATTCTGAAAAATTAGCATCTGCGTTCCCAAACACTAACAGGTTTTACAAGCTTGCTTGTAACAAGCTGATTAGGTTGAGGAACATAGGGCGAATGCCCTTAATAATCAAAAAGCAAAAGAGACCATGCTCATCAACATAGTCCCTCTCTTATACTATTTTATTTTCTTTTCAACTTCTCTCGGAAGACGTTCGTACAACCATGTCATACGTTTCAATCTCTTTACCGTCTCTTCATCAAACTGTCCCTTCTCCATTCTCCAGGTCCAGTTTCCGCCAAGTGTAGATGGTATGTTGATTCTTGCCTTGCCATCCAGGTTCAGTAAATCCTGCATTGGTGTCACGCAAAGATTGGCCTTGCTGCTCATTGCAAGACGGATGAAATCCCAAGCCAGATCATCTTCATCCAGGCGCTGTGCGTTCATATACTCTTTCGCAAAATCCCTTGTTGCTTTGTCTGTGCTGTGATACCAGCCTCTTGTTGTATCATTGTCATGAGTACCTGTATACACAACACTATTCTCCGGGTAATTGTGCGGAAGATATGTTGAGCCTCCGTTTGGATCAAATGCAAACTGAACTACTTTCATTCCCGGGAATCCACTGTCAGACAACATCTGAAGTACACTTTCTGTCAGGAATCCAAGGTCTTCTGCAATAATATTCAATTTGCCAAGCTTTTCTTCAATTGTACGGAACAGATCCATTCCAGGACCCGGCATCCATGCTCCGTCTATTGCTGTTTCATTTCCATAAGGAATGGAATAATATTCGTCAAATCCACGGAAATGATCAATTCTTACTACATCATATAATTTAAGGCAATGACGGATTCTCTTGATCCACCAGTCGTATTCTGTCTTTTTATGATATTCCCAATTATACAGCGGATTGCCCCACAACTGTCCTGTTGCAGAAAAATCATCCGGAGGACATCCTGCTACTGCCACCGGATTATTCTCTTCATCAAACTGGAATAACTCCGGAGATGCCCATGTATCTGCGCCGTCAAACGCTACATAAATCGGAATATCTCCAACGATCTGAATTCCCTGTTCATTTGCATAAGCGTGAAGCTGTGACCACTGTTTATCGAATTCATACTGCTGGAATTTGTAAAAATCAATCTCTTCTGCAAGTTCTTCTCTCGCATTCTCAAGTGCTGCTTCCTCGCGGTTTTTCAGGGCTTCTTCCCATTCATTCCAGCTGATTCCACCTTTGCTGTCCTTGATTGCCATGTAAAGACTATAATCATCCAGCCAATACGCATTTTCTTTGATAAAGTTATCATATGCTTCATCTTTTTCGAAACGCTCAAATGCCTTTTTCAGCACTTTAAATCTTGAATTGTAGATTTTCTCGTAATCAATACTGTCTGCCTGCTCTCCAAAATCATACACTTTACATTCTTTTTTTGTCAGAAGTCCTTCTTTGATCAGTGTCTTCAGATCAATAAAATATGGATTTCCAGCATATGTGGAGAAAGACTGGTACGGGGAATCCCCGTATCCAGTCGGTCCAAGCGGCAGAATCTGCCAGTAACTCTGTCCAGCCTCTTTTAACTGATCAATAAATTTATACGCCTCTTTTGAAAAACAGCCAATTCCGTATTTTGATGGCAATGAAAATACCGGTAATAATACTCCGCTCGCTCTTTTCACGTTCTTCTCCTCCTCTTACAGATGCCAGATATCTCTGTTGTACTCTTCGATTGTTCTGTCAGATGAGAAATACCCTGCTTTCGCAATATTTACAAGTGCTTTCTTAGCCCATGTTTTCTGATCTGCATAAGCTCTCAATGCTTCTTCTTTCTTTTCTTTATAGCTGTCGAAGTCAAGAAGGCTCATGAACCAGTCTTTACTGATAATCTCATGCTGCAGTCTCTCAAGATTCTCTTTCTCTCCAACTTTCAGAACTTCCTCGCTTGTAATAAAGTCAATTGCTGCCTTGATTGCAGGATTCTTCTCATAGAAATCTCTTGCGACATAATCAGCCTTTGCATAATGCTCGATTACTTCATCACTGGATGCACCGAATACAAAAATGTTATCGTTTCCAACGAGTTCATGAATCTCAACATTTGCTCCATCCTCTGTTCCGAGTGTTACAGCTCCATTCAGCATGAATTTCATATTGCCTGTTCCACTGGCTTCTTTAGATGCAAGTGAAATCTGCTCGGAAATATCACAAGCCGGAATTAATTTTTCAGCCTTTGTCACGTTATAATTCTCAACCATAACAACCTTCAGGTATGGACTCACCTCTGGATCATTGTTGATGATTTCCTGCAGACAAAGAATCAAATGAATGATATCTTTTGCAATTACATAAGCCGGTGCTGCCTTTGCTCCAAAGATAGCTGTCACCGGTGCAGCCGGAATCTTTCCTGCTTTGATCTCAAGATATTTATCAATGATATATAATGCATTCAGCTGCTGACGTTTGTACTCATGCAGACGTTTGATCTGAATATCAAAGATTGTATCAGGGCTTACTTTTACTCCCTGTGTCTCTTCCAGATATTTGCAGAGTGCTTCTTTATTTGCATGTTTAATCTCTACTAATCTGTCAAGAACCTTCTCATCATCCTTGAATGCAAGAAGTTTCTCAAGTTCAGCTGCATCTTTCTTGTATCCCTCTCCGATCAGTTCATCAAGAAGCTCTGTGAGAGCCGGATTACAATGCAGTAACCAGCGACGGAATGTAATACCATTTGTCTTATTGTTAAACTTCTCCGGATAAATCTTGTAGAAATTATTCAGTTCTGTCTCTTTCAGAATCTCTGTATGAAGAGAAGCAACACCGTTTACACTGAATCCGTAATGGATATCAATGTGTGCCATATGAACTGTATCATTTCTGTCAATAATAGAAACGCTTTCATCTTCATATTTTCTTCTTACTTTATCATCCAACACTTCGATGATCGGCATCAACTGCGGAACTACCTTCTTCAGGTAATATACAGGCCATTTTTCCAATGCCTCTGCAAGGATTGTATGGTTTGTGTATGCACATGTCTTAGAAACAACTTCGATCGCCTCATCCATGTCTAATCCTCTCTCTACAAGAAGACGGATCAGTTCCGGAATTACCATTGTCGGGTGAGTATCATTGATCTGGATCACTGCATAATCAGCAAGATCATGAAGGTTGCATCCCTTTGCTGTACATTCGTCAAGAATCAGCTGTGCTCCTGCACTTACCATGAAATACTGCTGATAGATTCGAAGCAGTCTTCCGTTCTCATCACTGTCATCTGGATATAAGAAAAGTGTCAGGTTCTTCTCGATGTCTTCTTTATTAAAAGCAATCCCATCCTCTACGATTGTCTCATCTACAGAGTCAATATCAAAGAGATGTAATTTATTTGTCTTATTGTTATATCCTGTTACTTCAATATCATACATTCTCGCATTTACATTAAGTCCTTTGAAAGCTACCGGATAAACAACATCTGTCTTTTTCAGCCAGGATTTTTCTTCAATCCATGGATTCGGAGTTTCTCTCTGAAGGTTATTTTTAAACTCCTGTTTGAAAAGTCCAAGATGATAGTTCAGTCCGACACCGTCTCCTGCAAGTCCAAGTGTTGCGATTGAATCAAGGAAACATGCTGCCAGTCGTCCAAGTCCACCATTACCAAGTGACGGCTCTGGCTCTACTTCTTCGATCTCTGCAATATTCTTACCGTTCTGTGCAAGTACATCTTTTACTTCATTAAAGATACCAAGGTTGATCATGTTGTTAGAAAGCAGTTTTCCGATTAAGAACTCTGCGGAAATATAGTAAAGTTTTTTCTTACTATCTGTACGTTCCTTTTCTCCTGCCATTTCCTGCACCATACTAAGAAGTGCTCCGTAGATTTCTTCATTGGAAGCCTGTGCAATCTCTTTACCAAGTTTCTGCTGTAATGTTTCCTGAATGTTCATTTGAATAATCTCCCTTCAAATCTGATTCTGTTTTTATGTTACATACTTTGTTTCTTTGTTTTCAACTTATGATTGTATTTTAATACGATTATCTTCAAATATCTTGCAATATACTTGCACTTTATTGTACAATACTATCATTCTTATAATTCAATCTAGTTTGACCAGCAGGTGTGTCAGATAACATTTTATTGAAAGGATCTCATTTTTATATGAACATTAACGAATATCAGAATTACCATGAAACAAAAGCGCATACATCCGCAGAATTTCCTTATAATACTTATCTCTGCTCGATCCCTCTCGATTTCCCTGGAGTACCACTGCACTGGCACGATGAGTTGGAACTTGTTGTCATCAAAAGAGGGCAGGGTTTTGTTTCTGTGGACTTTGATAAGCGTCTGGTTCACAGTGGAGATCTTATTATTATTCCCCCTAGATGTCTCCATGCCATCGAACAGGATGATACTTTTAAAATGGAATATGAAAATATTATTTTCAAACCAGATTTACTTTCTTCCGGAGCAAACGATCTGTGCATGATTCAATACATCGTTCCGCTTCTTGACGGTTCTCTTCCTATTGAATATTTTCTCACTCCGGCTCTCGGATCTTTTGAAGCCTTAAGCAATTGTATCCGACAGATTGACCTTGTCTGCGCTGATCAGACACCTGGATGGCAGCTTGCTGTGAAAAGTTCTCTGTTTAACTTTTTCTTTCTTCTGATCTCTGAACGTCAGAAAAAAACAGTCTCCACTTCCTCCAATTCCAAATCTTTGGAGAAAATGAAAACTGTTTTAAAATACGTAGAAAATCATTATACAGAAAAACTAACGATTGATGACATGGCTGAACTTACTTATTATAGTAAATCCCATTTCATGAAGTTCTTCAAAGCCCACATGGGAATCGGATTCACTGAATACTTAAATGATTACCGGCTTACAATGGCTGCCAGACTTCTCAAATCATCCGATGACTCTATTCTGATGATTGCTGATGCCAGTGGTTTTGACAATCTGTCCTACTTTAACCGCATTTTCAAGAGAAAATATGGTATTTCACCTGGGGCTTACAGGAAAGCATAGTAACTATCCAAAAACAATTATGAGTGATAATACAGTTCGATTGGATCAATTGGATCAAATGGATGTTCTTCTTCCATTTTCTTATTCCGCCCACGACGTTTCATCAGCTCGCCGCTCTTGTTGTATACCCAGAAGGAATATACAAGGAGCTTATTTACCTTCCCGATCTTCTCTTTTGTCGTCTTATTATAATAGACACCACCTGTCTTGAATGCAGTCTTCTTATGGATCAAAGAGATCAGCTCTGTCTCCGTTTTGACCGGTTCAGGTAAGATTGTATATGCCCGTCCGACACAGTCTGTCTTGTGGGAATCACTACCACCGGTCATCACCTTACCGTATTTCTCTGCCAGTTTTAAGGCACCAGCATTAGAATCCTTCGGTTCACAACAATTGAATGTCTCAATAAAATCGAATCGTTTAACAATCTCAGGTGAGAGGTAGTATCTTCTCGCATGAGTGAAGCTCATGTACTTTTCTCCGCATGGATGTGCCGGTCCCAAAACTCCACCATTGCGGTGAACCAAATCGATCAGAAGTGCTAGTGGCATTCCACGCATCTCAAGTAGACGCATCTTTACACCCTCCGGCATAATTACAAGAATATGCCCTGCATCTCTCGTATCATATTCAATTCCTTTGAGTACCACAAAATCGGTATGTTTCTTTCCTTTTAAATTCTTCTTCCAGTAGCGGTAGCCATTATATGTGTCGTGATCCGTGATCACCATTCCCTGAAATCCGTGTTCCTTGAGTATCGTGATATATTCCTCAATCCCTACCCTGCTGTCTATGGACCCCTCTTTCACGTGACAGTGCATGTCTATCTTCATATTTGAGTCCTCCTTTTCCGCAGTCCTGATTTTATCAAAAAGTACTATGTGAAATAACTTTATTTTCGTTCTTTAAAAAGACTGCTTATTGATAAATTTATTATACCGCGTTTATACAGGAGTGACAAGCAGCTCTTTAATTACGGAAGTTGAAGAGTTACTGTTCAATATCTGATCCGTCACTTTCATTGCAGATTCCACACCGAATCGAAGTAAATAATAATCCTCAACACTTTTCAAATCTTCCCATGCAGTCGGAAGAATTTCAACTTTATATTGTTCCTGCACGTTCTCTCAATCCCTTTCTTGCTCCGGAGATACTTCTTGTCTTTGCTCCGTTTAACCTTTCTTCTGCCTGCATGATTTTCGCACGAAGTTCCAATGTCTGTTCCCTTTTCTCAAAGGCATCAATATTCATAAATACTCCGTCACCCTCGCCATTTTTTTATATATTATCAAGTGAATCTTATACGATTTTGTCATTCTTGATAATATTTGTTTTCCGAATACACTTTGTTCAGTATGTTAATAAGAGCAAGATCAGGCACCACATACGGTAACTGTTCTTGCTCTTATGTTACACACCTTCAAAGGGATGAGGTAAAACGGGCCGATGCCGTGGTAATAATAGAACTGGCATTGCGGCCATTCAATTAAAATTTAGATCCCAATTGAAAGAATCCTGGTTCAACAAATCTTACTGCACCTTCGCAATATCAATCAGTGACAGTTTCTTAATATCTGTATTCTCAAGACTTGTGATCAATGCATATGCTGTGTCAATTGCAGTCAGTACATTCACACCTGTCTCGATTGCATTTCTACGGATTACAAATCCATCTCTTGAATGCTCTGCACCCTGTGCTGGGATATCGATAACAAGATCGATCTTATGTCCGAGGATCAGGTCAAGAAGGTTCGGTGATTCCTGCTCGATCTTACGAACCGGAGTAGCCTTTACTCCCGCCTCATTCAGCGCACGTGCTGTTCCGCTTGTAGCAAAGATATGGTATCCGATCTTCTCAAATCTTCTTCCGATCTCTACTGCATCTGCATGGTCTTCATCGCGGACTGTCATGATCATGTTTTTATGCTTCGGAAGCTTGATTCCAGCTCCGATAAATGCTTTGTAAAGTGCTTCATCAAATGTCTTTGCAATTCCAAGACACTCTCCTGTAGACTTCATCTCAGGTCCAAGGCTGATATCAGCTCCGCGGATCTTCTCAAAGGAGAATACCGGCATCTTAACCGCTACATAATCAGCTTCCGGCTGAAGTCCCGGTGTGTATCCAAGATCTTTGATCTTCTTTCCTGTGATAACCTGTGTTGCCAAAGGAACAATCGGGATACCTGTCACCTTACTGATATATGGTACTGTACGGCTGGAACGTGGATTTACTTCGATTACATATACATCATCTTCGCCGCACACGATAAACTGGATATTGATCATACCGATAACATGGAGTGATTTTGCAAGTCTTCTTGTGTACTCAGCAATCTTTGCTTTCGCTCCTTCTGTCAGGCTCTGTGCCGGATATACGGAAATACTGTCTCCGGAGTGGATTCCTGCACGCTCGATATGTTCCATGATACCCGGGATCAGGATATCTGTTCCGTCGCATACTGCATCGACCTCAATCTCTTTTCCCTGAAGGTATTTATCTACAAGGATCGGGTGATCCTGTGCGATTCTGTTGATGATTCCGATGAATTCATCAATATCATTGTCGTTGATTGCAATCTGCATTCCCTGTCCACCAAGAACGTAGGAAGGACGAACCAATACAGGATATCCAAGTCTGTTTGCAACTTCTTTCGCTTCCTCTGCTGTGAATACTGTTCCACCTGTCGGACGTGGAATCTCGCACTCTTCAAGAATCTCATCAAAGAGCTCACGGTCTTCGGCTTTGTCTACATTCTCTGCAGATGTACCAAGGATCGGTACTCCCATCTTCATAAGTGCTTCTGTCAGCTTGATTGCTGTCTGTCCACCAAACTGTACAACTGCTCCGTCCGGTTTCTCAATATCAACGATACTCTCTACATCTTCCGCTGTCAGTGGCTCGAAGTACAGCTTATCAGCAATGTCAAAGTCAGTACTTACTGTCTCCGGGTTATTATTTACAATGATTGTCTCATATCCGTCTTTTGCAAATGCCCATGTACAATGTACAGAACAGAAGTCGAACTCGATACCCTGACCGATACGGATCGGACCGGATCCAAGAACAAGTACTTTCTTCTTATCTTTTGTCTGTTCAACTTCATTCTCGCTTCCATATACAGAGTAGTAATATGGTGTCTCTGCGGCGAACTCTGCTGCACAAGTATCTACGATTTTATATGCTGCAACGATACCGTTTGCATGACGCATATCGTGAATTTCCTGCTCTGTCTTACCTGTCAGCTGTGCGATTACATTATCCGGGAACTCGATACGTTTTGCTTCTGCAAGAAGCTCCGGTGTAAGTTCCTGTGTCTTCAGAGCTGTCTCCATCTCTGTGATGATCGCAAATTTATCGATAAACCACTCATCAACTTTTGTAATCTCGTGGATCAGATCGTAAGAGATTCCTCTTCTGCATGCTTCTGCGATTCTCCACATACGCATGTCATCTACTTTCTTCAGCTGATCGATCAGTTCATCATCTGTCAGATCTGTGAAGTCATAAGACATCAGACTGTCTACATGCTGCTCCAGAGAACGGATTGCTTTCATAAGAGCTCCCTCGAAGTTATTACAGATGCTCATAACTTCTCCGGTTGCTTTCATCTGTGTTGTCAGTGTTCTCTTCGCACTGATGAATTTATCGAATGGAAGTCTCGGGATCTTAACTACTACGTAGTCAAGCATTGGCTCAAAACTTGCATAGGTCTTCTGTGTGATTGCATTCTTGATCTCATCCAGATTGTATCCAAGTGCGATCTTCGCTGCAACCTTCGCGATCGGATATCCTGTTGCTTTGGAAGCAAGTGCAGAAGAACGGCTTACACGAGGGTTTACCTCGATTACACAATACTCGAATGTCTCCGGGTGTAATGCATACTGTACGTTACATCCACCTGTGATGTTCAGTTCACTGATAATGTTCAGTGCGGAAGTACGTAACATCTGATATTCTTTATCGCCCAGTGTCTGAGAAGGTGCGACTACGATACTGTCTCCAGTATGAACTCCAACCGGGTCAATATTTTCCATATTACATACTGTAATACAGTTTCCTGCTCCGTCACGCATTACCTCGTACTCGATCTCTTTCCATCCTGCGATGCAGCGTTCAACAAGAACCTGACCAACACGGGAAAGACGAAGACCATTCTCAAGGATCTCTACTAACTGCTGAGAATCATGCGCGATACCACCACCGCTTCCTCCCAGTGTATAAGCAGGACGAAGAACAACCGGGTAGCCGATCTTATTTGCAAATGCAAGTCCGTCTTCTACATTTTCTACAACGAGAGAAGCTGCAACCGGCTCACCGATCTTCTCCATTGTCGCCTTGAACTCCAGACGGTCTTCTGCCTTCTTGATTGTCTCAGATGTTGTTCCGATCAGGCGTACATTATTCTCTTTTAAGAATCCAGCCTCTTCAAGTTCCATTGCAAGGTTCAGTCCAGCCTGTCCTCCAAGTGTTGGAAGTACACTGTCTGGTTTCTCCTTTTTGATCAGCTGCTCAACAACCTCAATTGTCAGTGGCTCGATATAAACACGATCTGCGATATCTTTATCTGTCATGATTGTCGCAGGGTTTGAGTTGAGAAGTACAACCTCAATCCCTTCTTCTTTCAGTGAACGGCAGGCCTGAGTTCCAGCATAATCGAACTCCGCAGCCTGTCCGATGACGATCGGACCAGAACCGATAACTAATACTTTTTTGATACTATTATCTCTTGGCATTATTTCTCTCCTCCCATCATCTCAAGAAAACGATCGAACAGGTATCCTGAATCCTGTGGTCCCGGGCATGCTTCCGGATGGAACTGAACTGTAAAGATGTTCTTTCCAACATATGCAAGTCCTTCGTTTGTTCCGTCATTTACATTCTTAAATGCAGGAACTGCAACGTTTGGATCAATCTTGTCTTCATCAACAACATAGCCGTGATTCTGTGAAGAAATGTAGACTCTGCCTGTCTGAAGATCTTTCACCGGATGATTTCCACCACGGTGTCCGTATTTTAACTTGTAAGTTGTACCACCTGTTGCAAGTGCCATCAACTGATGTCCAAGGCAAATGGCAAATATTGGGATATCTGTTTCATAAAGCTTTTTGATTTCTTTGATAATTGATGTACATTCTGCCGGATCTCCAGGTCCATTGGAAAGCATAATGCCATCTGGATTAGATGCGATGATCTCCTCCGCTGTTGTATCGGCCGGATAAACGGTCACTTCGCAGCCGCGATCATTTAAAGATTTTGCGATGTTTTTCTTAGCTCCGAGATCAAGAAGTGCAACCTTCTTACCTGTTCCTTCTAAAACGTATTTCTCCGCACATGTAACTTTGGAGACAACACCTTCTACCTTATAATTCTTCAACTTAGAGATTACTTCATCAAGATCGTAATTCTCGTTTGTCGTGATCATACCATTCATGGTACCTTTTTCTCTTAAAATCTTTGTAAGAGCACGAGTATCAACTCCCGCAATACCCGGAATATCATATTTCTTGAGGAAATCCTGAATTGTACCTTCACATCTGAAGTTACTTGGCATTCTGGATAACTCCCTCACAATATATCCATCTGGCCATGCCTTTAATGACTCCATATCCGGTGTAATTCCATAATTACCAATCAGCGGATATGTCATAACCACTGCCTGTCCCGCATAAGAAGGGTCCGTCAGTACCTCAAGATATCCTGTCATTGAAGTATTAAACACGATCTCACTGATCATATCTCTCGTCGAACCAATGCTTGTTCCTGTAAACACAGTACCGTCTTCCAAAATAAGAAA
>OFMG01002004.1_pt1 | contig 11236 bp, 10 predicted proteins | sample 1541751 | NCBI WGS metagenome assembly OFMG01 (sample SAMN04209232, study PRJEB22552) | human gut metagenome | biome: gut; material: feces | host: Homo sapiens | place: USA: Oklahoma
CGCCGTCCACGGAACCGAAGTTGCCGTGACCGTCGATCAGCGGATAGTGCAGCGAGAACGGCTGCGCCATACGCACCATCGCGTCGTAAACCGATGCGTCGCCGTGCGGATGATACCGGCCCAGCACATTACCGACGGTCGTTGCCGACTTGCGGTAGGGCTTGTCCGAGGTCAGGCCGTCCTCGTACATGGCGTACAGGATGCGGCGGTGTACCGGCTTGAGGCCGTCGCGCACATCCGGCAGCGCGCGGCCGACAATAACACTCATTGCATAGTCGATGTAGCTTTTCTTCATCTCGCGTTCGAGATCGACCTGCATGATTTTCTGCTGTTCGTATTCTTGACTCATATTTTAATTTTGCCTCCAAAAGTGTTGGCTTTCAGCCGAAAACGACTGTTTTTATCGCTTAGAGGATACTGAGCAGCTCGTCTACCTGCTCCTCGGTCGTGGCCCAGCTGGTCGCCAGACGGATGACCGTATGCTCCGCGTCATATTTCTCTATAAAGCTGTAAACTACCTTGCTTTGCAGCTCGGGCAGTCTGCTGTTTTCTACAATGATGAACTGCTGGTTTGTCGGGGATTCCAGTGCAAAGCGGTATCCCTTTGCTTTGAGACCGTCCCGCAGTTTGATGGCGAGTTTGACCGCCGGTGCGCAGATTTTCTCGTACAGACCGTCGGTAAACAGGGCGTCGAACTGCAGCGCGTTCAGACGGCCCTTGGCGATCATTGCGCCGCGGCGCTTGACCATCGTGACGAACTGTTTCGGCATATTGCCGTGCGTGAACACAACCGCCTCGCCGCAGAGCGCGCCGCACTTGGTGCCGCCGATGTAGAACACATCAGTCAGCTTGGCAATGTCCTGCAGCGTCACATCGGTGTCCGCCGTAAGGCCGTAGCCGAGGCGTGCGCCGTCCAGAAACAGCGGCATATTAAACTCTCTGCATACAGCAGACAGGCGTTCCAGCTCATTTTTGGTGTAAAGCGTGCCGTATTCGGACGGATGAGAGATGTACACCATGCCGGGAAATACCATGTGGTCGTGGCTTGCGTCCGCATAAAAGGTCTGAACATATTCACGGAGATCATCCGCATCCAGCTTGCCGTTCTTGTGCGGCACGGTCAGCACCTTATGGCCGGTGGACTCGATGGCGCCGGCCTCATGCGTGTTCACATGGCCGCAGGACGAGGCCACAACGCCCTCGTAAGGACGAAGCATGGTATCGATCACGACCATGTTGGTCTGCGTGCCGCCGGTCAGGAAATACACCTGACCGTCCGGGCAGTCCGCCGCTTTTTTGATCTTTTCCGCCGCCGAAGCGGTGAATTTATCGTTGCCGTAGCCGGAAACCGGCTCCATATTCGTCTGTGCCAGATGCTCTAAAATCTTGGGGTGTGCGCCATAACCGTAATCATTTTCAAAAAACAGCATAGTTTTCTCCCTTATACGTCCAGATTCATTACATATTTTGCATTTCGCTCGATAAATTCGCGTCTGGGTTCTACCTTTTCGCCCATCAGGAGCGCAAAGGTCTCATCGGCAGCGGCCGCGTCCTCCATCGTAACCTGCAGCAGTGTGCGGTGCTCCGGGTCCATGGTGGTTTCCCACAGCTGCTGCGGGTCCATCTCGCCGAGGCCCTTGTAGCGCTGTACGCGCACATTGTCGCCCATTTCAGCGATGCAGTCGCGCTGCTGCTCCTCAGTATAGGTGTAGCGGACATCCTTGCCCTTTTCGTTCTTGAACAGCGGCGGCTGTGCGATGAACACATGGCCGTGCTCGATCAGCGGGCGCATGAAGCGGAAGAAGAAGGTCAGCAGCAGGGTGCGGATATGGCTGCCGTCCACATCGGCATCGGCCATCAGGATGATCTTGCCGTAACGCAGCTTTGCGAGGTCAAAATCATCACCGAAGCCCGCGCCGAACGCGGTGATCATCGGGGTGAGCTTGTCGTTGCCGTAAACACGGTCGAGACGTGCCTTTTCGACGTTCAGCATCTTGCCCCAGAGCGGCAGGATCGCCTGATGACGACGGTCGCGGCCTTCCTTGGCGGAGCCGCCTGCGGAATCACCCTCGACGATGTAGATTTCGGTGTAGGTCGGGTCCTTTTCGATGCAGTCCGCCAGCTTGCCCGGCAGAGAAGCGGAATCCAGTGCGGACTTGCGGCGGGTCATCTCACGCGCCTTTTTTGCGGCCTCGCGGGCACGCGCGGCGGTCTGCGCCTTTTCGATGATGGTGCGCGCTACCTGCGGGTTCTCCTCGAAGAAGGTCATCAGCTTCTCGGAAACCATTGCGTCCACCAGCGCACGCATTTCGCTGTTGCCCAGCTTGGTCTTGGTCTGGCCCTCGAACTGCGCTTCCTGCAGCTTGACCGAGATAATCGCAGTCAGACCCTCGCGCGCGTCCTCGCCCTTGAAGGACTCATCGTCCTTGAGCAGCTTGTATTTCTTGCCGTAATCGTTGAGTACACGGGTCAGAGCGGCCTTAAATCCGGTCTCATGCGTGCCGCCCTCGGTGGTGTTGATATTGTTTGCGAAGGACAGCATCAGCTCGCTGTAGCTGTCGGTGTACTGCATGGCAACCTCGGCCATCGAGGTATCGCGGCTGCCCTCCATGTAGATCACATTCTCGTGCAGCGGCGTCTTCGTGCGGTTGAGGTGCTCGACAAACTGGCGGATACCGCCCTCATAGTGCATGACCTCCTCGACCGGCTCATCGTCGCGCTCATCGCGCAGCGTGATTTTCAGACCTGCGTTGAGGAACGCCTGCTCGCGCAGACGCTTTTCGAGCACATCGTACTCGTAGATGGTCGTCTCAAAGATCTCCGGGTCCGCATGGAAACGAATGGTCGTGCCGGTTTCGCTCTCGCACGGCGTATCGCGCATCTTGACGGTCGTTACACCGCGCTCAAAGCGCATGTAGTGCTTGGTATGGCCGTCGCGGACCTCGGCCTCCAGCCAGTCGGACAGCGCGTTTACGACCGATGAACCAACGCCGTGCAGACCGCCGGATACCTTGTAGCCGGAGCCGTCGAACTTGCCGCCTGCGTGCAGGACGGTGAGCACAACCTCGAGCGTCGGAATGCCCATCTGCGGGTGAATACCGCAGGGAATGCCGCGGCCGTTGTCGGCAACGCGGATGATATCGCCCTTTTCGATCGTAACTTCGATGTGCGTGCAGTAGCCTGCGAGCGCCTCGTCGATCGAGTTATCGACGATCTCATACACCAGATGGTGCAGACCGCGTGCCGAGGTAGAACCGATGTACATACCCGGGCGCTTGCGGACAGCCTCTAAGCCTTCGAGCACCTGAATCTGATTTTCATCATATTTGTCGGTAACCTTCAGGTCGAGCACTTCGTCCTTGATTTCGATTTCTTCACTCATATCGTTAAATTTCCTTTCCAGAAATTGCGGGAACAAAATAATTGAGAATGGAAAATGGAAGATGGAGAATGAACGTGTCCGCCCATAGGGCGGCATAATCATCGCGCAAGGATAGCGACATTCTCAATTTCTCATTCGCAATTCTCAATTTTTTTAGACAGCATACCCTTTCTCTGCGCGGCGCTGAATGGCCTGCGGAGAAAGCTGTGTCAGGTACAGGGTCTCACCGAGGGCGTTTTCGCACAGCACAGCCGCGCGCGGCAGATCGTCGTACAGCTCGATGATCCGTCCCTCGTCCTGCAGGCGTTCAAGCAGCAGGCGCGTGCGCTTGGATGCAGTCGCCGTGTCCATATCGAACACCGCAACTACGCTCTGCAAGGGCACGATGTAGTCCTGACCTAAATGTAAATACATTCTATTCCTCCGGAATAATTAGAAATTAGTAATGCGTAATTAAAGTCCTGCGGATTTTCTATCCGTTTCAACAATCGCGCCGTGCGCGACACCCTAATTTCTAATTACTAACTGGATTTAATTATACCACTTTTTTCACTAATTGTGTACCCTAAACCTAAGGAAAAACAAATATTTCTCTGTTTTTTTGAAAGAAAACAAGGGCACGGCAGGAAATTTCGAGGTGGTATCTGTTCCCGCCGTGCAATAGTTTGTAAAATTATGTGATTTTAGTGTATTTCTGCGGATTTTTCGCCGTTTTGAATATGGAAAACCGCGCCTGCACGCAGCTTTTCCGAGATGCCGTCCTCACAGCAGGTGATCATGACCTGACCCGCCGATATGCGGTTGAGCACAAAGTCCTGACGGCGGCGGTCAAGCTCGCTGAGCACATCGTCGAGCAGCAGCACCGGATACTCGCCGTCCTCGTCGAAGAACAGCTCACGCTCGGCAAGTTTAAGCGACAGTGTGCAGGTCCGCACCTGTCCCTGCGAGCCGAAGGAAGCGGCACTGCGGCCATCCAATAACAGCTCCAAGTCATCCTTATGCGGACCGGAAAGACAGCTTTTAGCCGCAATCTCGGCGGTTTTATGGCTGAACACATGGTCGATAAGTTGCTTTTCGATTGTTCGAGCGTCTGCAAACGGGTCGGTGACGCTCGACACGGTCTTGTACACACCGGAGAGCACCTCATGCGGCGCGATATCTGCATAGACAGCAGCCGCAGCTTTCAGCAGCTTGCGGCAGTAATACGCGCGGTAACGGATAATCTGCGCGCCGATATGCGCCATGCGCAGCGAGAAATCCTCCCACATAGAGAGCAGGGAAGGCTTTTCTTCGCTGTCACGCAGAATGCGCGTTTTATGCTCGTGCAGACGGTTGTATTCCTCGAGATAGCGTGCGTAGTTGGGCCGCATCTGGCACAGCGCGGTATCGAGAAATCGGCGGCGAGCCGCCGCTCCGGCACGGACGAGCATCAGATCCTCCGGGCAGAACAGCACGGTTTTGAGCAGTCCCTGTGCGTCCGACTGGCGTTTCTGCCGCACACCGTTTTTGTAGATTTCCATCGCTTTGGTGCGGGAAAATCGCAGTTCAAGCGAAATATCGCGCTCCTGCGCGAGAAAATCCGCAAAGATAAAAGCATGATTCTCTCCGAACCGCAGCCCCTCTTTTTTCTGGGCCGTGCGGAACAGCCGCATGGTCGAGCAGGCCGCTGCCGCTTCGAGCAGGTTGGTTTTGCCCTGTCCGTTTTCGCCGCAGATCAGGTTGACCGCCGGATCGAACGCAAACGATTCGTCCGCGTAGTTGCGGAAATTCTGCAGTTTTAACGACTTGATGTACATGGGCTTCTCCATATTAGACGATTTGTATGATAACGAACACGCAAAATCGCGTTTGTTATCATACACAGTGTTTGTTTTATTTGATGCAGACCTTCGCGCCGTCCAGCTCTACCGTGTCACCGGAACGCAGTTTTTTGCCGCGCATGGTGCAGATTTCGCCGTTTACCAGCACTTCGCCCTCGGCAATGCGGATCTTCGCTTCGCCGCCGGAGCTTACCAGGTTTGCAAATTTAAGCAGTGCATCAAGTTTGATGAATTCGGTTTCAATTTTAATTTCAGTCATTGGCTTTCAGTCTCACAGGCAGTACAAGATAGGTGTATTTATCGCCTTCCATCGGCGAAATGATCATCGGGTTGAGTGCGCCCTTGAGCTGCAGCTTCACCTGCTCATCGCCGGCCGCGCGCAGCGCCTCCAGAATGTAGCGGTTGTTGAAGCCGATCTCAAGGTTCTCGATCGAGCCGTCAAACGGGCATTCGTCATAGCTCTTGCCGATCGCGGTCACGCACGACATCTGCACATACGAGCCGTCAAAATGGAAGCGGATCGGGTTTTTCAGCTTTTCCGACACGATCAGGGAGACACGTTCGATGCACTGGATCAGCTCCTGGCGATCCGCCGAAACCTCGTGCTCGAACTCCTTCGGAATGGCCGCACGGTAGTTGAGGAACTCGCCGTCGATCAGACGGGTAATGAGCGTCGTGCCGCCGATGCGGAACAAAATGTTCTTGGAATCCGGAAAAATCTCGACAATATCGTCATCATCGCCCAGAATTCGTTCGATCTCGCGCAGGGACGCGCCCGGCACAACAAACTTCATATCACCGGGAACGCCCTCGACGGTCTCGCGGCGTACAGACAGGCGGTAGCCGTCAACGGCCACGACGTTCAGACGGCTGCCTTCGATTTCAAACAGGCAGCCGGTATGGATGGGCTTGGATTCGTTGTCCGAAACCGAGAAAATGGTCTGCGCGATCATGCTCTTGAGAATGGGCTGCGGCAGAGAAAGGCCCTTGTCGCTGGCCACATCAGCCAGAGCCGGATACTCGTCGGCCTCGTTGGCCATCAGGTTGAATACCGAACGGCCGCACTTGATGGTGGTCATCAGCTTGTCGTCGGTCTCAAGGTAGACTACGTCCTGCGGCAGCTTGCGCACGATTTCGCAGAACAGACGGGAATTCAGTACGATTCTGCCGGGTTCTACCACATCGACCTGAGCGGTCGTGCGAATGCCCATGGACAGGTCGTAGCCGGTGATGGTCAGGGTATCTGCATCGGCTGCCAGTAGCAGACCTTCGAGCAGCGGCATCGAGCTTTTGCCGGTTACTGCGCGGGAGGCGATGTTGAGCAGATTCAGCAGGGTTTCTTTTTCACAGGAAAACTTCATAGTTGCTCCTCTCAAAACTGGAAATAAAACAAAGAGTCGATTTATGCAGTGTTTGCATATTTATAAATATACGCCAGCAAATACTGTGCGATTGCACACACCATCTAATGACCATGTCCGCAGTGGGCGAACAGCTTCTGGCCTGCGTCGCCAGAGACTCGAAAGATCACACATAATAGAAGGATAGGATATAGTATTCGTAGTAGTACCTGGGGAAATTGGGGAAAACCCGAAAATCCTCAGGTATGGCGCGGGAAATGTCGTACACAGGAGGTTGTGGATGAAAAATAAACGATACACAGCGAAAATAACCCTGTTATTTATCCACAGAGTTATCCATGTGGAATCCACAGGATGATTGGGGATAACTGAACTGTGCATTTTCAGACTGTGGAAAAGCCGTTTTGCACGAATGCACGGCAAAGATCAGCCGTCGCCGCGGATATTATTATGCAGCTTTTTGATGACGTCCTCGGTCTCGCGGGAGTTCTTGCGCTCCTCCTCGATCTTGTTGCAGGCGTGCATGACGGTGGTATGGTCGCGTTTGAATATCTTTGCAATATCGGGGAAGGAGTATTCAAGCTCCTGCCGGATCATGTACATCGCCATCTGCCGCGGGTAGGCTACATCCTTGGAGCGATTCTGCGAGATCATCTGCTCGACCGGGATATAGAAGTAGTTCGCTACCGCTTCCATAATGCGCTCCGGTGTCGGATTGAGGCCCGGATTCTCGGTGCGCAGCGCGTCGATCGCGTTTTCTGCAAGCGAAACCGTGATGCGTTCGCCCATCAGCTCGTGCATGGCCTTGATCTTTTTGACCGCGCCTTCGAGCTGGCGGATATTTGCCTGGATATTCTCTGCAATGTAGTTGGATACGTCATCGGGCAGTTCAACGCCCATTTTGACCGCTTTATCGCGGATAATGGCGATTCTGGTCTCAAAATCAGGCGGCTGAATATCAGCCAGCAGACCCCATTCAAAACGGGTCTTCATGCGGTCCTCGAGCGTGTTGATTTCCTTCGGCGGACGGTCAGAAGTGAGCACGATCTGCTTTTTTGCCTCATAAAGCGCGTTAAAGGTATGGAAAAATTCCTCCTGCGTGCGCTCCTTGCCGGCGATGAACTGCACGTCGTCCAGCAGCAGCAGGTCAACCATGCGGTACTTGTTGCGAAATGCCTGTACGTTGCCTTCCTGGATGGCGGTGATCAGCTCGTTGGTGAAATCCTCACCCTTTACATATATAATGCGGTATTCCGGATGGGTGCGGCGCAGCACGTTTGCGATCGCGTACATTAGATGCGTTTTACCCAGACCCGAGTTGCCGTAGATGAAAAGCGGGTTGTTCTCTGCCGCCGGGCGCTGCGAAACCGCAAGTGCAGCCGCATGCGCGAATTTATTGCTCGAACCGACAATAAAACGCTCAAATGTGTAGTCGTCATACGGAGAAGTGCTCGTGCTCGGCGCGGTGTATTCGCCGGTCACTACAACGATCGTGATCGGGTCGCCGGTCAGGTTGTGCAGCACCTCCTGCAGAGGAGCGATAAATTTGGACTCGATAAATTCTTTCTTAAAGGGTACCGGAGAGTGCAGCACCAGCCGATTATCCCCAAAGGAAACGACCGTTACGTCGTCAAACCAAGCGGAAATGGTGGAAGGAGGGAAGTCCAGCTGCTCGAGCGCCATCTCCAATATATTGTTTGCCATAGGGCGCCTCCTGTCGATAATAATTCTATTTTATAATAGCATATTTTATCCACAAGTTCAATGCGTCGATGTGGATAACTGTCCGGCAGCGTGCCGCGCGGCAGCATGATTTTGAACAGCCGAACCGGTTTATTTACTTCGCAGAATTTAAAAAAATCGGCGTTTTTTGCGTCGAAATCATCGAAAATTAAAGCCGGTTGGAAAAAATGCACGGCGTTTTTTATGAAAACTGCGGAATTTATGCAAAAATTCATCGAAAATTGGCGGATTTTTCGCGAAAATCCGAAAATCCACAGATTGCCGAAAACCGTGATTACGCAAGACATTGAGCAGATGCTTCTACTTATCCACAACATGTTGACAACCTGTGCAAACTGCTGAAATTCGTTCCGAGGGTCGGAAAAAATGCTTGACAAAATCGAACCTATATAGGATAATAAATATCGTATCGTATTATGCAGACAGGCAGCGGCATATGCCCGCGTCTTGCGCCGGACCTATGCCGGTGCCCATCTGTAAATTTTAGAACAGGGAGGTGCACAAAGTTATGAAGAGAACGTTCCAGCCGAAGAAGCGTCAGCGCTCCAAGGAGCACGGCTTCCGTAAGCGTATGTCCACGTCCAACGGCCGCAAGGTACTTGCACGCCGTCGCGCTAAGGGTCGCGCTAAGCTGTCTGCTTAATGACAGCCTGTAAAGGAAGTATTCAGACTTCCTGAAAATTCGCGCCAGCGGCGCAAAAGAGTTCGTAACGAGCCGCATTCGTGCGGCTCGTTTTTTCGTTTACGGGCAACACCACTCAAGCAATCGCTGTCTGGAGCGGTGTCACCCTGTTTAGGGTGCAGTCCATGCAGCGAAAATACGGTATTCAGGTTCGGATTTTACTGACCGAAACGAACGAAATAGTAAAATCAGCTTTGCAAACCATCAGATGCAAAGAAAAAATACGTTTTTTTCGAGGGCATCAGGAAAAAACGGGAGCATCAGAAGATGAAAAAAACAGTATCCTTAAAGGAAAACCACGAATTCCGCCGATTGTATCATCGTGGTGTGTCCACGGCAGGAAAACACGTTGTGATCTACTGCCGCAGGAACAAGCTCGGCTACAACCGGCTGGGACTCACCGTCAGCGCCAAGCTGGCGTGTGCGGTGAAAAGAAACCGCATCAAGCGTTTGTTTCGTGAGGCGTACCGTCTCAACGAGGACAAATTTGCTGACGGCATCGACCTTGTGCTGGTCGCACGGGTACGGGCCGTAGGCGCAAGCTATCAGGAAATCGAAAAATCGCTGCTGCGCGCCTTGAAGGACAACAAGGTTGCGGCAGCTCGGACATGAAGCGGCTGCTGCTGGCGATGATCCGGTTTTATCGCCGGTATATTTCTCCAAACAAACCGCCCTGCTGCCGGTATATCCCGACCTGCTCGCAGTACGCGATCGAGGCCATCGAGAAATACGGCGCGATCAAGGGCGGCTGGCTGGCGTTTAAGCGCATCTGCCGCTGCAATCCTTTCTCTAAGAGAGGACCCTATGATCCGGTTCCATAATAGGAACGGGATCATGTTTTATACTGCCTTACGGCGGTAAAGTGAGGATTTTGCTTTGCAAAATCCTTTTCACTGTGTCGTTTTACAATTTAACATGGAGGTTTTTATGACCCTGGATCAACTTTCTAACCTGGTCAAAGATCCGAAACTGTTCGGTATCTTGATCGTAAGACCGTTCGGCCTGCTGCTGCAGTGGCTGTACAGCATCGTGCAGAACTACGGTATCGCCGTTATCCTGTTCGCGCTGCTGGTAAAGCTGGTCTGCATCCCGCTGACCATCAAGAGCAAGAAGAGTATGCTCGCCATGAGCGCGATGAACGCCGAGCTCCAGCAGCTGCAGAAGAAGTACGCGAACAACCGCGTCAAGCTGAACGAAGAGATGCAGAAGCTGTATGAGAAGCACGGCGTCAGCCCGATGAGCGGATGTCTGCCCAACCTTATCCCGCTGCCGATCATGATGGGCCTGTACTACGCGGTTCAGCAGCCGCTGCAGTACATCGTCGGCCTGAGCCGCGAGACAGTTATCGCATTGGCGCAGATGATCGGTCTGGATCAGCTCGCAGGCGCGAACTACACGGTTCAGATTCTGATCGCAGAGAAGCTGAACGCATTTGTTGATGCAGCAGGCAATTTCTCTTCTGACGTAATGAACTGCCTGCAGAGCGGCGAGACCATTTTCCCGCTGGATTTCCACTTCTTTGGTCTGAATCTGGCTGATACGCCGTCTATCTCTCATCCGAGCATTATCTGGATCATCCCGATCCTGTCCGGTCTGACCGCATTCCTGTCCTCCTACATCATGCAGAAGATGCAGGGCACGCAGAACTCTGCGGCAGCAGGTCAGATGAAGATGCTCAACTTTATGATGCCGCTGATGTCGCTGTACTTTGCGTTCATCCTTCCGGGTGCGATCGGCATCTACTGGATCTTCAACAACGTATTTACCTGCGTACAGGAGATCATCCTCACCAAGACGCTCCGCGGCAAGCAGGAGGCTAAGCAGGCTGCTGAGGCTGCCCGCATCGAGGCAGAGAAGCAGGCCAAGCGTGAAGCACACAAGGCTGCACAGAAGCAGCAGTCCCAGAACGCAAAGAACAAAAAGGGGGACAAGTAAATCATGCAGAAGTTTTTAGAGGCTACCGGTGAAAACCGTGACGCAGCAGTCGAGAATGCCCTCGAGCAGCTCGGTCTGGAGCGCGACGATGTATCGGTAGAGGTACTCGAGATCGGCAAAAAGGGCTTTCTGGGTATCGGCGCAACGCCGGCACGCGTGCGCGTGACCTATGAAGCACCGGATATTCCGGCGGCAAAGCCGGAGGTAAAGCATGAGGAGCGCAAGCCCGCTCCCAAGGCTGAGCCGAAGCAGGAGAAGCCTGCTGTCAAGGCGGAAAAGCCGGCTTCGAAGCAAGAGAAACCCGCTGAGAAGC
>OFMG01002006.1_pt1 | contig 11222 bp, 7 predicted proteins | sample 1541751 | NCBI WGS metagenome assembly OFMG01 (sample SAMN04209232, study PRJEB22552) | human gut metagenome | biome: gut; material: feces | host: Homo sapiens | place: USA: Oklahoma
GGAGGGTTCTAAGCCCTCCCTTTCCAATTCTGCCACGATGGCGCGCTGACGCTTGAAGAAATGAATCCGCTGCAATTCTCCGCTGCATGAAATCAACGTTGCAAAACGACTCAGCGACGTAATCCACCGCTTAACATGCTCGAACATGCCCGGATCGGCGCTTCGCAGCGAATTGATCGAGAATGTCTCGATACAGCTCGCACGGTAGTGGCGCGCCGCGACATAGCAGTAAGTCGCCTCGATATCCATGTCCGATATGTAAATAGACACCGGCTTCCCGCTGCGGAACTGTCCGGCAACGGCTATCTCCTCCAACTCGTCGAGCAACTGCAGCAATTCGCCCTTCAGCATCTCGACGCTTTGGTCGGTTATCAGGTGCATGTTGCGGAACGCGCAGATGGCATTGACCCAGCGCTTGGTGCAGCTGCCGTCGAACACCAGCGTCGTCGCAGGAATCAGCTGCGCCTCCTTCAGCAGGTCGCGGTAACTCCGCAAAAGCGCATCGGGAACTTTCATATCCTCGAATTTAGTCGTCGAACAATCGACAAGCCCCTGTTGGTAAAGCCACTTGAAGAGTTTGAAATTGGTCAGTCCTTCGTAGCGCATGTAAAGCATCCGCGGGAACGAGTTTCCGGCGATAGCCTGCTCCGCATCGGCATCGGACGACACCTCCCGGTAAAAAAGTGTATCCTGATCGATAACGCCCGTATAGTCTTCGAGCGCCGTATGGTAATCGTTGAAGCTAAGACGGAAAAGCACGTTTCCGAAATCGACGGCACCGACAGCGCGGTCGAGCGAAAAATTCATCTGCGCCGAAAGTACGCCCGCCTCCCCGAAGGTGAAAGGCACTTCGCCGCGCAGCCGGCGGTAAGCCGCCTCGCGGCCGATATTGAGCTTGTCCGTCAGAATGGCCGCCGCATTGGTATATTCCGGGGTACTATTTTGTATAGCACCGATCAGTGCCGCATTTAGTTTTTCCAGAGGCATAGTGCAAGTGTATTAGCGTAATAAAATTCTCAATCCCAACCGCAAATTTAGTAAAATATTCATCACAAGGAACATTTCAGGGCAAAAGAAATGCACCGTAAAAAAGGGAACCTCCCACATCAGAGGGGTGTTTTTGAGATACCGTTCTGTAAATCAGAACGGTATTTTTATTGAAAAGAGCAAGGGTTACGAATTGGTGACGGAAGTCTTACATTCTGTTGCACCCTTATACAATATATCCAAGAACTCACGACAAATATAGTTAAAATATTATACATAAGCAAATTAACGAATAGAAAAGCATTAAGTACTATTTAAGCATATCCAACTCGGATATGCTTTTTTGTGCTACGAGCGGGTTGATTATTTAGTTGTCTGTTTTAACTAAATTATTGCTATCGGGATGTTTCCTATCATTGCATCGTCTAACCAACGATCATTGTAATGAAGCCATTGAAAGGTAATCCGACTTTGCGTTTATTACGTCTGGTATTGCGGCGATTCAATCGTCTCGAACTACTCATCCAAAACAATTCTCGACCTTTACCCGATGACCTGATCGACACTCCGGCAGTCCGCATGCTTACCCGGATGTCCGACCGTACCCTCTCCCGTCGTCGGAGCGACGGCACGATCCCTTATGTCAAGCACGGCGGCAAAATCTATTACAGCAGATCGCGCGTTCTCGAAGCCCTCCGGAATGAACCCAACACCACATCAACTAATAAAGTAAAGAAGTCATGAAAAAGATGATTCTTATCGAGCGAAGCAAATTCGCTCTGCTCGTTCGCAGCCACATGAAAGCCTCGAACATGCTTCTCATATTGCAGCATGTTTGCCGGGAGCGTCGTATTTCTCTTTCGATGACGCAGGAGGAAATCTGCCAGCTCATCCGACTCGATCCGGATTTCGTCGAGAAATACAAACGTCGCGGGAAACTCTGTCCCATCGAGGATCAGGATGGCAAACAATACTACAATGTACTGGATTTCATCAATCTGAAAGACATGCAGGAGAGTAAGCGTATCTTCTATCAGACAATGGAACAAGCGGTGCCGGATACTGCTATTTATATTAAGGAATAGTTCTTTAATTAGCCATGGAACTGCCTTATAAAGTTAACCATCACGAAAAACATTTTTCGATAAAGTTGTTTTCATAAAGATAAAATCGTGAAAATTGAATATTTAAGGCAACTCCATGGCATTAGAAAATCTCCTTTTAGATTTAAAAACTTCCTTTTTATATTCAAAATCAATAACTATATTTGTCTATGTTTTTTCAACAAGCATTGATTAATATGGGCATCTTTGATAGAAAATCCATCACAAAGACAATTAAAACAACCGAAGGATTTTATTTTGGTAAAAGTGAATCGGAAGGCGAAAGCAGCTATAAAAAATCGAGCAATACTCTTTTCGATGACTATTTGGATATTTTGCCTAAAATCGGAGACGGATGTTTTATCATTACAGGACGAAAAGGATCTGGAAAATCCGCTATTGCCAAATACATAAAGGACAATGCGACATTCGAGGATTCAATGTTTTGTGAAATTGTGAAATCGGATGCCATAAACCTTGAAAAACAGATTCAACAAAGTTCAGTGGAGTCCGAAACGAAATTAGTTTCCTTTTTCCAATGGCTCATCCTTGTAAAATTGGTAAAACTGATTTTGGAAGCAAAAAACGGGGACTATACTCCGGAGTTAAAAGCTATTCATAACTTTGTTCGGAATAACAGAGGTGTTGTAGAAGTTGATAAATTTTCAGTTGTAGAGGTTACTACTATGAGCAAACAAGAACTCAATGTGGGTTCTTTATCTCGTATTCCAATATTCAAAGCTATCATAGAACGCATGTTAGGGAAACGCTTGGAAAAAGCTCCCTATTATAAACTTTTACCTGCGCTGAAAGAGATTGTCTACAAAGTTTTAAGCTTCGACGTTTTCAAGGATTATCAATTTGTCGTAATTTTCGATGATTTGGATATCGGCTTTAAATCGGATGTTGATCAGGATAAGCAATCTTTGATGGAGCTCATCCGAACTGCTAAAGAATTCAATAATGATCTAAAAGAAATTAATAATACAAAGGTTATTATATTGATAAGGGATGATATAAAAAAAGTATTGGCCGGATTTTCTGCTGATGCGAGCAAAATATTCAGCAGCTATGAAGTCGAATTAAAATGGTACGATGGCAAAAACGAAAATGATACCAGATTAAGAAAATTCGTCAATCGACGAATCGAGTTTAATTTTAAACAACGCGGGCTGAAATATCTGGCATATGACCCGTGGCTCTCATTATTTAATGACGATGAGGGATGCTATGGGACAGATTATAATGGCAATGCCAGATCTGCATTCAAACAGATACTCGATTACACATTTTTCCGACCTCGTGACTTAATATTATTCCTAAAAAATGTAGGAACAGATAAATATTATTATCCCATTAATGGTCAGAATATCGGTTATTTATTACAGAAATATGCGAACGACAATGTTTCTGAAATAAAATCGGAATTAGCAATTCATTACTCTCAAGAACAAATAAGGGAAATATTCAATACCTTAAGGGCTTTGTCATATTCCCAAAACAGTGGATTTGGGAAAACAGATATTCTTATGAAATTGAGTGAGCGAGGATTAGATGCAGAAACATTAAGGATGCTTATAGATTATTATCTCATATTGCCATTTGATTCTACGACAGGGAAATATTATATCGGTTATAGGAACTCTGATCCTTCGGATTACGATATAGATAAGGATAATATAAAGTACAGACTGCATAAATGTATATATGCTCATTTTGTCCCGAAATCGACATTGCCGAATGATGCTTAATAAATGATTAGCTCCGCCTCGAAAGCGGAGCTAATCATTTACAGTTTCGGCCCTTTGGCCTTCACGTTCGTCGCGGGCCGCACGAGAAGAATATGATTGCGAATAAAGTCCGATTCGGGCGGAGGCACGACGTGCTCCCGTTCTTCCGGCGGTTCTTCTTGGTTCCCGGATGCCGCAGAAAGCGGCTCTGCCTTCGACGGTCTGACGACCTCGTCCACCACCTCCGCGTTTTCGATCTTCAGCCCATTGCCGTTATCTGCTGTTTTCGCCTGCATCTCCTGCTGCTTCTGTGCGATGTCGAGCTGAATCTTCCGAGTCAGCGACTCTGCCTCGGCCTTGAGCCGCTTCAACTCCTCCTCTTTGGGCCATACGGCTGCGATCTGTTGCTCGAAGGTCGGAATATCGCGGGTGAATTGCTTTTTCTCTTTCTCGTAGGTCGCCATTAGTGACGGTATCGTGTCGAGCGCCCGGATAAAGTTCGTCGCCGCGGTTTTCGGCTCCGCAGCCAGATGCCCGTTGTTGAACGTGTACTTGATGCCGTCCAACCCTTCGACCATGAATTTATTGACCGTGAGCGCCAGCCCGTCTTTCTGCATTCGCTCGGTGCGGACGAGAATGCGGAAATCGAACAGCGTGCCGATTTTCTGGTAATCGTCGCCGGTATTTACGGTGCGGTCGATCTCCACGAGGCGCTTGCCATGGGCGACAATATCCGCGGATTCCACGCCGTCGATCCGCAGGGGATTGGCCCGCTTGCCTTTGGCGTCCGGCGGCGCCACCTCGTTGATATAGTCCCAGTCGCGTTTCAGACGTTCGAGCATCGCATCCCGTCGTCCAATCTCCGCCGTGTAGCGTTGCAGTTGACTCTGCGCCTCGTGCCGGGTGCGCATGAAGATCGTCTGCTCGCTCTCCAGCGCCGCGATCCTGCCTTCGAGCTTGGCTTTTTGCAGCAGGTCGGTATTTCCCGACACCACGGCCATCCACTCCGCGAAGTTCATCCCCGAATCCTCGCTGATGGCCCCCTCGTCCAGCCGCCGCGCACCTAACTGGTTACGTTTGAGCTGGTCGATGAACTGCTGCTTGTTGTGCAGCAGATTCAATTTGTAGGCATCGAGCGTGCGTAGAACGGCATAGACATAGGCTTTGACTTTATTGTTCGCATACTCCTTGGCGACTATGTTGCCTTTCCGTGCGCCGCGGCCGTTGCGCTGTTCCAGATCCATCGGCCGCCACGGAATGTCGAGGTGGTGCATGCAGACGATTCGTTTCTGGGCGTTGACTCCCGTTCCGAGTTTCTGCGTCGAGCCGAAGAGCACCCGGATTTTCCCTTCGTTCATGGCGTCGAACATCGCCTGCCGCACCTTGTCGCTCGCGGCTTCCTGTACGAAGCGGATCTCCTGCGCCGGAATACCGTGGTCTTCGACCAGTTTGCGTTTGATCTCCGAATAGACGTTCCAGATGCCGGGTTTATAGGTCGAGAGGTCGCAGAAAACCATCTGCGTGCCTTTCTGATCTTCGTATCGTCGATAGTATTCTGCGATGTTGGCGGCACTGCGGCTGGCCTTGTTGCCCGGCGAATCCGCATACGCGGGACTTATCAACCGCATGTCGAGCGAGAGCTTGTTGGAGTACATCGTCACTAATAGCATCAGGGCCTTGACCTCCCCGTCGCTCAGGTCGGCGCGTCCGATATGTTCGGGATCTCCCGTCTTGGCGAAGAGCACCAGCTTATCCAAAAACGCCTGCTGATCGTCGGTCATAGGTATCTGGCATAACTCCTCGTCCAGCTCGGGACGGTCTATTCCCACGTCTGAGGCCGTGCGGTAGTCGGTAATCTCGTTGTAGAACATGGCCAGCTCCGGAACCTTGATGAAATAGCGGAAACGCTCTTTGGAGATCACTTCGTTGGTCACCGAAAACTCGAACTCCGATGTTTTCTGCGCGAATACCGCGGCCCACGCATCGAAGCAGGGAATATCCTGCCGCTCCAGCTCTTTGGGGCGCAGATACTTGAACAACAGATACAGCTCCGTCAGGGAGTTGGCGATGGTCGTTCCCGAGAGGAACGTCGCGCCAAGATCGCGCCCCGTGCGTTGTTGAATGGTGCGGATGGCGTACAGCAGGTTCGTGGCTTTCTTACTGCCGTCGGTATTTCCCAGTCCCGACACGCGGCTGTGGCGGGTGTTGAACATCAGATTCTTGAAGTTGTGCGATTCATCGACGAACAGATGGTCTATTCCCATCTGCTGAAAATCTACCGTATCGTCCTTTTGCGCGTCGATTGTCTCCTGCAACTCGTGGAGCTTGGCATCCAGATTCTCTTTGCGCTTCTCCAGACCGCGCAGAATCCAGCCGTCCACATGTCCGCCCTGCTTTTCGTAGGACGCCAGATTTTCATCTATGTCGTCCATCTCCTGCCGGAGAATCTGCTGCTGCACCTCGGCCGACTGGGGTATCTTGCCGAACTGTTCGTGCGTAAGGATGATGCAGTCCCAGTTGTTGTTCTTGATGTCGCTGAAGATCCGCAGGCGGTTCTCCGGCGTGAAGTCCTCCTTGCCTGGATAGAGCAGACGGGCATTGGGATAGGCCGTGCGGAAGGTTCGGGCGATCTCGTGGATGTTGGCTTTGATACCGATGATCATCGGCTTGCGGGCCAGTCCCAAACGATGCATCTCATACGCTGCGACGCACATGATGAGCGTCTTGCCCGTACCGACCTCGTGGTCGCAGATGCCGCCGCCGTTCTGCTTGATCATCCAGATCGCATCCTTCTGGCTGGGATACAGGTCGTCGATGCCCAGTCCCCGCAGGTCGAGTCCCGGAAACTGCTGGTGGCTGCCGTCGTAGCGTGGACGGACATAGCAGTTGAATTTGCGGTTGTAGAGATCGGTCAGCCGCTCCTTGAAATCGTCGGGCTGCGTATGCAGCCATTCGACGAACGCCTGCCGGATTTCGGTGATGAGCGTGTCGGCCTTCTGCCGGGCCTCGAAGTCGGGAATCCGGATGGTCTTGCCGTGTTCATCCTTGCCGCCGTCCTTGTTGATGTTGGGCAGCGTGTTGAGCATGGCATGGTGCAACAGATCCATACCGTCGTAGACCTCGAAGTCCCCTTTGACGACGTATTTCTGGGAGATCAGAGGGCTGTACCCGTGGTTCTCGATGCCGAAGGCATCCATCTTCGCCGAATAGCTTACCGATACGGGCACCTGAAAGAAATGCTCGCAGAAGCCTTCGTAAATATCGGTCGGTATCCATCGCTCGCCGAGGTTGAAATCCAGCTCCTCGAACTCGATGCGTTTGGGTGCGGTCTCACGAAGCAGCGCGAGCGAGCGGCGACAGGCATCGTCGTCGGGGTTCTCCTTGAGGTAATTTTCGATCCATTCGGCTTTGGCGACGACATTCCCTGCCGCGAGCCGTTCGCGGATTTCATACCCCTTGACCATCGGATTGTAGAAAATGCGATCACCCAGCTCGTCGATCAGCTCTTGCCGAGAACGCGATGCGAGCGACTCCATATAGGGAAACTCCACCCGTCCGAACTTGTTGAGCGAGGCGGTCAGCGCTTCGGCCGCCGTATCGACGTGTTTGAGCTCGTAAGGATCGAACGATACGGGGCGTCGGAGGATGTCGGAGAGCTGTTTTCGGCCTTCGACGAAGCGTTCGAGTCCCAGCACCTCCCGCCCGCCGGGATCGTTCAGGATGAAGGCGGCATTCTCCTTCTTGTTCAGATCGCCCAACAGAGCCGTGAAGTTCTCGTAACATTCGTTGAGTTTGCGCCGCAGACCCTTGTATTCGATCTCGTTCTGCATTTCGAGCCGGTAGAGCAGCTGGTAGGTATCCCGCAGCGGGATATAGCGTTCGGCCCGGTATCGGGACAAGGTTCCCAGCTCTTCGGGATGGAACGTGCAGCCCTGTCGTGTCAGGCCGCCCAGACGCCCGACTTGCCCTTCGAACAGAACCAACGATCGCTCTTTGTAGTGCGGAAGCATCGTGCCGGTAAAGGGCCGCGGATCTTTATTCTCCGAAGCCGGCGCAGCGATTGCTGCCGGGGCATCCGCAGCCTCCGCTGCCTCCGCCGGTTGTGCGAACAGATTCCCCTGCGTGAAGAGATCGGACATGCCGGTCGTATCCGTATTGCGCCCCGCTCGCCGCCGCTGGGATAGCGGACGGCGGGCGATCGGAACGGCGGCAGCGCTGCCGAAAAGCGATGCGGCCGGAGCCGATATTTCCGGAGTCGGTGCAACGGATGCCGGCTCCGGTGGCGGTACGGATTGCGGAGCCGCGACCCGATTTTGCCTCCGGGCGATCGGCGGCACGGTTTGCGCCTGCGGAATATGGAGCGGACGAAGATATTGCGTATATCGTTCGGTGTCGAGGCGGGCTGCGAAATCATTTGCGAGGATTCCGCGCAGCCGCTCGGCGATCCGTTCCGGGCCTCCGTCGTAGTGCAGTACGAGAGAGGATTGTCCATAGAGACCTTTTTCATGCGAAACCGTCGTATGGATCGCGTGCTTGAAATCCCGGTGGTAGTCGTTCAGGTAAATTCCGTTGCCGATCTCGGACGAATTGACGAAGCGTTGCTCGTCGGGGGTAAGTTTCCGCTTTTCGCTCTGTTTCTGTAGGACGACAAGATCGCTGGCCACTTCCGTGCCGGCATACTCCGTAAAGAGATTGTTCGGCAGCCGCACGGCCGAAACCAGCCGCGCATGCTCCATCAGATAGCGGCGGACGGGTTCGTTGCCGGGAGCGTCCATGACGCCCGCCGAGGTGACGAACGCCAGAATGCCGCCCTCGCGGAGCGTATCCAGTCCCTTGATGAAGAAATAGTTGTGAACGGCCTTGAGCGCTTGTCCTCGAACCGGGTCGTCGCTCTTCCGAAAGGATGCGTCGAAAATCCGGGTATCACCGAAGGGAATATTGGACGTTACCACGTCGAAATAACTGTCATAGGCCGATTCGATGGTTTGGAAACCGTCGATGACGACCTGCTCTCGTTCCCGGGCCAGTGCAGAGAGCACTTGTCCGGTCAGCAGGTCTTTCTCGAAAGAGAGGATTTCGACTTCGCCGTCGGCGGCTTCCCGGAACGACGAAGGGAAAATCCCGGCCCCGGCGCTGGGGTCGAGCAGCCTGCGGGGAACGACTCCTGCATTCCGGAGCGTCTTGGCGAGCGTACGCACGATGGCCGGCGGTGTGTAGAATGCCGTCAGCGTAGAATTGCGCATGCTCTGCACGAAGTCTTTATACCGCTGTTCGCTGCCGGCATAATGGCGCAGCAGTTCGTGCAGCTCCCTCACCTGTGGAAAGAGTTCCCGGTCGGTCTTTCATTGCGTGAGGTCGTCGTCCGCAGCGGCCGGCTGTAAGACGCATTTCAACGCTCCGAAGCCGCTGTACGCAGCCAGGGCGTCTCGCTGCTGCGGAGTAAGTCTCGTAGATGGCGCGAAAGCGATACGCAGCGCGGCGATGTTCGCCTCCAGATGTTTCCTTTTATTGTATGCCATGCAGTTCGATGTGGGTTTGGATGAGTCCGGTGAGTTCTAAAAGGAGATTTTTATAGGACGGGCTGCTTTCGAAGTCGTCGGTCAGGTCGTACATCTCGAACGCCTCTTCGCAGACGGGAAGCAGTTTCAGGCAGAAAGCGGTGCGCTGCCGGGCTGCGATCTCCGGGAACCATTCCGACACGACCTCGAAGATCGCATCGTATTTCGAGAAGCGCAGGTCTTGGTACAGAACGGCGTTCGAGAGTTCCAGAGCCTCGTAGACGCTGTTGCCGTTGCGAACGGCACGTTCATAGGTCTGCGCCGCATGGTCGCTCCGCTCGGCGATGAAGTGTTTGTCGGGGAGCAGTTCAGGATGGCTTTCGCGCAAATAAGCGGTAAGAGTTGCCGCGAAGTACGGCAACTCTTTCTCTTCTACGTGTCGTTTCATAATGGCTAACCGATTTTCATGCCTTTGGGTTGTGCGCCGGGAAGCGACGGAAGACGCCGGCGGACGCGCTGGCGCGGACGCGGGTTCTCCTCGCCCAGACGCGAACGGTAATTGCGGGCGTTGTTGCCGAACAGGGGCCGGCCCGTGTCGCTGTAACGAAGGTCGGTGCTGATCGTCTTGCCGCCGACTTTCATGCCGGGAATGAAGACGACCTCGTGGTTGGCCAGCTTCGCCTGAATGTCTGCACTTACCTTGACTCCGAAAACCGTATCGTGGATGCGCAGATGTGGATTATTGTCGTTGCGGAACACCACGTCTCCGCGGTTGGCGTCCACGCGTGCATGGCCCGAGATGACCCGACCGTCCTTGAGGTGGATGTCTTCGACGAAGATCTCCTTGCCGGAGCGCAGCGCCTTGATGTCGTCGCCGATCTCTTTGCCGTAGATTCGGGTGGGGAGCGTCAGCGCATCGACCGGAAGCGTCGTCAGGCGGTTCGTCGCCTCATGGACGCTGACATAACACTCGCACTCGCGGCCCGAGGTAAAATCTTTCATTTTCTTGGTGGAACCCAGATGTCCGTCGGTTTCGAGGCGCTCGATCTCCTTGTCCGTGAAGAGCTCCTTATACGGCGATATTTTGTACTGCGGCTCGTCCAGGCGTGTGAAGATACGGAGTTGGACATTGCCCGCATCGTCGCGGATCGGCGAAATCGTGCCGAGTCCCAGATCGACCCAGCGGCCGTCCATCTTATGTTTGAGCGGCACCAGTTTGTTGGGGATACGTCCCTTGAGGATGTCGCCCATGCTTTGATTCTCCAGCAGGATTTCTTTGTTCAGGCCCAACGCCTGAATCTGATCCCACGGGAGCTCCCGCTCCTCGAACTTATAGCGGTCGGCGAACTTGGCGATACGCCCCTCGTTGTTGAGTTCGTAGTCGGAGACCTCTTTGGCCAGAGAGCCGTCCTGATCTTTGCCTTCACGGACTTGGATGATGGAATCGAGGATACGGTCGAGTTTTTCGGTACCGATCCGAAAGAAACTTCAGCCCAAGTCGGACGGGCGTCCGTATTGGTTGCGAAGATTTTCGAAAAAGGTTCCTAAAACCGTTCGGCTGTCGAACGAAAGGGCTCTACGCCGGTCACCCGGAGCCGTGCTCACGGTGTTGAACTCTCCCGTCTGCTCATTCATCTCGCTGACCAGACGCAGATCGTTCGTCTTTTTGTCGAGGACGGCCAGCACGTCCTTCGATAGCTTTTCCTGTTCTCTTGCCATAATGCAGATAATTAAATGAGTAAATTGAATGAATAGTGAAAATCCGGCGGCAAGATAAGACCTTTTTCCAGTTCATAATACCAAATGCGCCCCTTCTGGCGGGAAGAGGCGCGAGGTGGCAGGAAATGACTTACGAACTATATTAAAAAATGCGGAAAAAGAGTAATAATATCGGAGAATGGTTC
>OFMG01002008.1_pt1 | contig 11219 bp, 10 predicted proteins | sample 1541751 | NCBI WGS metagenome assembly OFMG01 (sample SAMN04209232, study PRJEB22552) | human gut metagenome | biome: gut; material: feces | host: Homo sapiens | place: USA: Oklahoma
GTATCCAGATCTTTTAATTTTTCTTTCAAGCTGCTTATTGCTTCTTCTTCGGAAGCTATCTGCTGTTGCAGTTTTTCTTTTTGTAAAGTCAGAGTTTTTAGGCTTGTCATCTTTCCATCCTGATAAAAGGATTTCAGCCAATCTCTGGCTTCTTCATATTTCTGAATTTCCTTCGCATGTTCTTTCCGGTACTTTCCTTTGTACTTTGCTTTTGAAAACTGGGAATAAACTTCCGTATTTGCATAGTACTGTCCGGTATGACCAATATTATAGGGATCTTATTGTATAAAGTATCTGGAGCAATACGGTTCTGCCAAAAAAAGAGATGTTAGAGAACTGCTGTGGGATAAACTGCCAGAAGTAATGGATGATAAGCAGAAAGAGAGTAAAGTAAAGAATCTTTTATCTCAGATGAGAAGAACAGGAATAATCACAACAGATTCCGAGAATCAGCAGAGATCATCTTGGATACTTGTCAAGAATTTAAACAAGTAAGAAGCAAATTTTATCCAAGATTTATCCAAGCTGATGCGAAAAAGCCTTTAAAAACAAGGTTTTTCTTGGATAAATTGAAATGATCAAAGTTAAAAAAACAAGGTTTAACCAAGAAGAACGACTTTGTAACATGTTGATATTTGGTCAAAAATCCTGAAGTATACAAACAAAAAGCAGAAAAAGAGAATTGCTAATACACAGGACATTTTCAATTACCATAAAAATGATAAAAGAGAGGCAGTGGAAATCCATTGCCTCATTTCAGTATACGACAATTAACTCAGTTTTCATCCAAGCGCATACCTCCAATATGAAGCCACCTCATACTCCCTGGATTCTGAGAGTATCGGTATGGGCTTGTTGTTGAGTTAAAAATGAATTTCAAGAGTGTATGGATTCATAATTCCATATGCTCTTTTCTTTACTGAATTTCACAAAAAATGCAAAAATTTCAAAAAGATTGCTTTTGACCACTGTAAAACATGCTCTGAGCGTTTCGTTATATGAAGGGATAATTTTTCTTTCATATTTCAAAGAAAAGAGGATAAAGAAATGTCAGAGAAAAGATGTTATACAGTTCAGGAGTTACAGGAAATCTTAGGAGTCAGTAGACCTACTATTTATAACCTTTTAAAGAAAAAGGAATTCCGGTGGATTCAGTTGGATGGCGGCAAGTATCGCATCTCCAAGAAGAGTTTCGATGACTGGCTCGATAACTTGGAATAGTAAAAAATAGGATGTTGATCAGCCATATGCTCTTTTTAGTACTAAATTTCAGAAAAATACAAAATTTTCAAAAAATAATTTCTTTCTACAGTAAAACATGCACCATTATGCTGGCTATAGAATTCAACTTATATTGTTTACGATGAGTATCACTATACTCGTAAGAATCATGACTACTCCAACTGCACGGTTAAGGGTCTTTGCATCTGACTTGTTGGCTATTATAGCAGCAATTCTAGCCCAGAGAAGTGTGAATGCGGCGCATAGGACCATAATCGCAATGTCTGGCATGCCACCGATTGCAAAATGACTGATTCCGCCTGTAAGTGCGGTAAATGCCATGATGAATACACTGGTTCCAACCGCCATGTGCATCTGATATCCCAGAAAAGAAGTCAGTACAAACAGCATCATCATTCCACCACCTGCACCGACAAATCCGCAGATAAAACCGACGAAAATGCCTCCTATAATCGCTTTTATTAGTCGCTCTTTGGCAGAACCGGCATTCATCTGTTCCCTTGTGGTTGTGACTGGTTTTAGGATAAAGCGTAGACCGATGATAATCAGGGTAATCTGCATAGTACTGCCCATCGCTCTTTCAGGTAGAAAACTTGCAACAAAACTACCGATGACTGTTACGATCAAAACGCTAATCATCATGGGCAAACTGTTTTTGACGTCCAGATTTCCGCTCTTTTTGTAGGTGTAAGCACTGACAGCGCTGGCCAGTACATCGCTAATCAGACCTATTCCGACTGCTTCATATGCTGGGACACCTAAGAAAGAAGCCAGTATAGGCCCAATAACTGCAGCTGCACTCATACCAGCAAATCCGGTTCCGATGCCTGCTCCGGTTCCAGCAAGAAAACATATGAGTATTTTTAATAATAGTTCCATCGAGAGTATCCTCCATTCGACAATCCATTTGTGGTAAATACTTGACAATATATGTTACAGTTAGTATTGTAATATACAAATGTCGCACATACAAACACCAGTTTTGATCATTTTGGAAGATATGAAACAGTTACCTTTGTTTTGTCGCATGAAAAATCAAAAAAAGGATTAAGAGGGATGTAGCAATGAAGGATGATCAAAGAATTGCATTGACAAAGAGGCTTTTGCGTGAGGGACTTTTACGTTTGCTCAGCAAAACTGACCTAAATAAAATATCAGTAACCCAGTTGTGTATAGAGTCCGGTATCAATAGAGCGACCTTTTATCGTCATTATGAAGAGCCTCGCGATATATTAAATGATATTAAGTATGAAATATTTCAGGAAGTTGCAGCATTTGCGGAAAAAGCTACATCTAAGGGTGACACGAGGAAATGGCTGGAACTTGCATGCTGCTACTTTTACGAGCATTCTGATATATTAAAAATTATTTTTCGGTACAGGACAGATGATGATTTTGTATTGTTTTTAAATGAGAGATTTAATGAGCAGTATCCGAATCTGATAAATAAAGGATATTTTACTGATGTTGATGATGATACGATGAGACTTGGTACTTTTTATTATGCAGACCTGTCGTGTAAGGTTATGTTGGCAGGATAAAAAGTTTATTGGAGGTTGATTTAATCTGCATGAACTGTCTGGAAAAGAGGGAAAAACATCCTGAAATCAGGCTGGGGATATCGGGAAGGTGAAGCCTCATGGAGAGCAGCCGCTGCTTCCAGTGTAAACGGTAGTTCCGGATGATGGATTTCAGGTTGTTTTCATCCACGAGGTACTGTTCTGCCAGTATGTTCCGGAATCCGGTTTCATGTTCATAAGCATGGATCAGACGGACGTGCAGAGCCAGGGGGATCTGGGAATACGGGACCATGGATGAAAGCAGTAATGCATGGGTATGTCCGCAGATTTTGCAGTACACACGGACAACGGAAAGGGAGAGGATCCTGTCAGCAAGCTGGATGCTGCGTTTATAAGAGCCATGACGGATGAGACAGCCGGAGTGACCGCAGACACATGAAATAAGGTTCAGATCAAGAGAATCTATTGTTTTATTGTAAAAATCCTGAGAAATAAGGTTGTAGTTTTCTGTTTTAATTGTTATCATAGGTATGCATGAATGTAGCGTAAGCTATGTTTGGGTGAAAGCAGAAATCAAACTTTGGTCGGGGAGGTTTCTGCTTTTTTATTTCACGGTTACAAAACCATATGATAACACAAGAGGTCTCAGGATAAAACAATCTGATGGAAAATACGTCAGATTCCTTTATGCCAAGACCTCTTTTATTTTGCCTGAAAAGTGGAAGATCAGTTTGTTATAGTGTGCCCGATAACAACAGTGCAAAGACGCACTAGATGGAAAGGGGCTTATTTCTATCGTAGCCGGAATTACCGTAGAGCGGCTTCGGACTTTGATCCAGGGAAGGCCACGCATCCTGCGTGTTATGCCGAACACTCCGGCGATGGTTTTTGAGGGTGCCTTTGCCCTTTGCTCGGACAACGATCTTGCCGATTCAGAGATGAAGTCAGCCGAAGAGTTGTTCCAATCCATCGGGGTGGTAGAGAAAGTACCGGAAACTCTCATCGATGCAGTGTGTGGTTTAAGTGGCGGCGGTCCGGCTTATGTGGCTATGTTTATCGAATCCATGGCAGATGCCGGCGTAAAACAGGGACTCCCCAGAGCTACAGCTTATCGGTTGGCGGCCCAGACCTGCCTTGGTACAGCCAAAATGATTCTTACTATGGATATACATCCGGGTCAGCTCAAGGATATGGTAACTTCACCTGGCGGTACCACCATTGAAGGCTGCGAGGCACTGGAAAAAGGCGGGATGAGAGGCGCTGTGATCGAGTGTGTAAATGCAGCAACAGAGAAGTCGAGACAATTGTAAAATAATAATAGGGACAGACATAGTTTACTGTGTCCGTCCCTATATTTATGTGTGCATGAGTGGCTCTTTTTATAAAATGTTTAAGACTACATCCATTCTTTAACAGAGGATTATGTAGTGGATCTTAGAATTAATTTTCCTGAAATGATAATTTCCTCTTTCTCTTTTGGAGGACAGAAATTTTTTTCTTCAAGTTTTGATTTTATCATATAAAATGCTCTTCTTCCCATTTCTGTTGTATCCTGTGTTGCTGTGGTTATTCCCATAAGTGAATTCAGCAGGGAATCATCAAAACTCACAAGACCAAAGTCTTTGCCGAACTGAAATGCCGAGTTCATTGAGATGGAGAGGATGTAATTAAGAACTTTTCCATTTATTGCTATTACAGCGGTTCGTTCTTCCTTTAAAATAAGATCGTCAATCCTCAAGGCAGAAGAATAACTTTCGTGAAAATCATTTTGTGATATGATAACTGTTCTTTGATTAAGCTTTAGTTCGGTTGCTATTTCCTGAAATGCGCGGATACGAAGCTGTCGTACCGAACTTGTATGGGGCGATTCAGATAAAAGGACAACATTATCATATGTCTGCTCTTTCAAATGAACAAGAAGCTTTTTCATCAAATCTCTGTTGTTAGAAGTAATAACAGGTAGCAGAGAGTGCTCAATATTACGGTCTAGTAAAATAACAGGAATTCTCTGGCCCATTTCTTCAATGAGGGTTTCATTTCCACCAACAGTATTAATTAATAATGCATCAATGCCATTATCATTCATCTTCTGGATCAATGTGGTTTCCGCACTGGATGAATTATTTGAAAACGAAATGTATAATGAATAGTCCGTCCTTATTGCCTCATGATTCATACTGCCAAGAATTGCTGCAAAAAAAGGATTGTGGATATCAGAAATAATGACACCGATAATCCTGCTTGCGTTAGAACGCAGGCTCCGGGCCACATTGTTTGGCCGGTAGCCGGTCTTGTTGATTATATTTTCTATTTTTTTTCGTGTTTCTTCTGACATATTAGAATAACTTCCATTCACATAACGAGAAACAGTGGTTGCACTCACACCTGCTTCTTGAGCGATATCTTTGATAGTAGTTTTTTTCATAGTTTTTCTCCGGTCTTTTTAAATGTTTAGAATTGATATTTTCGACATAGAAATATTATAGCACAGATAAGGTCAAAAAAACAGAGTTCGTCATAATATACAATTCTATTCAGGAAATATTGTAAAAAATATTGAATTGACAATCGTAAAATAGAAATATATAATTGGCTTAACGATAAACGAAAACGTTAAACCAACAGAAAAAGAAAGGAAGATGAAGAAAATGAAAGAACTATCAGAAGCTACAAAAATACCACAGTCTGGAATTCGGAGGATGTTTGATTTGGCAAAAAACAAAACAGACGTAATTAGTTTTTGCCTGGGTGAACCGGATTTTGACACTCCGCAGTATATTATCGATGCAGGAAAAGATGCGTTGGACAGAGGAAGTACTCATTATACGGATAATGCCGGAAAGATAGATTTTAGAAAGGCAGTTTCAGAATATGTAGAAGATTTTGATCATATCAAATATGATCCGGAAACTGAAATATGTGCTTGCGCCGGTGCCATGGAAGGGCTTTATCTTACTATGACAGTCCTTCTGAACCCAGGAGATGAAGTAATTGTAGCTGACCCATGTTATCCTAATTACCTTGCTCAAATTGAAATGAATCATGGGGTTCCAGTGACAGTTCCTGTTTACGAAAAGGATGGTTTTAATTTTCTGGAAGAAAATCTGGAAAAGGCAATTACAGAAAAAACAAAGGCAATTTTATTAAATAGCCCGACTAATCCTACTGGAGGAGTAGCTGATCATGAAATATTGGAGGGTATTGCGAGAGTTGCAATCAGACATGATTTATTTGTGATCCAGGACGCCGTATACAAGCAATTAATTTATGACGAACAGGATTATGAAAATATTGCATTACTTCCGGGAATGAGAGAAAGAACAATTTATATTGATTCTTTTTCAAAATCACATGCCATGACAGGATGGAGAATAGGGTATATATGTGGACCGGCTGATGTGATAGGAGTTATGCCAAAATTACAGGAAAACAATATTTCATGCGTAGCATCGTTTGTGCAGGATGCTGCCGTTGTAGCTCTTCAGAACAAAGAAGCAGGTAAAGAGAATGTTCAAACCATGAAGAAAGAATATCAGAAACGAAGAGATGTTTTTTGTGAAGGAATCAATGCGATAGAAAAACTGTCTGTAAAGGTACCAAAGGGGGCGTTTTATCTTTTTGTTAATATAGAAAAAACAGGTTTATCTTCTCAGGAATTTTGTGAAAAACTTTTGGAAACAAAAAACGTTCTTTGCTCACCAGGTTCTGCTTTTGGGAAAATGGGCGATCAATTTGTTAGATTTTCCTATGCTACTAGTATGGAAAATATTCTTATTGGTATAGACAGAATTAAAGAGTTTGTTAATGAGTTATAGATAAAGGAGGACAGAAGATGGAAGGAGCAGAGAAAACAAATACAAATGACTTGAAGAAGGTTATGAGTTTTCCGATGGTAATACTTACCATTATAAATATGGTTATCGGATCTGGAATATTTTTTAAGGCACAGGGAGTATTTACGATCACAGGAGGAGCGCCAGGGATTGGAATTGCTGCCTGGATTGCAGCGGGTGTACTAACTCTCATTGGAGGACTGACAGTTGCAGAGTTGGCAGGATGTATCCCCAAGACCGGAGGAATGGTTACCTGGCTAGAGGAAATATTTGGAAAAAGAGTTGGATTTTTAACTGGTTGGGTTGAAGCAATTATTTTCTGGCCGGCAAACATAGGGGCTCTTGGAAGTGTTTTTGCCGTACAAATGGCTAATTTGTTCGGATGGGGCGAAAAAGTATTACCGGTGATTGCAATTTCTGTGAGTTTGTTTCTCATGTTTATGAATTGTCTTGGAGCTAAAGTAGGCGGATGGATTGGTTCTATTATGACAATTGCTAAAACAGTTCCTATTGTTTTGATTATTGTGTTTGCTTTTTTATCACCAGATGCTAACATGGGTAACCTTACTCCTTTTACTAATGCAGATATAGGAAATCCTGTCGCTATTTTCGGAGCTGCAGTCTTATCATGTATGTATTCTTATGATGGCTGGATGCACACTGGAAATGTTGCCGGAGAGATGAAAAATCCTTCCAGAGATTTACCCAAAGCAATCACGCTGGGATTATCAGCAGTACTTGTGATTTATGCAGTGATTAATATAGCTTATGTTTGTATTATCCCTGCTGCTGAACTTGCACAGACTGCCACACCAGCAGCCGATGTAGCTGCAAGACTTTTTGGTGGAGTAGCCGGTTCTAAAATTGTTACAGTAGGTATTATGATTTCTGTGTTTGGGACACTGAACAGCAATATCATGGTTGCAATACGTATCCCATATGTAATGGGAATGCAGAATAAACTTCCGGGAAGCAAGTACCTAAGCAGGCTGCATCCAAAATATAAGACGCCGATTTATAGTGCGGTCCTTACAATGCTCATCACTATTATTATGATATTGTCTGGTTCTTATAATACGTTGACAGATATGTGTATGTTTTCTATTTGGATTTTTTATTCACTCACTTTTATTGGTGTTATTGTTTTCCGAAAGAAACATCCGGAGATTAAACGCACTTACAAGGTTCCTGCATATCCGTTATTACCCATTCTTGGCTTTTTAGGAGGATCATTTGTTGTAATTATGACATTTTTCTCCCAGACGACTTTGGCACTAATTGGAACAGGCGTGACACTTTTTGGTCTTATCGTATTTGAAATGAGAAAGACAAAGATAGCAGATACATTGATTGAATAGTAGGAGGAATTATGAAATCATATAGGGAAATTGCAGATATTGGAATTGTTCCGGTAGTTACCTTTGATAAAAAGGAACAAGTGATACCAACAGCAAAGGCATTACATACAGCTGGAATCAGAAGTATAGAAATCACATTGAGAACAGAAATTGGTTTGGATGCAATTAAACAGATTAAACAGAACTTCCCGGATTTTTTGGTCGGGGCAGGAACAGTATTAACCAGCAAACAGGTCGACGAGGCGATCAAAAGTGGTGCAGACTTCCTTGTAAGTCCTGGTATAGATGAGCAAGTAGTGAAGTATGCACAGGATAAAGATGTATTGTTTATTCCCGGTGCAGCAACACCCATGGAGATACAATGTGCTTTAAAGTTAAATTTGGAAATGATTAAGGTTTTTCCATCAGAACAGTTAGGGGGGATTCAATATCTAAAATCTCTTTTCGGACCTTATCCAGAATTAAAAGTTTTTTCGACTGGAGGTATATCTGAAAATAATATCAGTGATTATATAGGTCTTCCTAACGTAATGTGCTGTGGGGGCTCTTGGATGGTTGCCCGTGAGATGTTATACTTAGAAGACTATGATAAAATAGAAGAAATGACTCGTCGAGCTATAAGCCGAATTATGAGTTTTCGTCTTAAACATGTGGGGCTTAACTGTGATACTGCAGAAGAGGCAAAAAATATAGCGGCAGAGTACGAGACGGCATTTGGGTTTAAATGCAATGAGAATCCGTCCTCCATTTTTTGCGATGAATTTATTGAAGTGTTGAAATCACCATATCTGGGTAAAAAAGGACATATTGCAATAGGAACAAAATGTCTGGAAAAAGCAATTATCTATCTTGAAAGAAAAGGATTTTCTTTTAATACAAATAGTGCTGTCTATCGAAAAGATGGAAGCTTGCAAGCCATTTATCTTGATAACGACATAGGAGGATTTGCGGTTCACCTTGTGAAAGATTAGTATTTGGAGGGAAATCATGAAGAAAGTATTATTGATTGGGGAGCCGATGGCGCTCCTGACTGCTGACCGTTCAGGACCGCTTGAAGAAATTGAGCATTTCACCAGAACGATGTCAGGAGCAGAAGTTAACGTTGCAATTGGTCTTTCGAGACTAGGATTTAATGTTGAGTATATGACACGATTGGGAGATGATCCTTTTGGACATTATATTTTTAACAAATTAGAAAATTCAAATATTGGAACCCGTTTTATTTCATTTGATAGTGTTTATCGAACAGGAATTCAATTAAAAAACAAGACAGACGATGGAAGTGATTCATATGCTCCATATTATCGAAAAGGATCAGCTGCATCGAGAATTACAACGGAGGATATCCAAAAAATAGATTTTTCTGAAATAGATCTTATCCATGTAACAGGAATACCGCCGGCTTTATCACAAAGCAACAGAGAGGCAACATTTGCATTAATGGAAAAAGCAAAAACTGCAGGTATTACTATTACATTTGATCCCAACTTGCGTCCTGCCCTATGGGAAAATGAGGAGACCATGAGACAAGTGATAAATGAACTAGCTTTTCAAGCGGATATTTTTTTGCCGGGAAAAGAAGAAAGCAGCATTTTATGTGGGACAGATAATTTAGAAGAGATTGCAGCATTTTATCAAAAACATGGTGTGAAGATGGTTATTATAAAAGATGGAGCAAATGGAGCTTATGCTAACTACGAAGGAAATGCATATTATCTTCCGGCATTTAAGGTAGATAAAGTTGTAGATACTGTCGGCGCAGGAGATGGATTTGCAGTAGGAGTAATATCAGGAATACTCCTTGGAAAGGACATGGTTCAGATCTTGAAAGAAGCTAATGCAATTGGTGCATTGCAAGTGATGAACATTGGTGATAATGAAGGGCTGCCGTCGCGAAGTGAGTTGGACAAGTTCATCTCTCTTCATTCATAAAACATTGAAAGGGAGAAGGGGCTGTAAAAAAAGTCCCTAATCATGACCACCGGCTAAGCCGGTGGTCATGATTGGTACAGCCGTTGCAGACATAAGGAGCCCGGTCAAGTCTTACGCAGCGCTCTTTTTCAAAGTCTTTGCAGGTCTGATTACAGGTAGGGCAGGAAGTGCATTTGATTCCGCATAGGATACTCTTTCCGCAGGCGTTGGTCTTCTTACAGTGATAGCGGTGGATACAGAAGTTTTTGGCATTATAGAAGGTCCCTTTGTGATACCAGTCAGAAAGGCGGTGAGCCCGGATTTCTTTCGAGATTGTGGTGGGATCCTTGCATAGGAACTGGGCAATATCTTTAAAAGATGTGCCTTTGCTCAGTTCGTTTTCGATATAGATACGGTCTTCAAGGGTAAGGTGTTTCTGGTTACCAGGAATATATTTACTCATCATATGCCTCCTTCTACTGCTGTCAGAAGGAGAGATAACCATACCATGAATGTATGAAAGGGTAAATATCGACTGTGCAGGAGTGAACTCTACTGCCCTTGGAAGAGGTGGAATTTAAAATTTCATTTTTGGAATATTTAGAATAATCAATTATCTTATTGAATATATTGACATATCATGATATAATACAAAAAACAAAGATATTTAAAACGGTTTCTCAAAGTTGTTGATACATTTATAGTATTTATTGTTTGTGGGGAATTTTGTCTTTAGATATCTTTTTTTTGTTGCATAAAACACAGATGTGGGGGTGTGCTTATGGAAAAACCTATGTACTATTGTTTTGCTACTCCAGGAAACAAATATATGTATGTCCGGAATATTCATTCTATTGTACGTTTGCCTGAAAACGAATTTAAAGAACTGCAAAGAGCAAATAAAGAAAATGACTATGACTGTGACACAGTAAGAAAATATAGGGAGCTTGGTGTTTTTATTGATAATCCAATAATAAAGATTGAACACCCTGACACAGACATTTTAAAATTGCGTTCAAAAAACTATTGTCAGTTACTTACACTCCAAGTGACACAACAATGTAACCTTCGCTGTGAATATTGTGCTTATTCTGGAATATATGACAATAGGACACATTCTAATAAACGTATGTCATTTGAAACAGCAAAAAAATCAATAGATTTCTTTTTAGATCATAGTAGGGATTCGGAAAGTATTGCGTTTGGATTCTATGGAGGAGAGCCTTTGTTAGAAGCTTCGCTCATAGAAAAATGTATAGATTATATCAATAAAAATGTTGAAGGGAAAGAAGTAAACTATAAGGGGCTAAAACAATGTACAAACCGATCGACAAGTTACAGCATTCATTCCTCGA
>OFMG01002015.1_pt1 | contig 11196 bp, 9 predicted proteins | sample 1541751 | NCBI WGS metagenome assembly OFMG01 (sample SAMN04209232, study PRJEB22552) | human gut metagenome | biome: gut; material: feces | host: Homo sapiens | place: USA: Oklahoma
TAAGCATCGTATCTACCTTGACAACCGTCTTTATCTTCGTCTCTACACGAACTTCTGCCGGAGGCTGCTCGTGCGGACGGAACCAAGCCGCCATACAAGCTATAAGCAGCAATACAACCAATATCCACGGCAACTTTTTCATTCCTCGAACCTTAAATCATTAATCCGATTCATCCACCCCCGTTTGAACTTGTTGTTCGCCGGACGAGAACGGCATATATCCTCGATGAAATCGAACCGGGCAATCTTAATCATGTCGAACAACTCACGCGGGTTCCTGGCATTCACCGCAGCAAGTGTCTTAGGACCTACAATACCATCTACAGAAACACCAAGCAAACGTTGAGAAATCTTTATTCCGTGTGCACCGGATGCCCACACCCAATCGACAAGGGTATTTGCTACGGACTGGCTTGTTATCAAATCTGCCTTCCATCTGTCCCAATAATGCGGCTTGAGCACCCGTTTAACGACATCCTCACGGGTAAGCAGATGCAGGTCATCCACGTCTATATCACCGTCACCGTCCTTGTCATAGCCGCATGACTTCCACGTGCCGATAGTCACACCCATATTCGTAGCACCTCCAAGGTCTGCCGGGTCATTCACGAAACCGCCTTCCCACTTTAGGATAAACGGCGCTAATTTATACACATTCGCCATTCTTATTTTCCTCCTTGATTTTTGGTTTTACATAAAAATACAATATATTTGCAGACGCCTTTGTTTAAACTTTAAGTTGTGTAGTATTAAGGGAAAGGGAGCCGTTGTGAAACACCTTCCTTTTTCATAATTTGACCTCCCTGAACTCTGGAAGGATGTACTGGATATTCACAGCCGCCTCATGCAATACTTTGTGAAGTTCGTCCTCACCCATCCCAGTATCATCAGTAAACTCACAAAAGATATTGCCAACCCAATCCTGGGAGGAATTGAGCCTCTTGATGGCAACACTGCGGCATCCGTTCGTCGAGAGTAATGATTTGACAACCCTATCCTTGACCTGGCTGTCAATATCCGAATAGAACATGAAAAGATTCTCCGCAAGGCTTTTCGCAAATACCGCCACCTCACTCATGGGAAGCGACTGGACATTCTCACGCATACCGGCAATGCCCTTACGCTTCACCTCGAACTGTATACTAAGGAACGCCACATGCCCCAAAGGATGAGGTTGGACGATATACACCCGGTCCGCTTTCGTTTCATAAAGAACCCTCCAAAGCTCACCGAATACCCTGGCCGAGTTCTCACTCCTACGGTAACTTTTCCTTTCCTCTTCTTTCTTGAAGTACTCCACTTTTAAATCCGTCATCTTGTTCTTAGTGTACTGGTTGTAGGCGAAATAGGCAGCCGCCAAAGTTCCGAGGGCGCTGACCATGTTTGCAATGTCTATTTCCATTCTCTTGTTTTTTTTAACTAAAAATCATATTTATAGAATCCTTGTAAACAAACCGACTCCAATATCATAAAATTTGCCTTTATGGTTTATCTGTTGTAATTTTGCATCATAACAAACAATTTATAGGTTTTAAGTGTGTCCTGATTTGTTCGTGAGAACAAACCGGATACGAAGCTTTATAAATCTGCGCAGGGAATAAACTTCATACCGCAACATCATACTTCTCTTTAATTCCCTGCAAAAATTCCGTTCTACCGTGAGGTAGGACGTTTTTTTATATGAATGCCCCGTGTACGAAAAAAGCAAGGCATCATCAAATACACCAACATTCTACAATCACTGCCCCCAACCATTTATTTCATCCTTGTTTATATAAACATTAAAAACTATATTTGTACCGTTTTTTGAAAACTTATCTAATTTATAAAGTCCAATTACACCCTGCTTGTGACGAGTAGGGTGTAATATTTAGTAACCAACCGTACAAACGTCCGACATTGTACAAATGTACATCAGACGAAATCAAACAAGTTGTTGAATTACAATTTTCCACTGACATTCCGTGACAGCAAAAGTAATTGCTTCCACAACCTTGAAAAAGGACATAAAAAAAGAGCTCGATGACAACATAAGTTGCCACTAAGCTCTTGGTATTTATATACATTTCTACAAGCAAATATAGGAATTTATATTTGAAATCCGATTACTTATTGCATCCTTTTTAAATGGTCATCCAATGTTTTAGGATTGCACTTCAACTTCCGGCAAATAGCGGCTTTACTATAACCATAGTCAAGCATAGTTCTAATGAGAGGTTCCTTTCCTGTAAGCTTGTAATGCGAATTCTTTCCACCCTTATGCCGCCCTAATTTCTGTCCTTCGGCAACACGTCTGGCAAGGCCTTCTTTGGTCCGTTGCGAAATCAAATCACGTTCAATCTGAGCTGACAGACCAAAAGCGAAGGCAAGTATCTGAGACTGTATATTGTTACCCAACTCATACTTCTCCTTTACAGTCAGAACAGTGATTTTTTTTTGCATGAGAGTGTTTAGAATGCTCATCACTTCCATCAGACGACGCCCAAGACGACTAATTTCAGAGCAAATAAGGGTATCACCCTTTTTAAGTTTTTTCAGCAAAGCGCCAAGCTTCCGTTCTTTTGCAGACTTGGTACCGGATATGGTTTCCGACACCCATCTGTCTATTTGCAGCTCTCTTACCTTACAAAACTTCTCTATCTCGAATTTCTGATTTTCAACCGTTTGCTTATCTGTCGAAACACGAATGTATGCGTAAATCATTTTTGTCGTGAAGATAACTTTAATCATTAGCCTTACCAAAACAGAATTCAATCGCCCCTTAAACGTACAAGGTATGGCAGAACAAGATATTAAGGAAAATGAGATGACCTCAGTCAGCAGTGTGGACTATGTGAGAGGCTTGAAAGGCAAGGATAGTGTGTTGATAAAACCTGGCGACCTTCCTCATCCGAACACGGGCAGTGGATATACGAAAGCAGCTTTATCTAATGGGAAGTGGTATAGAATCGCCAGAGGTGTAAGTGGTGAACAACCTTCTTCTGGAATATTTAATATAGCAAATAGTTTTGCCTATGAGAACTCAAAAGCGATATTATTTTACGCTTTTACCGATGCATATAGCGGTGGCTCTTTCATTACTAAAATAGCTGCTTCAAGTGTCGTTCCCATTTCAAAAGCGCGTATATTATCTATTAAATCAAGTTCAGAAATATCTTACTTAGATGTGTTTGTTCGCTTGAATCAAACAAATATGGTGCATATATCCGCGTCATCCATGATTGGCTTTACGTTGCATAAACCGGAAGAGGTTGGCGAAGCCATTCCTGAAGGCTACTCTGTAAAAGAAGTTTCCTTCTGATAGTGGCTCAGCAAGCCATGTGAATTTTCATTCGTATCTTCTGCCCCTTAAATGTGAGAATATTATGGCAGATGATATTAAGGAAAATGCGATGAGTGGTGGAACTCCGGCACGGCTGCGTGGACTGGCGGCAAATGGTAATAGCATCAGTCCGACAGTGGAAGAAGTAATGAAGGCGATGGGAATATACACCTATGACCTTACGCTGGCAGCAGGTGAAGAAAAAGACCTTGGCAACCTTGGATATGGATTGTACTTAATTACATCACCAGATAATGCAACAACTGCTATATTTGGTTGTGGTGCCTATCCAAGTTGCTTTGTGTCAGATGCAGGCAGAGATAATTACTGTGATTATACTGATAAGACTAAACGTGTTGTTTTTGGACGAAAAGAAGTGAATGGGAACTTCTTTATCACAAATAGGGATAAAAATAAAATAACCATAAGAATAAAAAGAATTACTATATAAAAAGTAAACATTATTGGCTCATTTTACTTTCATCTCAAAGATATAATGTACATGACAAATAATGTTTTAGGTGATTCCCGTTCTGACCGAGATGGCCGGAACGGGCATAACCAGAAGAAAATCCACATGGCTTGCAGAACCACTATCAGAAGGTACCAATCCTTTTTAAGACTATGGATGTTTCAGTGCTTCTGTTGTTTTTAAGGAAGAAATTACCATTTGTCGTTTTTCGACCGAAAACAACACTCTTAGTCCCATCAGTATAATCACAGAATAAATTGTTCCCTCCATCTGATACAAAACATTTCTGATACGCTCCAACGCTATAAATAGCAGTTGCTGCATTGTTGGGGGATGCAAGCAAATACATACCGTACCCCAAGTCACCAAGGTCTTTTTCTTCACCTGCTGCCAGCGTAAGGTTAAAGATGTATATTTCCATTGCATTCATTACCTCTTGAATTGTCGGACTAATACTGTTACCATTCGCAGCCAACCCACGCAACCGTGCTGGCGTTCCACCACTCATCGCATTCTCTCTAATATCTTGTTCTGCCATAATATTGCATATTTAAGGGGCATAATTTCCGGATGGAAATATTACCCGATTTAACATTTTGTTTTTAGTCTCGTTTTGTAAATTATAAATCAAATTATTCCGTAGTATCTGAAGAACTCAAAAGGAGTTCTCACATCAAGATAACCGTCTACCTCTTCGTTAGCTTCCGCTTCCATTTCAAACGCGGAATTTCCGTAAGCCTTATCACCTACATTCACCCAGCACCGGTTACGGCATAAGTGATACACGTAGGAAATCACATACTCCAACCCATACTGGAGGTAGAACCACAACGGGCATAGCAGATATACCCATAAGTTGAATCCAGTAAACAGCATGATTAATGTCAGCAACACAGCCGAAGCAATCAGGCATTCTTCCCACTGCCTTACATGAATCGCCTCATGGTTAAGTGTACTCTGCTTCATCTCCTCCTTGCTTTTCTTGGTGAAGACGAAACATCCCAATGTGATGGTGCTGTAGCCCTGCCACAGCAGCCATTTCGCTAACTTGCTTTCATAAAATACTTTCATATCATCAATCATTAGTAGCACTATCCTTTATATTCATGTCGAACGAATCAAGCAGTGACAGATTGCCGAAGTTTTCCGCGAATTGCTTCATCAAGGTAATCTCCTTGTCAGAATACTCCGTTGCCCCTTCCGACTTGTAAACCTTCATCGCCAGCGCATGGCAAGCCACACCACTACCGTTCAGGTAGATGATGTTAGCGAAACCTTCCCTGCAATCCTGCACAAGCACTTCCTTATGATTGATGGAAGTGTAAATCTCAAATCTTTCAAAATTAATCTTCTTCATATTAGTTCCAATTTGTATATCCGTAAACCCAATCTCTATTGTGTGCATCATATATGTAGATGTGCCACCGATTAGAAGCGAAACTTCCTCCACTGCCGGTTATGGTATCTCCTGATGCAGCCGTTACATTCACCCTTTTCTCGTTTCCTGAACACAACCATATCTCCTGACCGTCCTCGCATCCTGCCGGAAGAGTAACCGTTATTTCAGCGGTATTCACCAGTCTCACGATACTGTCCATATTGGTCAATGTCGTGGAAGTAGAAACCCTTCTGAATCTTCTACGGAATCCGGTAATATGCCCTTTGGGGATATAGAGTGCGCTATTGCCATGAATGTTGCTATCATCATAGGTTGTAGCCCCTGCTATTGAGATGTACAGCCCTGCCTTGTTATAGGTATAGGATGATGTGCCGGTATCTTCAAAACGTCCCAACACCTGCATATTGGAAGTTGCAGGCATACAGTTCAGCCCGATGCCCACCCATTTGTTAGTGGCACTGAAACCCAAGAACGCAGAGCTGTATCCATCCGCATGCAAGAAAAACTTGGAATTGGAATAAGAGTTGTTTCCGGCACCGCCATCGTATGCGCCCTCAGCGGTGACAATACTGGTACCGGAGATTTTAAAGCCGCCTATCTTACCCGAAATGGCATTGACTTTTCCGATAATATCCACCTCTCCAGTCTCACCATCAATGCTACAAGTGACATTTCCATTCTTATCCCTTGCCAGCACATTCTGCACCACCAAATCATCCACATAGATTTCATCGGCACGTATCTTTCTTATTAAAGCCATATCCATAGCCACAAACATATACTGCTGTGCCGCCTCCCAATTAGCATCACCGTCTATCGAGGTAGGTGCGACAGTGACCGACGTATCGTAAGCCCGTACCCGAAACGGGATGGTGCGATTGTTGAATGTGGCCAGTACGATGTCATGGTAATCTTCATTCCAGACATATGTGTTGCCTTTGGCGAAAAAACCTCTCGGACGCGGCTCGCTGGCGTCTCGTCCGCTTGCTCCGTCATAGCTGACACCCACTGATATCTCCGCAATGAAACTGTCATTCCATGCCGAAGCGTCCGCCTGGCTCTGATAACAGCGAACCGAGAAAGTGGAATACCCAGCCGAAGCGTTGACCGTAATCTCGGAAGCCCTCGAAGGCCCTGCGATGGCGCTCCATATCCCGTTGCTGTAGCCTCTCGCTGCCAGATATCCGTCCGGATAAGTCAATGTGGCGCTGCCGAGCGTCCGCTTAGCATAGACGCGGAAAGCTGAAGGCACCAAAGACCCGGCACTGCTCACCCGTATATTGCTGCATGTACTGATGAGATAGACCATGCCGCCATCCTGGGTAAGCTGCTCCCATTCGTCGGTGTTCACTTCTTCCGTAATGATATAGCCGTAACTCTTTCCACCGTTCTGGGTCTGAGTGATTCGCCTCCCGTCATGAGTTGTCTGAGTCCATAGAGGTGGATTCGAAGTATCAACCTTGGAGAGCCAGGAGCGACTCCCCATCGTGCAGATGGTGAGCTTTTTATATGGAGTATTAGCGGTTCTCCACTCACCGCCAGCCTTGACTGATTCGCCGTCACCGCCCGGTTTTCCAGGATTACCGTCGGTACCGTCCACAACCATAGGAATAGTTTCCCGGTCCACGACCTGCCCACCCACGTAGAACACGAACTGCAGCTGCGTCGTGAAGTTCTTCGGGGAAATGGCCGTGCCGTTCTGTATTTCGACCTCCGAACCACCGTCCTTACTGTATTTCAGCACACCATCCGTCGTAACAGCTGTACTGCCACCGACCGACTTGGTACGTGTACATGACACCCCGGCTACACTATAAGTGCCGTCCTTCCGCTTGCTTACCGATGAGACGGAAGGCACCAGCCTATAAAGTATCGCATCACTGCCCGGATTACCGGCACGCACCCCGGTAATGGTGAACACCAGCTCACGGCTTATATCCGTATCTTGCACGGTAGCCGTAACGGTTATCCTAACCTCTGAGCGTGCAGGCATTGAAATGCCGGAAGCCACGGTAAACGCTATCACACCCGTATTGACATTGTAGCTCTCCGTGACACCTGCCGGGGTCACGCATGAGATAGACTTGAGCTGTAGTTTTTGCGTGCCATACCACATGCCGACGGTCGTTTTGAGCACGGACTGCGCAACGGTTTTCCCCTCATATGTCAAGGCAATGCTTTCCATCTCATTGTCGAAATCGGCTACAATGGCAGACTCGCCGTCAAAGCCCCATTTGGCCCAGATGGCTGCCGGTGAAAACGCACTCCATACACCGTCCTTCTTCGTGCGGCAACAAGCCCACTCGTATGGCAGGCTCTCGCTCACCCCAATCGGGTCATCATGCCAGCCGGACGGCACATAGTCATCTACCTGCGAGGTGGCTGGTGTGGAAGGTGTTATATTCTCTGTCGTATGCTTGAATATCCACTCATAGCCTTTTCCATCCTTACCATCCTGGCCGTTCTCCACCAGCAGCTCATATTCAGCCGTATTCAAGTCCCCGGTAATGGTATAACCGTAGGACTTGCCGCCGTTCTGCGTCTGCAGGATGCGTCTTCCCTCATTGGTCGTCTGAGTCCACATCGGAGGATTCGAAGTGCCATCAGGAGCAATGCAAAGAAACACACGTCCGGCCATCTTGGTAATACCCATGTAAGGTATATGCTTTCCGGTCTGCCAGTCACCGCAATTGGTGATGCTTGTACCGTCTGCACCCTTGCTGCCAGTCACACAGATGGCGTTCGTGACAGTGAAAGTACCGTCAGTAAAGACTATCCTTGTCCGGGTCCAGATATACCATCCGTTTTTCCATGCCGGGGAAGTGGTTTGCCAGCTGCCCCCGGTTGTGGTGGCCGATGAAGAGGAAAGGTAGTATTCTTCGGTAATGGACTTGATGCCCTTGCCGTCGGCTCCCTGCCCACCACTGATACAAGCCGCTTGGGTGTACTTGACTTCGCCATCAGAATAGACAATCTTCGTCCGCGACCAGATATACTTGCCGGCTTCCCATTTTGGGGAAGTAGTCTGCCAACCATCCACCGGGGCAATGACATTCGACACCGATATCGCGTATTCCACATCGGTAGACTTGATACCCTTGCCGCTTTCTCCCTTGGCTGCATATTTCAACCAATCAGCATTGCCGTCTGCCGGTTCTGTAGACGTGCCTTTCTCGTTTACACATATCCATGAACTGCCGTTATGCGTCACCTCATCGTAATAGGCATACTTCTCACCCTTTTTCCACGTACCTTTAAATAGCGGTACCCGGAAAGCCTCGCCGGTGATGTCATCCACCTGGAATATCTTGCCGGACATGATGACGTGGCGAAAAACAGCCGAATAGTTGTCTGCAGGAATGCCATGCACGGTACGACCTTTCTTTTTGCCAATCCATGAGACTTCCTGGGCAGGCTCGACATCCCAGGTATTGGCGTGGTCGAAGAAAGTAATGCAGTTGTTGCCACCCACCGTATCGATAAGAATGTACGTCTGTCTATCCTCATCCGTAAAGTTACCCGTCTGTGCCAATACCATCGCATCCCCCGGCTTCCAGTCAGTACCTGGCTTCGGTGTCATGACGAATGTCTTGGCTGTATAGTCTGCGGAAGTCACCCGGAATTTCATCTCCTCGAAACCCTGCAGCTTGCCTTCGGCGTTCTTGGTGACGAAATAAGTGGTCAGAATGTCATCGACAAACTGGCTCAGCCCGTCGGCATCCGTCAAGTCTGGAGTTATGGTGTAGCTGCCGTCACCGTTGTCGCTCCATTCCTTAACCGTACATCCACCTCCGGGAGAGGCGCACATTCTGCCTTTGAAATAGGTCACACGGTTATAGGCAATCTCCGGAACAAACAGACGTTTGCGGAAAATGCCCTCTTCCATTTCAAGGATGCCATTCTTGTCGATGCACCCTCCGGAAATGCCGGTGAGGAACTCGCCGAACTTGACCCAATCTCCGAAGGTTATGGGGAAGGGAGTGCCGTCAGCTCGGTCTTTGCGAAGGAACATTGCCAAGGAACGCAATGCCGAAAACACGTTATTATCCGTGGCCGGTGTAGAGTCATTCCTTCTTATCACATACACACCACTACTACCACTGCCAGTATAGGTCTGTCCCTTCAGAGTAAGGCTCTCAACCTTCTCCTCCAGCTCCCCAATACGGGAATAGGCAGCGGTTTCCCCGACAGTATATATAGGGGAATCATAAGGCAGGTCAAGATTGAATTCAAATCCGATAATCCTTGACTGCCTTCCGTTCTCGAAATAGGCCTTGTTGATAAGGTTGACCTTTTGACCGATGCTGTAGAGGTTGTGAATGCCGTCCTCACTGTATGCGACATCCGACATCATCTTACAGTTATATGTAGAAGGGTCTATCTTTGATTTGGCAACGTACTTATCGGCTTTGTCCTTTAACTCCAACTGTGCTTCTGCTACCAGTCCCATTTCAGCTATCTTCATGGGATTCCAGCCCGATAAGATGTAAGTATCACCATTTTCGGGGATAAGCACTCCATCCGGAAGCGGTCTGCCGTAGTCCTCATTCCTGACTATCTCCCAAAGCTGTGCCTCAGGGTTCCAGCCACCGTTCTCAAGTTTCTCCGGCTTTCCCTCAGGGTCGAATGTCACAGCGAATTCCATACCATTCAACTTGCCGGATTGGAAAGTGATTTTCAATTCCTTGCCGGGAAGGATATAGTCCTTTGAGAAGGTAATACCAGTATCCTTGAAGCGGTAGGCATTCCACTTCTTTTCAGTGGTAGTCCCGTCGGCATTTTCTACTTTGTCAGTGTATTCCTTGATGGTAATGTCCGACATCGTGCCGATCCTTCGGGGATAGACCTCATCAAAGATAACCACTTGTTCGATGGCTTCCTCGGTGGTCATATCGGGATAAGCGTCTATGTACGGAGTTCCTTCGGGCAACATTAAGCGTTTTTGCACCACGCCGTTCAGTACTACAGTCTCATCAACGGGGCGGTAGTCAGATGGGATATTCTTTGTTGAGCCGAAAGCATAGATACGGGTGGCGTAGGTGGACCGGGATTCTGATCGTGGCATTTCCTGCACATTTTTCCCAATCTCGAAATCCACCGCATCGCCAGACTCACAACGTCCGAAATGGATGATGTTTTCAGTCACCCAGCATTCGCAATCCCATTTCTTTGCCATAGAGAAGCAGGCGTCAAGGATGTTGATGTTGTCATAAGTCATCAGTAGCGCCTTATTCTCTACAGTGCTGTCAATGGAGAAAACAAAATCTTGTCCTTTGTATTTGTAACCAAAAGCTTTTAAATTTCTAAGGACTATACCGGCTTGAACATCAAGTGAAGCGGTGAGATTCCAGGACGCTTCCTGCCCGGCCACTTCGGGGGTATATTTAAAGATTTTGTTTTTCCATTTCCAGTAGTGGGCGTCAAGCTGCAACTCATAGTCATAGCCTGCGTTATCGGTGTTGAATACTGGCTTCTGCAAGTCACACACCTCGAACAGCCCGAAGTCGCACTCCACGTATGAACCAAGTTTGAAGAATATAGGACTCTCCAAGGAGAACTTTAACGTGATGTAGTCCTCCTTCATAAGAGTAAACTTACGCTTGCAGCCTTCATTGGGAAGGGTAGTAAGCAGGATAGCACCGGATATGTCTTTGATGTCGATTTGTTCCACGTCTTCAAAGTTCGGAGATAAAAAAAAGAGTGCCCAATTTTGAGCACTCACATTCACGACAATAGAACCAATGTCGTGAATTAGGTTCTGTTTGCCGGATTCGGTTCGTTGAACTTGGCTGAAATTTTTCCGAAAGTTCGGTCTAAACCCTGTGCGTAAGTGATACTTTTACCGAGATAAATCAGATGATAAATCTCGCTACTATTAGCCGGGACTTGAATATCAATCTTGCCTTTATAAAGCTCATCGAAGAAAGCTTTTTTCTTTGATTGATAATCTGTAATAGTCAAGACTTGTTCTGACATTTGTTTTACTATCGGACAAAAAAACTG
>OFMG01002067.1_pt1 | contig 10818 bp, 9 predicted proteins | sample 1541751 | NCBI WGS metagenome assembly OFMG01 (sample SAMN04209232, study PRJEB22552) | human gut metagenome | biome: gut; material: feces | host: Homo sapiens | place: USA: Oklahoma
GAGGAAAATACAGGCTTTGACCGCCGCTTTCTCATGAAGCGTGTGGACGGAGGCTGGAAGATCGACGGGGTGCAGGAGCGGCTGGACGGCTGGCAGCGGGCAGAATTATGACAAGAACCACAGCATCAACGACTTTTACGGCCCGGTGATCCAGGTCGAGAAGTTAAAATAAATTTTTTCAAATACGATTAGGAGGATATTATTATGGGACTGTTCAGCAAACTGTTTAAGGGGCCGGAGCCGGATATGGAAAAGAGCGCGGCCAACGCAAAAAAGGTGCGTGCAATGTTTGACCAGGCGGTGGAGCACGGCGGGGAGTACCGCCTGATCGTGGGCTATACCGAGGACGTCAAGCGGTTCAATTATGGCTTTGTCCACGGGAGCAAGACCCAAATCGGCAATTTGATCGTGGGATGGAATGAAGCCACCCGAACCATCGTGGTGGTGCCTACTGTTCCCGACCTCTCCGGATATGGCGCCCCCACCTACTACCGCCGAGAGGAGATCCACAAGGCGTACCGGAACAAGTACCCCACTGACGCCTTCATCATCTATCCCGACCGGAAGGGGTACATTGGTATCAACGCCTATGAGTGGCTGGAGGATGAGAGCCTGTACATCTACCTCTATCAGAAAGAGGAACTGGAGGCATTCACCGCCTTTTTCCAGAATGAGTTTTCTACCAAATAAGCAGGACATGAGGTGAAGCACGGTGTGGCGGGAAATCGGAATGTGGGGCCTGGTCCTGACTGTGATTTTTATCTTTGGACAAGTGTGGTTTCATCTGGTGGAAGGCGTTCTATCCAGGATCAAGTCCCTGTTGAACCGGAACAAGGAACAGCCGGTTTGGCATACCTTTGAGGAAACAGGTGGGAAAAAAAGCGGAACCCATGATTGACAGGAACATGAAAGGAGGCGCTGATATGGAATTATTGGAACAGTGCCAAAAATGGAATGAAAACGACGAATTTCAGAAGATTATAGACGCCTTGGAGGCCATCCCCGCCGGGGAGCGCACCCCAGAACTGGACAGCGAGCTGGCCCGGGCCTATAACAACCTGGCACAGCCGGGGGACCGAGAGCTCTTTGAAAAGGCCATCGCCTTACTGGAGCCCCATGAGGAATATTTTCAGGGGGACCACTGCTGGAATTTCCGTATGGGCTATGCTTACTATTATCTGGACCAGGAGGGTCCCGCCCTGCGTTACTTTGAACAGGCGCTGAAGGCCCGCCCCGGCGACGAGGACACCCAGGAATACATCGACGACTGCCGCCGTCGTTTGTCCCTGCCCCGGTTTGAGAAGAACTTCCGGGAGAGGACGCTGGAAGCGTGGACAGCCTTTACTCAGATCGAGGCGGAACTGCGGACCATCATGGACACCGATCAGCTGCGGGAACGGGGCGAGGAGATCATGGAAAAATGCGGCAGGGCGCTGAAGCTGGCCCTCCCCTCCCCTGCCTTTGAACTGGGCTTCAACGGTGAAAAGTATGAACTGATCCTCAGTCCGGAGGGGCTTCGCTCCCGCCTGTTCCCGCTGGTGTATTTCCAGCGTCAGGCCCCAGAACCGGTGCTGGAGCATTGGAATATCTTGGTCGGCCGCCAGCCCTCTGAGGGTGGCGAGCTGCGGGCCGGGGACATCGCGATCCGGGCCGGGGATGTGCGGATATGGGTGGAAAAAACAGATGATCAACAAATAAATCTGACCCTCTGCTGTGAAAAGCTGACGCCGCTTTTGAAAGAGGATGCGGACAGGGTCTGGTGGGCACTCTCCATGCTGGTGGATCAAACCATCGGAGAGGTTTCCGCCATCGCGCTGATTGCCGGTTTTGATGTCTGTGCAGAGCCGAAAGACGAACCAGCCATACTTCTTTCCGAATTGCCGCAGCTGGTACAAAGCATGGGGCTTTCCCTCTGGCGGGATGGCAGTGATTATCTGGAAAACAGCTACATTTCCTATGAATTGGAACCGGTAAAAGATCCGGAAGCCGACTGGCGGCTGGATGTCTATACTGGAAGCTGCCGTCTCCCGGTCATGATCAACGAATACTTGACTGCCTGTACTGATACGGCGGATGAGTACCACAAGGACGGCATTACAGCCGGCTTCCTGTGCTATCCGGTGGACGAATTTGCGGGTGAGGACCGGGCGGAACAGATCCTGCAATTCCGGGACGCTCTGCAAGGGGCCATTCTGGAACACGCCGGAGCGGACTCCGTTACCTTCCTGGGAGGGGCCACCGGCCTGTACTATGGGTATCTGGATTTCCTCGCCTGGGATCTGCCCGCCGTGCTGGATGCGGCCAGGGATTTCTTTGCTGACTCCAATGCCGCCCAAGGTTTGTTCCATGTATTCCGCCGGGATGTGGGAACGGTCCGCCTGTGGGAGCGGGAACCAGAGCCTGAGGTGGACCCGGAGACCGGTTCCCTGCTCTCGGCGGAGGACATCCGCACTTTGGAGGGCTTCTGCGGGGACGTGTCCAGCTATTTTGGGAAGATGTACCGCTGGCTGGAGGATTTTATCAAAAACGGCGCAGAAGAAGGACGGTTCACCGAAAAGCAGGCCCAGCAGGATCTCCAGATCGCCCTGTGGTACTCCTTCGCCTGCAATAACCTGGATGAGTACCGCTTTTACTACAAGGCGGCCCAGTGGATGAAGCACTCTGAGAAACACGCCGCGGGCTGCGCCACATGGTATTACCGCTATTCGGTGGCCCTCATGTACTGCGGCCGGCTGGAGGAAGCCCTTGACTATGCGGAGCGGGGCGTGCAGGAGGAGCCGGACTACCCCTGGATCTGGCTGCAAGTTGGCAAGCTGCGCAGCCACTTCGGGAACAAGACCGGCGCGCTGGAGGCGGTCGCCCACGGCCTTGCCCTGGAACCGGGCGATTATGAATTCCTGACTCTGAAACGAGAAATAGAAGCCGGAGAATCTTTGGAGCGGATGGAGTATCACTGGATCAACCCCGACGCGGACCGGACGCTCCAGCAGGGGCTGGACGCGGACGCCGACGATAAACAGCGCTCCATCTCCTGCATCACTGTTGACCAAGAAGGACTGGAACGCTTCTGGAGCATCTTTGGCCCCAAGCCGGAGCAGTACACCCCCAACGCACCTTACACGCAGTTCCCATATATGGTGAACGGCCGTCCTGTGGATCTGGTGTTCCAGATGAATGAGGGCGGGATGTCCAAGCTGAATACAGACTGGCTGGAGCAGCTGAGAGGCCGGCTTCAAAGCGGCCAGTGGCTGGAGCGGGATCACCCGGATGGGAGAGTGGCCTGCCTGGACACGGTGCTGGTGGGCCTGGACTACCGCATGGGCCTGCTTTACAAGCTGACGGAGGAGGACGCATACTTCCAGATCTTCCTGAACCCGGACGGGACGGAGCAGGAGGGCGCTTTCTGGTCCTCGGAGGAGAGCCGTGAGCCGGAGCTCTATACCGAGGAAGAGATGGCGGCGGTGGAAACGCACATCAAGAACACCTTTGGTGCGTTTGAGAATGTGTTTCACGAGCTGGTCTCTCCGGACATCCATGTGGACATCTGCGTGGTACCGCCCTCTGAGGAGCGGGACTACTACACCCTGGTCACCATGGGCGCCCACCGGATGAATGTGCCGGAGGAGCTGGCAGAATACAAGCTGGAGCGGGCAGAACTGGCCATCGCTCTGCCGCCGGATTGGAAACTGGATAAAGAATCCCTAAAGGATGAGCGGTGGTACTGGCCTATTAGGCTCTTGAAAGCGCTGGCCCGCCTGCCCATTTCCTGCGACACCTGGCTGGGCTTTGGCCACACGATGGACAAGCAATCGCCGTTTGCGGAGAACACGGCACTCTGCGGCGCACTTCTGGTGGGCCCGCAGGATGTTGTCTGGAACGGAGGCGAAGTCTGCACTTTGCCGGGCGGCGAGGAGGTCAACTTCTATCAGGTGATTCCCCTGTACCGTGAGGAGCTGGAGTACAAACTGGAGCACGACGCAGACGCGTTGATCGAACAAATGGCAGATGTAAGCTTTGTGGTGCATCCGGACCGGCCAAACAGCCTCGCCGGGGGACCGCGCGCGGATTGATCTGCAACGCCCGGAACGCAGACAGGGAACCCATTCCGACCGAAATACAGCACCGCCCACGACCGGATCCGGTCGTGGGCGGTGCTGTTTCATGTTATTGCGGCTCTGAGGCCATTAGGACCATCTGGACCTCCACCGGAGCCTCTCCCGGGAGGGAGGCGATCCCGATGGCAGCCCGGCTGCCGATCCCAGCCTCACCCAATTCCTCCACCAAATACTCGGAAGCAAAGTCCGCCAGCTTTGCGTGGGAGCTGAAGCCCGCCTCACCGTTGATGTACACCGTCATATACAGCAGCTTCTGGATCTGCTCTCCCTCTGCCAGCGTATTCCGGGCAGCGGTAAGACAGTTTGCATCGGCCTGACGGACGGCGTCCCGATAGGTCTCCAGCGGCTCCTCCGCCTTGACCTTGCCGGAAAAGATCAACACGCCGTTGCTTCTTGGGGTCATGCCAGCCGTAAAGATCATGCAGCCGCCCCGGGTGGCGGGGACGTACTTCCCCTGGGGGATCGGATTCTGATTTGTACTCATACGCGATACCTCTCAACCATCTTACAAATTCTTTCTACCGCGGACACAGCCTTATCATGATCCTGGGAGAAATTCATCCGGACAAAATTATCATACTGCTTACCGAACTCTGTACCCGGAGTGACCGTGACATTGGCCTGGATGCGGCAGAGCTTGACAAACTGGAAGATGTCTACCTTCAGCGGCGGGAGCCGCAGGAAGAGATAGCTGCCGCCCTCCGAAGGACGTGCCCAGCAGCCGGGACAGCGATTAATAACCTCCATCAAATCATCCCGGATACGCTTATGCTCGGCAATACGCTGCTCCATCCAACCCTCAGGCTCAGAGAACCAGTTCAGAAACGCGGCCTGGCAGTAACCGGCGCAGCGCAGCGAGACCACAGCCTGAAGCTTCTCCATCCGGGTAATGATCTCCGCATTGCCGTAGCCCACGCCCAGGCGGAAACCGCTGAGGGACTCCGTCTTGGAGGGGCCAATGATGGTAATCAGCTGATCGGGCTTCTCCTCCAGAGCACGCAGATGGGCATAGGGCTGCTCCGGGTCAAAGATCTGCCGGCTGTACAGCTCGTCCGCCAGAACTGCCACGTTGTACTGCTTGGCCAGACGGCCGATAGCGGCCACCTCCTCGGGGGAGTAGACCACACCGGTAGGGTTGTTGGGGTTGGAGTAGAGGAACAGCTTTACTCCGCTCTTGAATGCCTCCTCCAGCTGCTCCAGGTCAATGCCGGAGTTGCGCTCCACATCCTGCCAGTGCATCTGGATGGGGACGATCTCCCCTTCAAAGAACTCCACCAGCTTCCGGTTGTCAAAATAGTCAGGTTCCACGATGGCCACCTTGTCCCCGCGGGACACCAGCGACCCCATCGCCAGAAACAGTGCGCCCTGAGTTCCGGGCGTCAGAATGATCTCCGTATCAGGATCTACCGGAGCGCCGCTGTATTCTGCCAGCTTCTCTGCCAGATACTGGCGGATGGTTCCCTTACCCCGGTACTCTGTGTAGGCCTGATAGGTACCCTCCACAGCATACTGCTTCACAAAAGTCTCCAGGCTGCCGGGAATCGGAGTGTGGGCGTTGACGTCGCCGTGGGAGAAGTCAACCGCTGGTCCCTCCAGCTTGTCCCCAATCATGGGCAGAGATTCATCTTTCTGCAGGCCCTCCTGGCCTGGAGCATTGTCGGTGCCTAATCTAGCAAATTTTTCTTGAAGTGTCATATCATCATCCTCCTCGACTCGATATCATGTAATAGTAGAAACAATTTACTGCGATGGTATATTTCCAGGAAACAAGGAAGATTTCTCCCAGTTTCGAGAAATTATCAGATTACGTTCCCAAATCAGGCACGGAATGTATCCCGATCCAGTTTTCCAAGAGAACTGGCAACAATGGTTGTTCCAGCCAGATCTCCAGTGATATTTCCGGTCGTATGCGCAGGATCCACAACAGGCCAAATCGCAGCCAGGATGGGAATCAGAGTCAGCGGCATCCCAAGCGTCTGAAGAAGAACGGTGGACATGACAATTCCAGCTCCCTTAACTCCAGCGCAGCCAACAGACAGGACCAGTCCCATAAAGACAAACTGAATCAGGGAAGATGCAGTCATAGGATACCCATAGAGGTTAGACGCAAAGACAGCGATCACGCCCAGCACAACTGCCATTCCATTCATATTGCAGGTATTGCCTAGAGGAAGCGTAAACCCATAGATATTTTCTGGTACGCCAAGGTCCTTCTCAGCACAGTGAATGGCTGTGGGAAGCGTGGCGGCAGAGGATGTGGTAGATGCTGCCACCACGATCGGTGAAGTAATATTCTTGATGAACTTGAGCGGACTCTCCTTGGTGAAGAAGCCCACGGCCAAAGGCTGCAGGATAAAGATGACAAGCAGACAGGCGACATAGTCGGTAACGATAAAATTCAGCACCTGAAGCAGCATATCATTGCTGATACTGGTCATCATCTGGGCAATGAGAGAAAAAATACCGAGGGGGGAAATTTTCATAATCAAGTCGGTCATTTTCACCATTGCATCCGCCGCCTGATGAACGACACGGATCAACTGCTCCGCATAGTCTCCAATAAACAGCAGCACAACGCCCAGCAAAATGGAGAATACGATGATCTGGAGCGTGTTACCAGTGGTCAGCGCTTCAAAAATATTCGTCGGGACCCAGGAGATCAGATTTTCCAGAAAATTATAAGAAACTGCCTCCCCGGCCTCCGAACCCAAAAGATCCGTCACTCCCCGTCCGGGCTGGCTGATCAACGCAATTCCCATGCCCACAGCGGCGGCGATAGCGCTGCTGATAAGATAATAGACAACAATGCGGACTCCTACCGTACGCAGCTGACGCACATCTCCCATTTTGCAAACACCACTGACCAATGTAAACAATACCAGGGGCGCAATCAGCATTTTAAGCAATCTGAGGAAAATGTCCCCGAGAAATGTGATATACGGGACAGCCTGCGGGAGCAGCAAACCATAAGCCGCTCCCAGCACAATGGCTACAACGATCTGTTTCCACAGGGCAATCGAGTTTAATTTTTTTCAGCATAAATCTGCGAACCTCCTGTTTTTCACAACACTTCGCTTGGTTTCTGGATCTCTCTTCCGCTGCCACACCGGTGATGTAGCCAAAATTCCGGAAGTCAAATACAGAACAAGAGTCGCACGCCTCTCCCGCCATACAGGCGGTCCATACAGCGGACACCAATACAAACATCAGGCTGCCGGTACCAAAGCTGCTTTTCCAAATTGGTGATCTTTGCATAAAAATGTCCGCTGTGCTTTCTGTGCCCCTACTATATCACACAGAAATTATCTTGTAAAACGGATATTATAGATATATAATATATCCATTAGAGATATTTGGAGTGCACCATGAATTTAGAAATTTTGGAGACTTATGTAAATGTCGTGAAAACACGCAGCTTCACCAAAACTGCAGAGTCAATGTTCATCTCTCAGTCCGCAGTGAGCAACCGACTGGCAAAACTGGAAAGTGAATTAAATGTAAAACTTGTAGAACGGCGCCCAGGACAAAAGGGAATCAGCCTAACCAGGAAGGGAGAAGAATTTGCCGAATTCGCCAAACGATATATTGATCTGGAGCGTCAGGTCTTAGACTGGAGCAGCGGATCAGTGACTGAAGTGTTACGGGTCTCTTCGGTTATCAGTCTGACGCACCACGTTTTAAAAGGTTTTTACCTGGAACTCCTTACCAATCATCGATTGTCAATCACACTGTCTACCCACTGGACAGATCGTATCATTTCCATGCTGGAAAATAGGGAGGCAGATGTCGGTATCTGCCCCCGAGTATTTTACTCCCGATATGTAGAAGCAACCCCCATATTCGACGAGCCGCTCTACCTGATCAGCAGCAAAAGTGTCTCCAGTTATCCGGACCAAGTGGATTTGAGGGAGCTGAAGCGGAGTAATGAGATCTATTTTGACTGGGGACCACGCTTTGTTGAATGGCACGACCGTCTGATGAACCCTCTTGAGCTTCCAATTATGGTAACAGATACCACAGAAATCATCCCAGATTTACTTCGGCTTCCGGACAGCTTCAGCATCGTACCACCCAGCATATTCAAGCACTACCATGACAGTGATCTGCACTTGAGCCGCATCCTGCCGGAGCCCCCTTGCCGTACCTGTTACCTGCTGAAATCCAAAGACCATCAGACACAGAAGGCAGCGGTGATCCAGAGGTTTGAAGCGGAGCTCCGGCGGTATGTCGCAGGGCTTCCGGATATTACGCCCCGTTAGCACGAACGGCGGAACTTTCTCCCCACACACTCCAAAAAATATACGAAATCTGAACGGGGAGAGCCGTTGACTTCCCACTGGGAGGCAGCTATCATAAACAGCGGACCGCACACATTTGAGACGAGAGGCCGCCTCCGCGCGGTCCTGAACGGCGGCCCCGCTGGAGTTGTTTGACAAGGTGGGAACGGAATGGATTATGTGATTTTTCGGGACATTGCAGTCATCCTGGTCGCCGGAAAATATATGGGGCTGCTGGCCCGCAAGTGGAAAGCCCCTCAGGTGGCCGGGGAGATCCTGGCCGGCCTGCTCATCGGCCCCTGTCTGCTGGGCCTGGTACAGCCCTCAGATTTTCTGACGCAGATGGCCGAGCTTGGCGTTGTTCTGCTGATGTTCAGCGCGGGGCTGGACTCCGACATTGATGAGATCATCAAAAGCGGCCCCATCGCCCTCCTGGTGGCGATGTGTGGGGTGCTGCTGCCCCTTGCGGCCGGGACGGCCTTGTACATTGTCTTCTACGGATTTGACGGCCTTGGCTCCGACTCGTTTTACCACGCGCTGTTCATGGGCTGTATTCTGACCGCCACCTCGGTGTCCATCACCGTCCAGGCCCTGCGGGAATTGGGGCATCTCAAGACCCGGGTGGGGACCACCATCCTCTCCGCCGCCATCATTGACGATGTGCTGGGCATCATCGTTCTGACGGTGATCACAGGCTTTAAGGACGCGTCTACCTCTCCGGTCAAGGTTCTGGCAGATACAGGGCTGTTTTTCCTCTTCTCCGGGGTGATCGGTTATCTGGTGTACCAGGTCTTTGAGCGCATGAGCCTCCGCCACCCCAGGACCAAGCGTTTGACGGTGCTTGGCTTAGCCTTCTGCTTTCTCATGTCCTATCTGGCGGAGGAATTCTTTGGGATCGCAGACATCACCGGCGCCTATGTGGCCGGCCTGGTCCTGTCCAATCTGCGGGATTCCGATGACATCGAGCGCCGGCTGGATGTCAACTCCTATACCCTGTTCGGCCCCCTGTTCTTCGCGTCGGTTGGTATCAGCACGGACATCAGCGCCTTTGATACCTCTATCCTGGCCTTCTCCCTGGCGTTCCTGGTGGTGGGGCTGCTCTCCAAGATCGTGGGCTGCGGCCTGATGGCCTGGATCTGCCGCTTCAAGAAGGAGGACGCCCTGAAGATCGGTGTGGGGATGATGAACCGGGGCGAGGTGGCCCTCATCGTCTCTCAAAAAGGACTGGCCGTGGGACTGATGAACGCGGCCTATTTCCCGGCGGTCATCCTGCTGATCATTGTGTCCGCCGTTGTGACCCCTATCGCTCTAAAGGTGCTGTACTCCGCCTATCCGGACGCCCCCGCTGAGGCCGCGTAGCACGAAAATACGCCGCCCCGTACCACTGGTACGGGGCGGCGCTGCCTCATTTTGATTTCTTTAATCTTCAACTGGTTCCTCGTCCGTCGATCCCATCGCCGCCCTGGCGTCCGGTCCCGGAACAGGAAAATACTCCGGCTCCGGATCCATCGCCTCTTTCGTCCCCACACAGCGGTTGATCTTGGTGCCGAGATTGTGGAATTTTTCCTCATAATCTGTCATCACACCACAGATCCCATCGGCGTGGAGGTCCCTGGTCACTTCCGTGAGCGCATAGCCCGCCTTAGGGAACTGAAACAGGGAATATTCAAACAGGTCCCGGTTGTCCGTCTTGAAATGGATCTGTCCGCCGGTACGGAGTACTCCGCGATACAGAACCAGAAAGTTCTGGTGCGTGAGCCGCCGCCGGGCGTGTCGGTTGGAGGGCCAAGGATCGCAAAAGTTGATGAACAGACGGTCGATCTCATCGGGGGCAAAGTACTCCCGCAGTTTGGCCGCGTCGCCGTCCACAAAAAACACATTGGTCAGGCCCCGCTGTGCGCAGCGCTCCATCGCCACGATCATGGCATCCGGTACCCGCTCCACTGCCAGATAGAGCACATTGGGGTTCTGCGCCGCGGTCTCCGCTGTGAAGCGGCCCTTACCGCACCCCAGCTCCAGCCAGACCTGCTCCGCGTCCGGCTTCAGCTCCCGCCAACGCCCACGCTGCTCCTCCGGCGTCTGAATCAAGAAACGGGCGCAGCGCTCCATCCGCGGGACCAGATTGGGCTTTTTTCTCATGCGCATAATTGTCACCTCTCAGTTTTGTTCCAGAAATATTTTAACATAGACAATCCACCTCTTGCAATCTTTTTCAAAATATACTATACTGAAGAGGTCAGTCCCACTGTTCTGCCGGGCCCGCCTCCTGATGGCCGGTCCAGGCAACCTTTAGAAAATTTCATATCCGGGTGTAGCGCAGTTGGTAGCGCGCCTGCTTTGGGAGCGTGCGGCTCGGGTTTGAGCCGCATTTCTCCAAAATCCCGGAAACCTCTGGGGCGCTAAGGCTGACGGGGTTTTACCCCTCG
>OFMG01002073.1_pt1 | contig 10752 bp, 9 predicted proteins | sample 1541751 | NCBI WGS metagenome assembly OFMG01 (sample SAMN04209232, study PRJEB22552) | human gut metagenome | biome: gut; material: feces | host: Homo sapiens | place: USA: Oklahoma
CCGGATTTTTATGATCGGGAAAATGGTACTCTTTTTTTAAATTTAATTTTCAGCATATTTTACAGCAAGCTGCGCACAGTAGGCAATGATCTCCATACAGTTCTTTTTGCGTGGTTTTGAATCAAAATCGCCAAATGGCTCAGACATTTCACGGCAGATCAACGTACCGTATTTGTCTTCAATTTCATTGACCATTTTTCCGAATACAGGGTAAATATCGCCCTGGAGATGTTTGATTCGGGCGCCCATTTCTTCTTTCGGGCCAAAAGGATCGCGACGTCCTTTAACGGTTCCAAGAGCCATGACGGCTCCGGTGATGGCGCCGCATATATTTTTTGTGTGGCCGATGCCGCCGCCAAAACCGGTAGCCATACAGAGAATGTCTTCCGGCAGCTCTACATCGTACATATCCATAAATGTTCTCAGAACACATTCGGTACAATTTAATCCCTGACGAAAATATCCACGGCTGATTTCATCGGCCAGCGCCATCTTTTCTTCCAGAGTTTTGTTTTTTGCAATTTCCTTTTCCATAAGTAAATCCTCCCAATACAATATAAGGATATTATACAATGTTTATAAATATTTATCTACAGATTACAAAAATTTATGAAATACTTAACTTGTATTTTCAAGCCGCGTATATTAGAATGATAAGAACATTAACCTAATGTTAGACTCAAATAGAAAGGACTGAGGTTATATGGAAGCAAAAAAAGTATCAGATTCGAAGACAGTGCAGCATCGTATCGTTATGCCGCCGGATATTAATGGTTTCGGCCGTTTATTTGGAGGCCGGCTTTTGTCATGGATAGATGAAGTTGCCGGCGCTACGGCAAGACGTCACTGCGGACGGGATGCAACAACCGTAGCAATTGATAATACCTATTTTAAATCCGGTGTTTATTTAAATGATATTGTCGTTTTAATTGGTAAGATTACCCATGTGGGAACAACTTCTATGGAAGTGCGTATTGATACATACAGAGAAGATTCGGAAGGAAAGCGTTATCCGATCAACCGGGCATATTTTGTCATGGTATGTATGGGTAAGGATGATAAACCGATGAAGGTGCCGGGATTGATCCTTGAAAATGACGGTGAACGGATGGAATGGGAAACGGCGGTGAAACGTCGCGAATTGAGACTCCTGCGGCGTCAGGAAGGTTTCTAAAAATTCGGCCAATTCCTTTTCTTTTAATTTTAGTGGAAAACGGTTGGGTGATATTATGTCGCCCAACCGTTTTCGCTTTTCATTCATTTCTATTTTCCGGCCAGAATATCGGCAATCAAATCCCGTTCATCCATCGGGTATTTGATACCTTTGATTTCCTGGTAATCTTCGTGGCCTTTTCCGGCGAGAATAATAACGTCGCTGTCTTCGGCATTATCAATACAATATTTAATGGCCTCTTTACGGTCCGGAATGGTTACATATTTCCCCGGGCCCTTGTGAACACCAATCAAAATATCGTTAATAATGGCCATCGGTTCTTCAAATCTTGGGTTATCCGAGGTGACAACGGTCAGATCGGACAAATTCGAAGAGACTTCGCCCATTTCGTAACGGCGGTGCGGGTCCCGGTTGCCGCCGCAGCCAAACAGAGTGACCAGTCGTTTTGGATGGTATTCCTTCAGGGATAGCAGCAGGCTTTCAAGAGCCATCGCATTGTGGGCATAATCGATCATCAGAGTGAATCTTGGGGAAATCGGTACGGTTTCCAGACGGCCTTTGACATGGACACCGGTCAGCGCTTTCATAATGTTTTCTTTAGGAACATTAAAATGATGACAAATGGCAATAGCCGTCAGGGAGTTATACACGCTGAAACGTCCCGGAATATCGATTTCCACATCCATATCCATACGGCCGGACAGGCGATAGGTTACGCCGAGAAGTCCCGGTTTCTGAAGTAATTTCATATCGGAAGCGCGGAAGTCGGCATTTTCCGACATACCGAAGGTCTCAAGGTCGCAGGTGTGGCCGTCGGTAATCCGTTCCACATAGTCGTCGTCCATGTTGACGATACCATGACGGCACTGTTTAAATAACAGAGATTTACAGTGAATATAGTCGTCCAGGTCTTTATGTTCGTTCGGGCCGATATGGTCCGGGCCAAGGTTGGTAAAAATACCATAGTCAAAGGTAAAACCATCGACACGGTGGAGCATGAGCCCCTGAGAGGACACCTCCATAACAACGCATTGGCAGCCCGCATTCACCATGTCGCGGAAATACTGCTGAACGAGATAGGATTCGGGCGTTGTATTATTGGCCTTGATGACTTTTTTACCGATAATAGTTTCAATCGTTCCGATGAGACCGGTCTTAAATCCGGAATTTTCGAGAATGGAACGTACCATGTAAGTTGTGGTCGTTTTCCCTTTAGTGCCGGTAATACCAATAGTTTTTAATTGTTCGGCCGGGTATCCGAAGTAGGCGGCTGACATATAGGCCAGAGCGCTTCGGGTATTTTCCACGCGAATGACCGTCACATGGGTCGGGGCTTTTACTTCCTTTTCCACAATGACAGCAGTGACGCCTTTCATCACAACGTCGGAAATAAATTTATGACCGTCCATCACCGCACCGCTGATGCAGACAAAGACACCGTCCGGGCAGGCATTTCGGGAATCATAAAGTAAATGGGATATAGGAATATCTACAGAACCCTGAACACAGGTGTAGTTCATACGTTCAAGTAATTGGGATAATTTCATATAAATGTCCTTTCAAAAATAGATTACAGTTCAATCTCACCGGAGAAAACCTCAGTGGCCGGTCCGGTCATAAAGACCGTATTGTTTTCAGCATCATATCGGATCAGCAGATCGCCGCCAAGCAGATGAACGAGCACTTCCTTGTCCGTTTTGTCATTCAGGATGCAGGCCATGACGGTGGCGCAGGCGCCGGTACCGCAGGCCAGTGTTTCACCGGAACCCCGTTCCCAGACACGCATATCGACGGTGCGTCGGTCAATGACATGAACAAATTCTGTATTGACCTGCTCCGGAAAGAGGGGATGCTTTTCAAAAAGTGGTCCGATATGTTCCAGTTTCAGGCTGGCTGTATCATCAACAAAAACGACAGCATGGGGATTACCCATGGACACGCAGGTCATGCGCCATACTTTACCGTCAATTTCCACAGGTTCATCGATGACCTGGTCTTTTGAAATATTGACAGGAATTTCGGATGGAGTAAGGATTGGAGAACCCATGTCAACCGTTACCGTATCCACTTTTCCTTCTTTGATGTTTAAGTCCAGGTACTTGATTCCGCCGAGGGTTTCAAGTGAGATTTGAGTTTTATCTGTTAAATGATGGTCGTAGACATATTTTGCGATACAGCGGACGCCATTTCCGCACATCTTGCCTTCAGAGCCGTCCAGATTGTACATCGCCATGCGAAAGTCTGCTTTATCCGATGGACAAATGAGAATGAGACCATCGGAACCAATACCAAAATGGCGGTCGCTGACTTGTTTTGCTGTTTCGGAAGGATTCTTAACCGTTTCTTCAAAACAGTTTACATAAACATAGTCATTGCCACATCCGTGCATTTTTGTAAATTTCATTTTAACCACCTCCAGAAGGTTATTTACCTTTTTATCTTACTATGGTTTTTTTAATAATTCAAGAAAAATGCTGATAACCAGTTATAAGAATTAAATTATTGAAAAAAGAAATATCGGGGGCTATAATGAAATGGATTATAAGAATCGGAGGAATTTTCATGAATATACAGCGATTATTTGAATGTAAAAAGGTGGTGTACTCTCTGGAAGTATTCCCGCCGAAAAAAACCACGTCGATTGACACCATTTATAATACGCTTTATGGACTTCGCGGATTAAGACCGGATTTTATCAGTGTGACTTATGGCGCCGGCGGATCTGAAGCTCAGAAAAATAAGACCTGTGAAATCGCTTCTTTGATCAAGAGCGAATACCAGATTGAGCCGGTCAGCCATCTGACCTGTGTTGGTTCAACGAAACAAGATATTATGGAATTTCTGGATCGTCTGAAAGCGGAGGGCGTTCAAAATATTCTTGCACTTCGGGGAGATATTACACCGGGAAATGATATCATTGATTTTGAACATGCCAGTGATCTGGCCGCATTCATCAAGAACTATGATGATAGCTTTAATATTTCCGGAGCCTGTTATCCGGAAGGCCATTGTGATTCGGCTAATCTGGATCAGGATATTGAAAATTTAAAGAAAAAGGTGGATGTGGGCGTCACTCATCTGGTGTCTCAGCTCTTTTTTGATAATAATCATTTTTATGAATTTATGGATAAAGTAGAAAAGGTCGGAATTCACGTGCCGATTGAAGCGGGAATTATGCCGGTCATCAATAAAGCCCAGATTGAGCGTACCGTGTCTATGTGCGGTGCCAGTTTTCCGGTGAAATTTTCTAAGCTGTTAAATAAATATGCCCAGGATCCGATTGCTTTAAAAGATGCCGGAATTGCCTTTGCGACAGAGCAGATTATTGACCTGATCAACAATGATGTGCGGGGGATTCATCTGTATACAATGAATAATGTGGAGACAGCGACACGGATTACGAATAGCATTTCCAATATTCTTGCAAGCTGTAACAGACAGGTATGATTCGACGTTTAAACAGGGAGGAGATTCTTCGTTATCTTGGATATAAAGATTCGGGGGTTACAGAGCGGATGGAACAACTCTTGAATCGCTGTGAAGCGGAGACATTGAAGATTCTCCAGTCGAAGTATATATATAGAAGATTTCCAGTCGAAAAAGGCGCTGACGGTATTCGGATTCCGGGAACAGCGTTGGTGCTTTTCGGCAATGACATTCAGGAACATTTAAAAAACTGTAATGAAATATTTTTGCTTGGAGCAACGGCCGGAATCGAACTGGATAAACGAATCCGCCGGTATATGGTCACAGAGCCGGACGTGGGTGTGGTCATGGACAGCTGTGGTATTCAGGCAGTGGAGCAGATTGCGGATTTGGCTGAAAAAAAAATGGAACAGGAAGTATCTGCGGAGGGGTGTCATCTGACCTGGCGTTTTAGTCCGGGATATGGCGATCTGCCGCTGGAGACACAGCGAGAATTGGTGCGTGTGCTGGACACCCATCGGAAAATCGGCGTGTCCCTCACGGAGAGTTGTCTGATGGTGCCGAGCAAATCTGTGACGGCCATATTGGGAATCAGCGATACAAAGCGGGACGTGCGGAAAAATAAGTGCAACTTTTGTAATAATCGTGAACGGTGTGCGTTTAGAAAGAGAGGAACCAGATGTTAGATTTTAAAAATCAGATCATTATGCTGGACGGTGGTATGGGAACGATGCTTCAGGCGGCCGGAGTTCCTATGGGAAAGGTTCCGGAGGCATTAAATGTGACCCATGGGGAGGCGGTCATTGATATTCACCGTCAGTATATCGATGCGGGAGCGGATATTATTTATGCCAATACCTTCAGCGCTAACCGTTATAAATTGGGTTACAGTGATTACTCGGTGGAAGAACTGGTAACCGCGGGCGTGGTCAATGCGAAAAAAGCGGCAGCGGCTTCCGAGCGGGATGTGGCCGTGGCTCTGGATGTAGGACCGATTGGAGAGTTGATGGAGCCCAACGGCAGTCTGAAATTTCAAGATGCCTATGACATGTTTAAGGAAATGATGACGGTCGGCGCAAAGGCGGGGGCGGATTTGATCGTCATAGAGACAAGTACGGACCTTTTGGAAATGAAGGCGGCGGTTCTTGCAGCAAAGGAAAATACATCCCTGCCTGTTTTTTCCACAATGACCTTTGAAAAAAACGGAAGAACTTTTACTGGTGTGACAGTGGAGGCGGCAGCGCTGACCCTGACGGGGCTTGGTGTCGATGCTGTCGGTATTAACTGTTCACTCGGACCGGATGATATTTATCCCTTGGCGCAGAAATTGGTGGAGTGGACCCCATTACCTGTGATCATCAAGGCAAATGCCGGACTCCCGAATTTAAATTCCGGCGGCTATGATATCAGCGCCGGGCAATTTGCGGAGCAGATGGACAAGTTTATGGACCTGGGGGTCCGGATCATTGGCGGATGCTGTGGGACAACACCAGAATATATTCGTGAAATGAAAAAGATGCTTTCCCGGAGAACGGCGGAAGGAAAAAGGGCAGATCGGCCGGCCTTTGTCCGCCGGGCAGCGGTCTGCAGCAGTACCCAGGTTGTTGAGATTGACGGTGTCCGGGTGATCGGTGAGCGAATCAATCCAACGGGTAAAAAACTGTTTAAAGAAGCTTTATTAAATCATAATATTGGTTACATATTGACCCAGGGGATTTCCCAGGTGGAAGCCGGAGCCCATATTCTGGATGTGAATGTGGGTCTGCCGAAGATTGATGAAGCCGGATTGATGGTGGAAGTGATCAAAGAACTTCAGGGAGTGGTGGATGTACCCTTACAGATAGATTCTTCCCATGCCGGGGTTATCGAAAGCGGTCTTCGGATTTATAACGGAAAACCAATCGTCAATTCGGTTAATGGCGAGATGGCTGTCATGGAAAAGATTTTTCCTCTGGTCAAAAAATACGGGGCGGCCGTGGTTGGCCTTACATTGGATGAAAAGGGTATCCCGCTTCTGGCCGAAGAACGTTATGCAGTGGCGGAGCGAATTGTCCGAAAGGCGGAGAGTTATGGCATACCGAAGGAGGATGTCTATATTGATTGTCTGACGCTGACAGCTTCGGCTCAGCAGAAGGAAGTCGTGGAAACATTGAAGGCCATGCAGCTTGTGAAAGAGCGGCTTGGTGTGAAAACCGTTCTCGGTGTTTCAAATATTTCTTTTGGATTACCAAAACGGGAGTTTGTAAATGTGGCGTTTTTGACGTTGGCTATGGCTCACGGTCTGGATCTGCCGATCATCAATCCGAATGTGTCGGCCATGATGGCGGCGATAGACAGTTTTAATATCTTATATAACCGGGATGAAGGTTCCAGGTTTTACGTGGACAAGTACAGTAAGATCGTGGAGGCGGAGAAAAATGCTCAGTCGGCAGTGCCGTCCGTCAAACCATCGGACACAAAGAGTCTTGAATATGCGGTGTTAAACGGCATTCGGGAATATGCGGCGGATGCGACCCGGGAACTTTTGAGAACCCGGTCGGCCATGGACATTGTCAATGACATTTTGATTCCGGCTCTGGATAAAGTCGGAGCGGATTTTGAAAGCGGAAAACTTTTTCTTCCGCAGCTCATCCAGTCGGCGACGACAGCCCAGGAAGCCTTTGATGTTCTTAAAGAATATATGTCCGGTCAGAAGGATGCGGGAACTGTTTCAAAAGGGAAGGTCATCATTGCTACGGTAAAGGGTGATATTCATGATATTGGAAAGAATATTGTTAAGGTTGTCATGGAAAACTACGGTTATGAGATGATTGACCTGGGCAAGGATGTTCCAATCGAAAAGGTTGTGGAAGCTGTTCAGCAGACTGGTGCAAAACTGGTGGGCTTAAGTGCATTGATGACGACGACGGTGGTAAGTATGGAGGAGACCATCCGGGCCATTCACGAGGCCGGATGTGACTGTAAGATATGGGTCGGCGGTGCTGTTCTGACCGAAGATTACGCGAGACAGATCGGTGCGGATTTCTATGCGAAAGACGCAAAACAGTCGGTAGATATCGCAAAAAGCATACTTGGATAAATATGGAACGCTCAGTACAATATGTTGTGCTGGGCGTAATTATTTTTCTATATTTTGTATTTTATAGTAGCTTTTTTTTTCATACGGTGATATAATGGCCTAGGACAATGACCAAAAGAAAAAAATGAGGAGGATTCTATATGATCGTTATTAAGCGGGATGGCCGTGAAGTGAATTATGACAGAAGTAAGATTATCGTTGCCATTTCCAAAGCGAATGCGGAAGTACCGCCAGAGGAAAAGATTACGGAAGATGTGATTGAGAGCATCGTTGAATATATAGAGACACGTCACCGTAAACGTATGTTAGTGGAAGATATTCAGGATATCATCGAACAGAAATTAATGTCTGAAGGGAAATACGACCTGGCTAAGACGTATATTATTTATCGTTATCAGAGAGAATTAGTACGAAAAGCGAATACAACAGACGATTCTATTTTAAGTCTGATCAAAAATAGCAACAAAGATGTTATGGAGGAGAATTCCAATAAAAATGCGACGGTGGCTTCCACACAGCGGGATCTGATCGCCGGCGAGGTGTCCAAGGACCTGACCCGTCGTCTGCTCCTGCCGGAAAAAATTGCCAAAGCTCATGAAGAAGGTGTGATTCATTTCCATGATGCGGACTACTTTGTACAGCCAATCTTCAATTGCTGCCTGATCAATATCCAGGATATGCTGGACAATGGAACGGTGATGAACGGTAAGTTGATTGAAAGTCCAAAGAGCTTCCAGGTAGCCTGTACGGTTATGACCCAGATCATTTCGGCCGTAGCCAGCAGCCAGTATGGCGGCCAGTCCGTTGATATCCGCCACCTCGGAAAATATCTGCGGAAGAGTTATAATAAATATAAAGATCAGATTGTGGCCCAGTATGGGGATAAACTGGATGCGGAAACGATCGAAGGTTTGGTGCACACCCGTTTAAATGATGAACTTCGATCCGGTGTTCAGACGATTCAGTATCAGATCAATACATTAATGACAACGAATGGCCAGTCTCCGTTTGTTACGGTGTTCCTGAACCTGGATCCGAATGACGAATATATTGAAGAAAATGCCATGATCGTTGAAGAAATCCTGCGTCAGCGTCTGGAAGGAATCAAGAATGAAGTGGGTGTTTATGTGACACCGGCTTTTCCGAAGCTGGTTTATGTGCTGGATGAGCATAACTGCCTGAAGGGTGGAAAATACGACTATATTACAAAGCTTGCGGTTCGCTGTTCTGCAAAACGTCTTTACCCGGATTATATTTCCGCTAAGAAAATGCGTGAGAATTATGAAGGCAATGTATTCAGCCCGATGGGATGCAGAAGTTTCCTGACACCTTGGAAGGATGAGAATGGCAATTATAAATTCGAAGGCCGTTTCAATCAGGGTGTTGTCAGCCTGAATCTGCCGCAGATGGGTATCGTAGCCCGGGGTGATGAGGAGAAATTCTGGAAGATTTTTGATGAACGTCTGGAATTATGTTATGAAGCGCTGATGTGCCGTCATAAAGCCCTTGAAGGGACAACTTCCGATGTCAGCCCGATCCACTGGCAGTATGGTGCTATTGCCCGTCTTGAGAAGGGTGAAAAGATTGATAAATTACTACATGGCGGATATTCCACACTTTCTCTGGGTTATATTGGCCTCTATGAAGTGACAAAGCTGATGAAGGGTGTCAGTCATACGACACCGGAAGGTGAAGAATTTGCCTTAAAGGTAATGAATCACCTCCGTTCGGCGACAGACCGCTGGAGAAAGGAGACCGGCATTCATTTCAGTCTTTACGGAACACCGGCCGAGTCCCTGTGTTACCGTTTTGCACGGATTGATATGGATCGTTTCGGCGTGATCGAGGATGTTACAGATAAGGGATATTATACAAATTCCTATCATGTGGATGTTCGCGAAAAAATCGACGCTTTCAGCAAATTTAAATTTGAAAGCCAGTTCCAGAAGATTTCTGCCGGCGGCGCTATATCCTATGTAGAAATTCCAAACATGCGTCATAATCTGGAAGCTCTGGAAGAGTTGGTAAAATTCATTTATGACAATATCCAGTATGCCGAGTTTAATACGAAATCCGACTATTGCCATGTATGTGGTTATGATGGAGAAATTATCATTAATGATGATCTGGAATGGGAATGCCCTCAGTGTGGCAACAAAGACCATGACAAGATGAATGTGACACGGCGTACCTGCGGATATCTGGGCGAAAATTTCTGGAATGTGGGTAAGACAAAAGAAATCGCGGCCCGTGTTCTTCATATTTAAAGTTTAATGGCGTTGTAAAACGTCGGATCAGAAGGCGGTAGAGTATGTATTATGCGGATATAAAACAATATGACATATCGAATGGACCGGGGGTGCGGATTTCTCTTTTTGTGAGTGGATGTACCCATCGGTGTAAAAACTGTTTTAATGAGGTTGCCTGGGACTTTAATTATGGAGAACCTTTTACAGAGGAAACCATTGATAAGATCATCGAATATTTGGAACCAGATTATATCTGGGGGCTGACGCTTCTCGGTGGGGAACCTTTTGAACGGACCAACCAGCAGGGACTTTTGCCGCTGCTCCGCAAGGTTCGGGAGATATATCCAAAGAAGACCATCTGGTGTTTTTCTGGCTACCTTTTTGACAGAGACATTGTTGGCCGGATGGTGGAGGATTGGCCGGAAACGAAAGAAATGCTCTCGTATATCGATGTTCTTGTTGACGGCGAGTTTATTGAGGAAGAGAAAGATCTGACCAAGCGGTTTAAGGGTTCAGCCAACCAGCGGACCATCGATGTTCCGGCTTCACTGAAAGAGGGCCGTGTTGTCATCGTGGAAGGTTACGAATAGGAGAAAAGCTATGAAACAGCAAGTGAAGGTTAAAAAATTAAATGATAAAGCGATTCTTCCGACCTACGGGAGTAAATATAGTGCCGGTTCAGATCTGTATGCCTGCATGGATGCACCGGTAGAAATTTTTCCGGGTGAGACGGTGCTTGTGAAGACCGGATTGGCTATGGCGATTCCGGAAGGCTATGCCGGACTGATTTACGCCCGCAGTGGTCTGGCAACGAAAAAAGGACT
>OFMG01002079.1_pt1 | contig 10691 bp, 6 predicted proteins | sample 1541751 | NCBI WGS metagenome assembly OFMG01 (sample SAMN04209232, study PRJEB22552) | human gut metagenome | biome: gut; material: feces | host: Homo sapiens | place: USA: Oklahoma
TCCGCTTTGGCTTTGTTGTAAGCCATGGCTGTTTCCTCCGATCAATCTGAAATTTGAAAATTCAGATTGTCGGGGCGGCGGCCTGCCGCTATGAGTTCTTAGCCATGGCCTCCTTTGGTAAGTAAATGAAGATAGAGCATGTTGGATTAAGCCGGTTTTCTTATCCTTTGAAAATCCGGCTATATTGGTGGTATGTATTGTCCGGGTTAAAGCAACCCGGACGACAGTAGGCCGCGGTGACAACCCACCATAGCAAATGCCCCCTGACGGCGCAGCGCCGCCCTCACCTCATAGGCTGGGCGGCAAAAGGCTTCACGCTACAAGGGCAGCACCACACTTCTGTAAAATTCCGCTTCCTTCAACGCTTCTTCATCCTTTCTCATGACGCGGCATAGAGAATTGTCATAAGGCAATACCATACAGCCGCAACAGTCAAAACTCGCGGTAAGTCTGCAAAATTCGCGGGAATATAGAAAGCCGCCCGGCCTGAGTGTAAAAACTCAAGCCGGGCGGCTTGTCCACAGTGGATCGGTATAGGCGACGGCAAAAGCCGTCTCAACAGGCTATGTATGATCCTCATAGTCTCCCTCCTGTTTATCAGCAGGCAGCAAATCCTTCAGTATCGGTTCAAACCATTTCCTTTCTGCCTCTCTCCGTACTTCTGCGGCTTTCCTCAGCGTGTCATAATAACCGAGTTGGTGTTTGACCCCCTGAAAAGTTAGGTGCGCCCGCCATTTTTGGGTTTTGGGGTCATAGGTCACGCCGATCATTTCTTCATCGGCGGCCACCGCGTTATGCTCCAAAATTCTGCGGATTTTCGAGACCTGCGTGCCGTCAATAAACCCGGCGGCTTCCCGCATTTTTTCGGTTTTACCTTTGTTTTCCTGACAGCCGCAGCTTTTGATATTCCCGGAAGTAATTGAGTCCAGCCGTACCAGCACAATATTCCCGCAGTCGCACCGGCATTTCCACAGCGGCGACCAAGTGCTGCCGTGCCGGACGGTTTCCGCTGTTTTTTCCAGCACGGTCAGCATTCCAAAGCGTTTTCCGATATATGGGAAAACGCGCTTGCACCCGCAGCTTACGGTATGCCCCCGCTTCAAGTTATTGCCGGATACCTCTATGGTGCTGCCGCAGTCGCACCGGCAAGTCCAGCACACCTTGCCGTTTCTGCTTTCCGCCCGGCGCAGCACCGTCAGCATTCCAAATCGCTGTCCGGTCAAATCAATCAACCGGCTCATGGGTTGGTTCCTCCCTCATTCAGAACTTAAAATGTTTCCCTGTGTTCCTGCGCCTGCTTCGCTGTTCCATAGTCAGGGTGACAAGGATACCCAGCAGGCTGAGAATCATGGCTGCAATCCAAGGCCAGAGAACCGTGCTGTCGCCGGTCTGCGGGCCGTCGCCGCCGCCTGGGTTCGACGGATTGCTGGGTTCGTCTGGCTTATCCGGATCGGTAGGCTTGTCGCCGGGGTCGGGCGGCTCCGGTTTCGGCGCGGTGCCAGTGTAGGTATTGACAATATCATACCCGTGGATTTTGGCGGTGTAGCCGGGCACCTCGGCCTCGCCCACGGTGTAGATGATCTCATGCCCGTCCTCTGCGAATTTCGGCAGTTCAAAGGCGTACTTCCAGCCGTCTTTCCCAGTCACCAGCCGCTGGGCGGCAAGCTTCCCGTCTCCATAGACATACACAATGATGGATTCCGGCGGGTTGGGGTTGTCCCCGTGGTTCCATGTCTTGGTGCCGGAGATTTCCACGGTGTCCGGCTCTACCGGCGCGTAGCGGTTCACAAAGCGCGCCTTGTCCGCCGCTTCTCCGGCTTTTGTCAGGGTGTAGGAAGCATGAAGTGCGCCGTCCTCTAAGGTGACGGTAAAGGTCAGGGTATAAACGGTGCTGTCATACGTCCAGCCCTCCGCGCCGGTGTTCAGCTCGGAAACGGTATAGGTGTAAATGCCGGGGGACGCAAAGGAGAAGGTGCCGATTTCCACCTCGCCGCTGCCGGTGATGGTGAGGGTCTTGGTGCTGCCGTCGCTGCCCTGCGGCATGGGCGCGCCGTTCTCACCCCGCAGCAGGAAGGTAAACTCGGTTTCCGGGGCGTTCTCGCCCTCCACCACTTTTTCAATGATGGGCGGGTCAATCTCTATGGGCGGGATATAGGTATTAAGAATATTGAAGCCGTCATAGCTGGGGATAAAGCCAACCACCGGCAGTTCTTCCACGGTATAGACAATCTCTTTGCCGTCCGCGTCGTATTGGGGCGCGGTAAAAGCATAGTGCCACTCGCCATGTTCGTCCGGGGTGACGGTGATTTCCTCCACCACAATCTCCCCGTTTTTGAGCCGCACGGTGATGGATTCGGGCAGGGCTACCGCATGGCCGCCCTGCTCCCATGTCTTTTCGCCTTTGATTTCCGCCTGCACCGCGCCGATGTAGGTGTTGGTGGCGGTGACGGTAACCGTCCCACCGGGCAGGGCGGTGCCGGTGCCGTTTTCCAGCGTGAGGGCATAGCCGTCCTGGAAATAGTCATCCTCCCGCACTTCATACCGGGAACCGGCAGGGATTTCAAACTCTTTGCTTTCGCCGGGCCTTAGGGTAAACCTCTGCTCCACGCCGTCAACAGCAAGGGTAAAATGGAACTCCTTGTCTTTATCCGCCTCCGGGGATTCGCCCGCAAGCTGTTTTTTGACAATGAGGGTGGCGGGCTGCTCCGGCTTCTCCGGCACCCGGTTGCGGAAGATCACATAGGCGGTGTCGCCTATGATGGTGCCGCCTGCCTCGCTCAGATCCTGCCTGTAGCCCGACGGGTCGGTTTCTTTGACCGTATAGGTGACCCCTTCGGGAATCCCCTCAAACTTGGCGGTTTGTCCGCCCTTGAGCTGCAAGGTGATGACGGGGCCGGTGGTAGCAACAGGCTCTCCGCCATTGATGGAATAGGGGTAGCCTTTTCCGTCCGAGAACTCGACCGCAAAGGTGAACACCTTATCCGGGTCTGGATTTTCGCCCACCACTTCCTTGGTGATCCGCAGGCTGCCCAGCGCCCCTTGGGGCTGGTAGGTATTGACAAAGGGCAGGCGCAGTGTTTCCGCCCCGGTGATGGTGCCGGTATAGGTTTTGATGTTTGCTACATACCCGTCTGCGGTGTAGTCGGTTTCGGTGACGATATATTCTGTCCCCACCGGCAGATCCGGGAAGGTTTTGCTTTCGCCGTGTTTGAGGGTGAAGGTATGGGTTTGCCCACCGATGATAGCGGTAAAGGTAAATTCTTTATTGATATCCGCGCTTCCGTCCGGGCTTGCGTCCACCACTTCCTTGGAAACGGTCAGGCTTCCCGTCTGACCGGGGGCGTAAGTGTTGGTGAACAGCGCCGCGCTGCCTGTTTCGGTGATGGTTCCTGTGTGGCCGGTAGCGGAGACGGTATAGCCGGGCACCGGCTGCTCGGTGACGGTATAGGTCACGCCCACCGGGATTTTTTCAAACACCGCCTGCTGGCCGTGCTTAAGAACAAGGGTGCCGCCGCTGGCAAGCTGCTGGGGTTCGCCGCCGTCAATGGAATAGGAATACGTCCCGCCGTCTGAAAACACAACCGTAAAGGTAAATTTCTGCTGCTTTTGCACTTCGGTCAAAGGGGAGCCGTCTGCATTCTGGACAGTCTTTTCAATGGTGAGCGCCCCTTGCAGCCGGACATTGTAGGCGGTGACAACCACCGTCTCGGTGTCATTTTCGGTGACGGTGAAGGGATACCGGGTGATGCGGTTGCCGTCCGCGTCCTTATCAAAGGTAAAGCCGGGTGCCGGGGAAAATTCCTCGAAGTAGTAGCTGCCCGGCTCCAAGCGGACGGGGATTTTGCCCTCGCTGTTGGTGACGTACCGCCCGCCGATCTGCACCCCGTCCGCCGTGAACAGGTAGAACACCGCGCCGGGGACGGGGATTTGGTTTTCGGTTCCGTCGGGCAGTTTTTGGAGCTTTAGCAGCTCCACGTCCTGCACAATTTTGCTCTGTGTCTCGTTTCTCGCCTGCTGGCTGAGGCTTTGCCAGCCCAGCGTACCGGATACAAGGCCGGATAACACAAACACCGCCGCCAGAACCAAGCTGACGACCCGGTATGCTGCTGACCGCATGGCAAAGCCTCCCTTCCTTAAAGTAATCCAAAGTATATTTTTTGTACTGCTGTCTGTTGCAGGCTCTCCGCTTTGGGGAAGCCCACAACAGGCAGCAGCGCCGCCTACGGCCCCGGCAAAGGCCGGGTGCCGCAGGGTTTGCTGCCTATGGTTGTTGCCTGAAAGTGTTACTGCGCCAAGTCGATCCACATGGCGGGGCGGATGCCACAGGGTCGAGATATAGTTCTGCTCGAAACGGTGCCATCTTCTGTTACAACTCCACTGCCGGGAAGGCCTTGATCTGGTGAGCGTAACCACCATTGCCCGTTCGTAGCTTTCATGCCCTCTGGCACAACGATTCCTTGCTTTCCCAACGTATAATCATTCACTTTTGCGGGTTCATTCGCAATACCAAATGTTGTTCCATATACATCTGCTTGAGAAAGCAAAAATACTTTGTCGTTAGAATCTGTCCATGAATCACCATCTGGCTTTTTATGGGTATGGATTACCGTTTCTATCGCATGAGCATTTAGAATTGCCTTGCCAGTTAGCCAGTCACCATTGAGATAAGTCTGAACGTCGCTGCCTTCCCATGCGTTGTTATCTATATCAAAAGCTCTTTGTTCCAAAACATCTTTGGAGAGCAACAACCTCTCGTTACCTTTCTTTGCCAGTACATACCATTCAATGCCGTCAATGGTGGCTGTCTGTGTACTGCCTGGAGTGATATTCCCCACACCGGACGTATCCCAAGAAGATTCTACTTGCACTTCATAAGTTCCGATTGTCGTGTTATCAACCAAAGAGATTGCCCGGACTTCCAGCTTGCCGCCAACAATTTCGTCCGCACCAACCGTCAGCAGGCCGCTTTCGCTGATATTGGTATCGCCCGAATTCTTGCGAACAACCGACCAAGTAACATTCTGATTCGCGTGCTTCTTGCCGCCTATGGTAACCTCTGCGCTCATTTGCAGGGTTTCGCCCAGCTTAACGGTGGTAGCACTGTCAGCAGCGGAAACCGTTACCTTCAGTTTGTACCCCGCCGCCTGATTCAGCAGGAAAACAGCGTCGTCGGTCGGTTTCGCACCCGCATCGTCACCAAAGAAGCCGTCGTTGCCCTCGGCGGTACCCCAGTCGCCCAAGCTGGCAAACTGGCCCACCACGTTTATGCCGTAGTACCAGTCGTCGTCCGGCACAGAAAGCTGGGTCAGGCCGTCCAGCAGCAGGCCGGTGGAAGTGTCCGGCTCGATGGCCTGCGCCCAGTACGCCCAGCCGTCTGTGTCGTACACCCAGTAGGGGCCGGGCTTTGCTCCCGCGTCAATCCACTCCTGCATGGTCATGACCGTGGCGTTCAGGGTAGTCTTAGCGGTGTGGGTCTCATTTTGGGTGGTGATGTTGTCCGGGTTTACCGCACTTTCGCCCTCATCCACCGCATTGTCGTCGTTGTCATAGATAGCGTCCTCGGTTTTCTGTTCACCCACGGAATAGGCATGGTAATCGTCATAGTGGGTGTCATCATCCGGGGCGGTACCCTCATAGGTGCCGTTGATGTCCGCCTTCAAGCTATCCTTGTTTTTATTAAACGTCGGCATATATATGGTAGATCCGCCCATTTCCCACTCCACATACTTATGGAACGGGTCGTTCTCCGCCGTTTTGCCGGGGATATGGGTGACCCATGTGGACATGTCGTTGATGTCGGTGCCTACCTTTACCGGGGTGGCTTTCTTGCTGTCATAATCAGGCGCGCCGGTTTTCAGGCCAGCACCCGCGCCGATCTCCATGTACTCGTCCAGACGAACCCTTGCAAAAATGGGGGTATCTCCGAAATTCTCGACGTATACGTCCTTGTTGGTGCCGTCATAGTCGTCGTGGAGTCGCCCGCCGGGGTTGACTTCCACAATCTTTTCGTTAAGCGCCTGTTGGCTGATAGACTGCCAGGCGTAGGTACCGCCCAGCAAGATCGCCGCCGAGACCGCCACCGCCGTAATGGCAGAAATCAGTTTGCGTTTTTTGGTTTCCATTGCAATCTTCCTTTCTCAATATTTTACTGTTATCCAACTAAATCCAGCCACAAGACCGGGCGAATGCGGAAATCCGTGGCCTCGGTGCAGCGGTAGTTGTAGGATTCCTCGTTACCCCACAGGACACTGGCCACATAGGTCTCTGCTCCGCTGGGAGAACGCAGCCAGTAGTAGGCTGGGCCGCCGCCCTCTTTTAGTCCAGTTCGCAGATCCTCCGGCAGAATAATCCCCGGCTTGCCCAGGGTATAGTCCTTGGGTTCCTGGGTGGGGTCGTGGTCGTGCTCCCCAAAGGCGTCCGCTTCGCTGAGTAAAAATACCTTGTCGGTGGATTCAATGTAGTCCGGGGAGTTAAACTCCTTGCGGGTGTAGAAGGTGGTATCCTGCGCGTGGGCTTTTAAAGTGGGTTTGCTGTCCAGCCATGTCCCGTTCAAATAGGTCTGGATGTCGCTGCCCTCCCACACGTTGTCGGTATCGTCAAAAGCCATTTCCTCCTGGGCGTATTGGGGGATCACCAGCGCCTTGTTGCCCTCTCTGGCAAGCACATACCAGTCCAGCCCGTCAATGGAAACGGTTTGGTTGCTGCCGGGGGTGATTTGTACCAGCTCCGGGTTCCAAGGCTCTTTGACGGTGACGGTGTAACTGCCCTTCTGGGAAGAATCCTTCGCGGTGGCGGTGATGGTCAGAACCGTTCCCGCCGCCTCATCTGCGCCGACCGTGAGCAGCCCGGCGTCGCTGATTGAGGTATCTCCAGAAGTCTGGCCGGAGACCGACCATGTAACCTCCTGATTGATGTGGGCAGCGCCGCCTACCGTGACCTTCGCGCTGAACTGCAGGGTGCCGCTTGGCAGCACAGCAGTTGTGTTGCCGTCGGCAGTAACAGAAATCGCCGTATTAAGCCCCGCCGCCTGATTGAGCAGGAACAGCGCGTCGTCGGTAGGAGCCGGGCCTGCATTGTCACCGAAGAAGCCGTCCTTGCCTGCTTCGCTGCCCCAGTTGCCCATAGTCGCAAACTGTCCCACCACGTTAATGCCGTAATACCAGTTGTCGTCCGGCTCGGTCACAAGCTGAATGCCGTCCAGCAGCAGGCCGGTGGAAGTGCCGGGCTCGATGGCCTGCGCCCAGTACGCCCAGCCGTCCACGTCGTACACCCAGTAGGGGCCGGGCTTGGCTCCCGCGTCAATCCACGCCTGCATGGTCATGACGGTGGCGTTCAGGGTAGTCTTGGCGGTGTGGGTTTCCTCTTTGGTGGTGATGTTGTCCGGGTTTACCGCGCTTTCGCCTTCGTCCACCGCATTGTCGTCGTTATCATAGATCGCGTCCTCGGTTTTTGTCTCACCGGGGGTGTAAGCATGATAATCGTCGTAGTGAACATTGTCGTCCGGGTCGGTACCTTCGTAGGTGCCGTTGATGTCGGCTGCCAGCGAATCCTTGTTTTTATTGAAGGTAGGCATATATGTAGTTTGCCCGCCGGTTGTCCACTTCCAGTAGGTATGGAACGGGTCATCTGCCGTGCCGCCCTCAATGGTATCGCCGGGGATATGGGTTTTCCAGGTGGTCACATCATCAATGTTTGCACCGCCCACCAGTGAAGTGGCGGCCTTACTATCGAAGCCGTTGTCCCCGGTTTTGAGACCGGCTCCGGCTCCGAGTTCCATGTACTCGTCTAAGCGCACCCGCGCATAAATGGGAACGCCGCCCTCCGCTTCGGACATGAAATTTTCGACGTACACGTCCTTGTTCCGGCTGTCAAAATCGTCGTGCAAGCGTCCGCCGGGGTTTACCATGTCCTGCGCTTCGTTGAGCGCCTGTTGGCTGATACTCTGCCAGGCATAGGTTCCCGTCAGCAGAATGGCCGCCGCAACCGACACAGCGACTATGGCAGAAACCAGTTTGTGCTTTTTGGTTGCCATTGCAATCTTCCTTTCCTATATATTTCTGCTTGTATGTAAAGAAGGGGGTCGCCTTCTTTTCACCAAATTAGTGAGCCGCCTGTTTCGGCTCTTTCCTGTAAATGTGTTTGAGGATAACCGTCAGCCCGATCACCACTGCCGCCGCAAACAGGATAAACAACCAGTATTGCCCCATGAAACCGGCAATCTGCCCCAGCACTTCGCTGTGGAAAATGACCTTGCCCACGACATTCACCGCGGGGACAGGCTGTGCATCCGGCTCGTCGTTCATAATGCCCTGGGTCTGAAATGCCCGTTGGCCGGTGTCCTCATAGTCCTCGATAATCCCGATAATCCGGTGGGTGACGGTGGTGGTCGGGTTTGCCATAAAGGTGATGTCGTCCCCGACTTCCAAACTTTCCGGATCTACCTGCCGGGCAATCACCAAAGACCCCTTGGGGATCTCCGCCTGCATGGAACCGGACAGGACAACCATGCCGGTAAAACCGGCAAGGCTCCGGGGGCTGCCGTTGCTGGTCGTGCGGATAAACAGGGCGGAGATAATCAGAAAAACCAGCGCGCTGTAAAACACGATATTCCCGGCAAGTTTCAGCCCCTGCCGTTTGCGGCGCGGTTTCTCCGGCTGCAGATGTTTTGGCGCTTCCTCTTTTTCGTTTGGTTCCGGCGGAGTGCGTCCATGTGGCGTTGGGGAAGCTGCGTGAGTTTTCCGCTCCTGTTTTTGATGAAATTCGGCCAGAATGGACTCCACTGTCAAATCGTCCACCTGATGCTTTTGTACCTTGATTTGCTCTGTCAGCACTTCCACCTGTTCCGATAAACGGGAATAGCCCCGAACCAGTGCGTCGATCCGGGGGTCATCCTGTGGTGTTCTGTTATTTTTAGAAGATGTTTTTTTCTCCATGACATTTCCTTAAATATTTTTTGGTAACAGAAGAATCCTTCTGTTGTCATTGTTCCGGGCATGGAACTGCCAGAAACCGCTAAAATCCACTAAAAAGCATAAAAAAGGCGCGGCAAATAAACCTTTCCAACAAATCCTGCTGAAAAGGTTTATTTGCCGCGCCCTAAAGTGTCGTCATATTGACTTTTTTACGGATTTCTGCTACATTATATATGTATAGCTGTATCTAATCATTTTTTGTTACAACAGAAGGATTCTTCTGTTGCAGGACGTGATCCGGTGCTGCCTGGCGCTGGTATTTTTTTTGCCCTTTTTAGAGCACCAACCGCAGGGTTTCCATTTTCCGCCGGTGCTCCGCCCCGGTGGTGAGGATATAGATTCTTGTCGTGTTGATGTTTGAGTGTCCCAAAATATCCGCCAGCTTTGCCACGTCATGGTCGATAGCGTAAAAGCATCGGGCGAACAGGTGGCGTAAGGAATGCGGAAACACCTTCGACGGAGAGACATTTGCTCTTGCGCACAGGGCTTTCATTTCCCGCCAGACGTTGCTCCGGTTTAGGGCTTTACCTGTCCGGGTGACGAACACCGGGCCGGTTTGAATGCCCTTCCTTTGAGTGTACCGCCGCAGCTTCTTGCACAGGACGGCGGGGAGAAAGATTGTCCTTGTTTTCCCTTTGCATTTGACGGTGGCTTCGCCCTGCTCCACAGCTTCCACCGTAATGAAGGGCAGCTCGCTCACCCGGATTCCGGTGGCGCAGATACTTTCCAGCAGCAGTGCCAGACGCTCGCTGCTTTTTTCTTTCGCCGCTTTTACTAAGCGGACGTATTCCTCGCGGGTCAACTCCTTTTCTTCCGGGCAGTAAATCTTTTTTTGTATTTTGAATGGCTTGACGCAGCAACTGTCAAAGCCCCAAAAGCGGAGAAATCCGTTGACCGCCGCCAGAGCCGCGTTGGCGCTGGACGGGGCGCAGTTCTCTCCCAGTCTTGCCTTGTATTCCAGCACCAGCGTTTTGTCAACACCCCGTCCTGTGTAAGCGGCCACAAACTGCCGGACATGGTACAGGTATTTTTCCACGGTGGCCACACTTTTCTCCGCTTCCACAAGCGCTACCTTGTAGGGCGGTATCATATTCTCATTTAGCTTTTGTTGTTTCATTTTGGTCCCCTCCGGTACAAATATTCCATTTTCTATTGTACCGAAGGAGGAGAAGCGATTCATTCCGCCTTGAAAAATCCCAAGGCGTCGGTGCGCTCCCCATTCTGCCAGACCTCGAAGTGCAGATGGTTGCCGGTAGAGTTTCCGGTGGTGCCGACATAGCCAATCACTTCGCCCTGTTTTACTTCCTGACCAGCGGTCACGCAGATGGAGGAACAGTGGGCATACAGCGTTTCGTAGGTATCGTTGTGCTTTACCTTGATGTGGTACCCATATCCGCCGCCCCAGGAGTCGATGGCGTTGGCAATGGTGACGGCCCCGTCCGCCGCGGCCAGGATGGGGGTTCCGCCCGGCGCGGCGATGTCGGTTCCGCTGTGATAGGCAATCTCCCCGGTGAAAGGGTCCTCCCGGTAACCGAACCACGACGTTATCGTGTAACTTTGCGGCAGCGGCCATTGGAAGATGCTAATACCCACCCAATCGGTATTGGGATTTACAATCTGTCCTCCGCCGCTTGTGTAACCGCCCAGCAGCTCCGCCCACAGACTCTGGTTCTCCGGCTCCGACATTAAGGCGAGATATTCGTTCTGCCTTGGGTTAAA
>OFMG01002083.1_pt1 | contig 10677 bp, 10 predicted proteins | sample 1541751 | NCBI WGS metagenome assembly OFMG01 (sample SAMN04209232, study PRJEB22552) | human gut metagenome | biome: gut; material: feces | host: Homo sapiens | place: USA: Oklahoma
GCCATCTCTTTTTCTTTTACTTTGCTTAAATCTTTTTCTTTTAAAAATACTTTTCCTTCGGTCGTCTTATCAAGTGCCGCTAAAATATTAAGAAGTGTACTTTTTCCTGAACCAGATTCCCCCATAATCGCTACATATTCGCCCTGCTCCACAGAAAAGTTTACATCTTTTAATGCTTCCACCTGATTTCCGCCAAAACGTGTTGTATATACTTTACGAACATTTTTTACATCTAATAATACCATTATAATTCCCTGCCTTTCTTCTTCTCTAGAGCGTGTTTGAAAAATTCTCTAAGCTTACAGGTTTATTATAAAAAGAAAGTGCAGCTACTTCCATCGAAGTACCTAACACTTTCCGTTCTTACCTTACATTTTTGTAAGATATATCTTTGTTCCGCTTCCCACCTCTGAATCTACTGTAATGTTCCATTGCAATTTATCCATAATATTTTTACATAAATACAGACCGATTCCGGTAGACTTCTTGTTCTCTCTGCCATTATATCCGGTAAAGCCTTTTTCAAAAATTCGAGGCAGATCTTCTGCCGGAATTCCGATTCCTGTATCTTCGATTACAAGAGATTTTTCTTTCATATAAATAGAAATCTGTCCCTTCTTTGTATATTTCAAAGCATTCGATATGAGCTGTTCAAGTACAAAAACAAACCATTTGTCATCTGTTACTATATATCTTCCTGTCGGCTTAAAGTTCATTTTTATCTTTTTAGATATAAAAATCTTTGCATACTTTCGTATCATCTACCGCATACTGTTTAAAAGATAAATCTGAAGATATGTCTTCAACTCTTAGATAATTTAATGCCATCTCCACATACTGCTCTATCTTGAACAGTTCCATTTTCATATCAGAAACAGGTATTGATTCCTGAATAATTTCTAACCGTTTATTTATCCGGCTGTTCACTATATCTTCTTCATATAAAAATTGCTCCGTATTTTGCAATAAAATATCCAATGCAGCAATCGGTGTTTTAATCTGATGAACCCACATGCCATAATAATCAAGCAGCTCTTTTTTTGCAATTCGATTCTTAGAAATAAGCTCCTGCTTTGCCTGATATAATTCCTTTGCAAGTTCCTGATAATCACATTCAATTATATCCATATATTCTGGAAGTTCTTCTGCATTCTCAAAAAACTGTTCCCTGTTGATATGTAATAACTTATGTCTTTTATAATATTTATAAAAATCGATAAGCAGACATACTGCACTCCACACAAAGGACAACTCACACCCATAGATAATCGCATCTGATGGAATATCATACAAATAAAATAGTATTCCAAATATCACAACGATTCCTGTAAATATAATAATTGGCACTTTGCGGATTTTCAAAAATGAAAAAATACTTTCTTTGATCATTTCTCTTTCTTTCCTCTATTTATCCAAATAATACCCAATTCCTTTTTTCGTCTTAATTCTTCCTTCCATACCCGCATTCTCTAACTTTTTACGAAGTCTTGCTACATTTACTGTAAGTGTATTATCATCAATAAATTCGTCACTCTCCCACAGCCTTGCGATAATATCATCTCTTGCAACAATCTTTCCGGCATTCTCCATAAGCATCTGCAAAATACGAAATTCATTTTTTGTAAGAGATATTTTCTCTCCTCTGTAAGAGAGCGAAGCATCATTTAAATTAAGAAGCATTCCTTCATGCTCTAACACATTGACATTTCCTTGAAAGGAGTAGGCCCGGCGTAGTAATGCCTGTACCTTGGCTGTTAGTACATTTAGATCAAATGGCTTCTCGATGAATTCATCGCCGCCCATATTCATTGCCATCACTATGTTCATATTATCATTCATAGAGGATAAAAACAGAATTGGAACACTCGATATTTTCCGGATTTCCTGACACCAGTAAAATCCGTTATAGAACGGTAAACCAATATCTAAAATAACAAGCTGCGGATCAAACTGCTGAAATGCTTCCATCACACATTTAAAATCTTCTATCTGTTTGGTCTCATAATCCCACCGCTCCAGATGTGCTGCCACATTCGAAGCAATCGTAGAATCATCTTCGACAATTAAAATTCGGTACATTTTTCTTCTCTATTCCTTTTAGTGCATGTTCAACAAAAATTCTTGATTATACCGACTTTGTTGAACCGTTAATAAGTTACATATATCTCCTTAAAATTCTTTTTTAAAATACTTCTCTGTATAATGAATAAACTTTTTCACTATTTCCGGAAGAAAAGATTCATTTTTATAGATAAGATATAATTCCCTGCAAAATTCCTTTTCCGGCAATCTATAAATCAATATCTTTCCAGACTCATGTAATTCTCTTATCATTTGATATGACAAAATCGAAATTCCCATTCCAGCTTCCACACAATCTCTTAGCATCTCTGCACTATCAAAGGTTGCAATAATATTTAAGTCTTCTTCTTCTATTCCAAAATACTTCAAGCTGCCGAGTGCCTCTTTCATTGTTCCAGAGTACTGTCTTCTTGCTAAAAATGGTGCTTCTAAAATCTGTCTTAAATCGCTCTCCCCAGAATCACTTTCTCCGGCAAAAATCTTCTGATACTCCTTTGTATTTGGTGCTGCCAAAACCAAATGGTCTTTTATCAGTGGAATGTACTTGCACTGCTTTTCTACCTTTGTCCCAACAAATCCAATATCGAGACTTCCCTCTTTTACCCGACGAATAATATCTAAACTATCCGCACTCATCATCTCCACCTGCGTATTTACATTTTTCTTTAAAAATCCACTCAATATTGTGGGAACAAACCACTGTGCCGGAACAGAAGATGTACCAATTCGAAGAAACTCACTTCCATTCCCCCCAACTTCCATTATCGCTTTTCGATGTAAGAGTAAAATATCTATTGCATACTTATAAAGCTTTACCCCATCTTCTGTCAATTCAAAATTTCTTGCTGTACGTCGAATCAGCTTTTTCCCAAGCTCATTCTCTAAGGCTGACACATGTGTACTAACTGTAGATTGCGATAGATGCATTTTTTTCGATGCTGCCAAAAAACCTTTACATTCTGCAACATTTGCAAAAATCTGCAATTGATGTATATCCATTTTCTCACTTTCCTTTCCGGTAAGTTTAAAATACTCTGGTCGAAAACACTCCAGATTCAAGTCGAGCAGCCGCGAGACTTGGCGCGTGATTCTGGTCAGCGTAAGCTGACATATTCTTTACAGAATCACTGCGCATCCTCGCGGAGCGTTTATCTCAGTCGGAGATTGGACTCCCACTGAGACAAATTTGCTGTCACTCACCACCTGAAAGATGTGGTAGTCTTCTCGACTGAGATAAACATTTGGAGAATGAAATGACAGGGAAAGAACGTTTGGAAAAAATCATCCTATCAATGGATTTGAAGAAAGAGTTACATCAAAAAGTATTTGATAATTATGAGGAAATGTTCAGGGAAGGCTTTAGGGACGGGGATGCGTTGTTTCTTGTAGCAGCGTATTTTACAGGTAAGCCAGATGAGACCATCGGCCCATTATTACGAAGACTTAAAAAAGTAATGGAAAGTCGGGAGGATATGATAAGTGGTGCAGTATTATCAGCATCCTATTATGGTATAGAAGAACTTTCTATGCGTCTTACAATTTTAGAAGAGGGAGTAAGGAATTTATATACAGACCAAAAGTGTGTAGAAGCGCTTACGGGAAGTATTATGATTGCTGACGGAGGACCGGCAGAAGTAGCCAAGGCGATTCAGTGGTATATGTTTTTGATGAAGAATCAGTACGATATGAATAATGAACGTATGGCAAGGCTGCTTGGAATATTAGCGGTAATCTCTTCACCAAATATCCTAGGGAAAAAGATGCTAAGCAAAATAACAGAGAAGATTGAACAGAACACAAAAGAAGAAAGTACAGCAGACAAAGAAACAATCTTTTTTGAAGAAGCCTGTCAATTTATCAAACAGTTACAAAGGCAGGAAGAAGAACGTATAAATAAGCTGGAGAGAACAAGTTACAAGATGTTGACAGGCGAAAAGAATGTTACGGCATCGGACTTTGATTATAGTAAAGAATATCATCAGGAAGAAGAGATTAGTCTGAATGGAAGTAACCTTTTTACCGGTATGAAACAAGAGGTAGATATTATTTTATCAGCGATATATTTTGATTTGGTGTAGACTGAGATATAAATAATGAGACAGGTAAAATAGAGAAAAGCCTGGAGTCAGGCAAAAAGAAAGACGAGGTACATAGTGAAAAAGAATTATAAATTAACAATATGCTATGATGGCAGCAGGTATTATGGATGGGAACACCAGCCGGACAGAGATACGATACAGGGAAAGTTAGAGAATGTATTAACGAAAATGTGTGGAGAATTCATAGATGTACTTGGTGCCGGCAGAACGGATGCAGGAGTGCATGCAAGAGGAATGGTTGCGAATGCAGTATTTGATGCAGCAGATAAGGAAAGAGGCGGCAGGGAACGGACACCAGATGAAATTCGTGATTATATGAATCGCTATCTTCCGGATGATATTGCGGTAAAGGAAGTGAAAGAGGCATCCGAACGATTTCATGCAAGATATAAAGCGGTTGGTAAGTTATATCGTTACACTTGTTATGATGGTCCGGTAAAACCAGTATTTCAGAGAAAGTATGTAACGGTTTTAGAAAAAAGACCAGATTTAGAAAAGATGCAGCAGGCGGCAGCCTATCTTGAAGGAAAACATGATTATAAAAGTTTTTGTGGAAATCCTCGGATGAAGAAGTCAACAGTACGAGTTGTTGACAAAATCGAAATTACAAGAAAGGGAAGTTTTATTTACTTTGATTTTCATGGAACAGGTTTCCTTCAAAATATGGTGCGGATTCTTGTTGGAACACTTTTAGAAGTAGGAAAAGGAAAGATAAAACCAGAACAGATTCCGGACATACTTGAGGCAAAGAACCGGCAGATGGCCGGACCGACAGCTCCTCCACAGGGATTATGTCTAATTAAAGTGGATTATTAATTAAGAAAAACAGATGAAACGGGATAAAGTATAGGAAACGTATAATTATGACGATACTTTATTCCGTTTTTTTGTTTTTCTAATGAAAATATCATACATAAATTTATGGAAAAGGGAAAATACTATTCCTGAAATTTCTATGGAGAGGTGGTATTATATGCTGCAAATGAAAGGAAAACAGAGTGTTTTATTTCAAGAACCGGTGAAAATAATGAGTCATGCGTGTGTGGGCGGAAAAAAAGAAGGGGAAGGACCCATAGGGAAGCATTTAGATTTAATTGTAGATGACCCGATGTTTGGAAAAGAAAACTGGGAAGAAAGTGAAAGCAGTTTTTTGAAAACAGCAGGTGAAATTGCTATTCGAAAAGGAAAAAAGAAAAAGGAAGATGTGAGAATGGCCTTTTGTGGGGATTTATTAGGACAGCTTATTGCTTCTTCTTTTGGAATTGCTGAACTGGGAATCCCTTATTACGGAGTGTATGGAGCCTGTTCTAGTATAGGGGCAGCCTTATCTATTGGTGCGATGACGGTAAATGGAGGATTCGCAGATTTGGTATTGACCGGTTGTTCCAGTCATTTCGCCAGTGCGGAAAAAGAGTTTCGTTTTCCTCTTGGATATGGAAGTCAGCGGCCGTACAGTGCGACCTGGACGGTGACCGGAGCAGGAGCTTTTTTACTGAATACACAAAAAGGTGACGTACAGATTCGGGGGATAACAACAGGGAAGATTAAAGATTACGGTGTGCAAGACCCATTTAATATGGGAGCATGTATGGCTCCGGCTGCAGCAGATACTATTTATCAGAGTCTGTTGGATTTTGAGATGAAACCAGAAGATTTTGATCAGATTATTACAGGAGATTTAGGAAGTGTAGGTCAGAAGTTGTTATTTGAACTTCTTGATGAAAATCATAAAGATATTAAGAAAAACCATATGGACTGTGGAATGCAGATTTTTGATGCAGGCAGCCAGGATACACATGCAGGTGGCAGCGGGTGTGCCTGCTCTGCGCTGATGTTATCAGCAGTGATTTTACCTAAAATAGCCAGTGGAGAATGGAAAAAAGTTCTTTTTGTTCCTACAGGAGCGTTACTGTCTCAGGTTTCTGCAAATGAAGGACGGACAATTCCGGCAATTGCACATGCAGTATGGCTGGAATCCGGAAAGGAGAAAAAATGATATATGTAAAAGCGTTTGTAGTAGGAGGAATTATCTGCACATTAGTACAAATCTTTTTGGATCATACAAAGTTAATGCCGGGAAGAGTGATGGTGTTACTTGTAATAACAGGAGTAATCCTTGGAGCGGCAGGCATCTATGAGCCTTTAATAAAATGGGCAGGATGCGGAGCAAGTGTTCCGCTGTCCGGATTTGGATATCATCAGCAGTTCTTGTGAAAGAAGCAGCAACAAAGTCAACATCCTGTTTGATACCAAATAAAAGGTCTTCTTTATCTTTTTCACTCATAAATGGGATAGAAAGTTCCACACCAGGGATATTTACTCCCTTTCTGTTAGAAATCGTTCCGCCATTCTCTACTTTACAGTGGATATCTTGCCCCTTAATAGCCACTACCTTTAATCCAACCAGTCCATCATCGATTAAGATATTAGAACCAACATGGATATCTTTGTGCAAATCTTTATGTGTCACACTGACGATGTCTTTTGTTCCTTCTACATCTCTTGTAGTCAGGCAGAAATCCTGTCCCATTTCAAGAGTAACTCTTTCCTCTTTAAATGTCTTTAAACGGATTTCTGGTCCTTTTGTATCTAAAAGGCATGCAACCGGAAGGTGATGCTTTGTACGTAAGGCTTTTACTTTATCTATTCTTTTCTTCTGATTCTCGTAAGTATCATGAGAAAAATTAAGGCGGGCAACATTCATTCCGGAAAGTATTAACTGTTCCAGAACATTCCCCTTATCTGTTGCCGGTCCAAGGGTACAAATAATCTTGGTTTTTCGCATAGTAATAAATCCTCCTATTTCCGTAGTTTAAAATTAGCATTACCATTCTATTTTAATAATTTCAATTAATTTGTCAACGGGTATTTGAAGGTATTTACGAGAAAAGAATGAAAAACATCCTTAATATACCCGAATGAGACTGGAAATACTGTTAACAATGGAAAGTCTTTTCAAAATATTAAGAGCATCGGAAAAATAGAGTTCTTTTACTTTGTCAGTAATAATAACCAGTTCAGCGTTCCCGTTTTGGCGTGATTTCTGGATAATCTGGGCAATACTTACCTGGCTTGTGCCAAATACACTTGTAATGTTTGCGAGGACACCTGGGCGGTCAGCAACCTGCATACGAAGGAAGAAACGGGAGTAAGTATCCTGGATATTTTTAATCGGAAGTTCTTTATAGCAAGAGCATACATGAAGATTTGAATGTTTTTCAATAATATGTCTTGCAACGGTACATAAATCTCCAGTTACCGCACTGGCAGTTGGACGTTTGCCGGCTCCACGACCATAGTACATTGTATCATCAGAAGCAGTTCCATGAACAAATACCGCATTAAAAGAATCATTTACTGTAGCAAGAGGATGCTCTTGTGGGATGAGAATCGGAAGAACTTTTACTTCGATACCGTTCTCATCTTTTCTGGCAATACCGACGAGCTTAATTACTGAATTAAATTCTTTTGCATAAAAAATATCTTTTGCAGTAATGTTTCTAATTCCTTCGATATAGACATCAGAAAATGTAACCCGTGAATGGAAGGCAATCGAAGCCATAATAGCAATCTTACGTCCGGCATCTAAACCGTCCACATCGGCAGTAGGGTCTGCTTCTGCATATCCTAAATCTGTAGCTTCCTTTAATGCTTCGTCGTAGCTCAAGCCGCTCTGTGTCATGCGAGTGAGGATATAGTTTGTTGTACCATTTACGATACCCATAATCTCTGTGATATTTTCGCTGGACATGCTCTGCTTTAATATCTGAATAATTGGAACACAGCCAGCAACAGCAGCTTCAAACTTGAAATCACAGCCGTATTGTTCTGCGGTATCTAAAAGTTCATGACCATGCTCTGCGATTAAGTCTTTGTTGGCAGTAACAACCTGCTTACCGGCCTTCATTGCCTCAAGCAGATAAGACTTTGCAGGTTCAATACCACCCATTACTTCTATAATAATAGAGATACTGTCATCAGCAATGATTTCCTCCCAGTTGTCAGTGAGAAGTTCAGAAGGAATTCCTTCTCTTTCTTTTGAAGCATCACGGACAAGAATCTTGGCAATCTCAATCTGTGTACCACAGATATGTGGAAAATCTTCCTGACGCTCTTTTACGAGTTCATATACGCCGCTTCCGACAGTACCGGCACCTAATAAAGCGGCTTTCACAATTTTATTCTGAATTGATTCCATAAATTACCTCCAAATAAAAAATCAATAAATAAGGTTGTGTATCATTTTAACAGAGTCCTGCCAAATACACAACCTTTGATTTGTTAAATGAGAGGACGCCCGTTGGAAGATAAATAAATCATATTTGTGACTTTAGTCGCGGCGGTTTGAATGTTCGCTTACGCGCTCGCATCCAAACCTTGCTCCGAGGCCACAAATATGATTTATTTATCTTCCAACGGGCTGACCTAGGCTGGATTTGGGGAATCAAATCAAAGGAAGGAGGATTTGAAGAGGAAATGGAGGGAGACAGATGGTTTTCGTCTGTTTAGCCCCCCCAAAAAAATTACTAGAGCATTTTTCAAGCACGCTCTAGTTACTCTGATAATCCAAAGAGTTTTAAATCTTCTTCCACACTTTCAATCCTAGCGATACCAAAGTTATCCACTAATACCTTCGTAACATTTGGGGATAAGAACGCAGGGAGTGTCGGTCCGAGGTGGATATTTTTTACTCCAAGGTAGAGAAGGGCAAGTAAAACGATGACTGCCTTTTGCTCATACCAGGAAATATTGTAGATGATTGGAAGTTCATTAATATCCTCAAGTCCAAATACTTCTTTTAATTTGAGGGCAATAACGGCGAGAGAGTAGGAGTCGTTGCACTGTCCGGCATCAAGTACTCGTGGAATACCGCCAATATCACCTAAATTCAACTTATTGTATTTGTATTTTGCACAGCCTGCGGTGAGAATTACCGTATCTTTTGGTAATGCTTTTGCAAAATCTGTGTAGTAGTTTCGTGATTTCATGCGGCCGTCACAGCCTGCCATAACGACAAACTTCCTGATTGCACCGGATTTTACAGCGGTAACAATATCATCGGCAAGGGCAAGTACCTGATTATGGGCAAAACCGCCTATAATTTCTCCACGTTCGATTTCTTCTGGTGGTGCACAGTGTTTTGCCTGCTCAATAATTGCGGAGAAGTCTTTTTCTTCCCCAATTTCACCAGAAATGTGTTTACAACCTGGATAACCGGCTGCTCCGGTTGTGTATAATCTGTCTTTGTAGCTGTCCTTTGGTGGAACGATGCAGTTTGTTGTCATGAGAATCGGGCCGTGGAAGCTTTCAAATTCCTCTTTCTGTTTCCACCATGCATTTCCGTAGTTGCCAACGAAGTTTGGATATTTTTTGAAAGCGGGATAATAGTGTGCAGGAAGCATTTCAGAATGAGTGTATACATCCACACCGCTTCCTTGTGTCTGTTTGAGCAACATTTCAAGGTCACGAAGGTCATGACCGGAAACAAGGATGCCCGGACGGGTGCCAACACCGATGTTTACCTTTGTGATTTCTGGATTTCCGTAGGTGGAAGTATTGGCATTGTCAAGGAGAGCCATACCGTCCACACCGTATTTACCAGTTTCTAAAGTAAGAGCGATTAAATCATCAGCAGATAAACTGTCATCGAGAGTTGCGGCAAGGGCACGCTGCATAAACGCATCAATTTCCTCGTTATCCTGTAAAAGAACATTTGCGTGTTTTGAGTAAGCAGAAAGACCTTTTAAACCATAAGTGATTAATTCACGAAGGCTTCGGATATCTTCATTTTCTGTGGAAAGAACGCCGACAGCTGCAGCTTTTGTATCAAATTCCTCCACGGAGCCGTTCCAGAGAGCTGCTTCTGGGAGTGCATCTATATTTGTTAGTTTAGAAAGGAGCAAATCTTTTTCGGAAAGTGTTTCCTGAATCCGGGCGATAATTGCTTCTTTGCTAAAGTTGGCATTGGTGATTGTAGTAAATAAATTCAGTGTAATCATGTGATTGACTGCTGGCTGAATCGCTACTCCTTCCTGTCTTAAAGTAGTAGTTACCGCAGAAATTCCTTTTGTAGCATAGACCAATAAATCCTGCATGGCAGCGACATCGGGCTGTTTTCCACAGACTCCAACACGAGTACATCCACTGCATCCGGCAGTTTCCTGACACTGATAACAAAACATTTGGTTTTCCATAAAATTTAATCTCCTTTTTCTTCTATAAAATTCCTTTATGAAGGAAATACAACAGTGAGAAGCCACTTAAAGTCTTCTTTTGCGTAAACAGAATGAGGTTTTTTCGCTGGCATAACGAGGGTATCCCCTGCCTGTAAAATATATTCTTTGCCATCAACAGTGAACTGACCGATTCCTTCAAGAACGAGAACCATTGCATCACCAGTAGAATCATGTGTAGCGATTTCTTCATCTTTGGAAAATGCGAAAAGTGTCACAGTTACATGGTCATTCTGTGCTAATGTTTTGCTGACAATCTGTCC
>OFMG01002121.1_pt1 | contig 10456 bp, 10 predicted proteins | sample 1541751 | NCBI WGS metagenome assembly OFMG01 (sample SAMN04209232, study PRJEB22552) | human gut metagenome | biome: gut; material: feces | host: Homo sapiens | place: USA: Oklahoma
GTTACAAACGGTCAACGGGCTGAGGTAAAGCGGGCTCTGCACTGCGAAGGAATATTCTGATTTCTGCGTCCGATCCGCTTTTAAAAAGTTAGCGGATTCTTTATAGCGTATCACCTCAGCAAATACAAATTTATTTTACTAACAAAGATTTTCCACTCATTTCTTCTGGCTGCTGCATTCCCATCAGCTCAATCAGTGTCGGAGCGATATCTGCAAGGCATCCTCCCTCTCTCAGCTTATAAGCCGGATCAGCATTTACAAGGATGAACGGTACCGGATTTGTTGTATGAGCTGTGAACGGCTCACCTGTCTCCTCATCAATCAACTGTTCTGCATTTCCGTGGTCTGCACAAATAAACATCTGTCCGTCTACCTCTTTCAGAGCTTCTACCGCTTTTCCTACGCACTCATCAACTGCTTCTACTGCCTTGATCGCTGCAGCCTGCACACCAGTATGTCCTACCATATCAGGGTTTGCAAAGTTGATCACGATCACATCATAATTCTCAGACTTGATCGCCCCAACCAGCTTGTCACATACTTCATAAGCACTCATTTCCGGCTTCAGATCATAAGTAGCAACTTTTGGAGATTTTACAAGGATTCTGTCCTCTCCCTCATTTGGCTCTTCCACTCCGCCGTTAAAGAAGAACGTTACATGAGCATACTTCTCTGTCTCAGCAATACGTGCCTGCTTCAGTCCATTATCTGCAAGGAACTGTCCGAACGTATTCGTAATAGACTCTTTTACAAATGCTACCATCTTATTTTCAATCGTTGCATCATACTCAGTAAAGCATACGAAAGTTGTCTTAACTCTCTCTCCTCTGTCAAATCCGTCAAAGCTGTCGTCGCAGAATGTTCTTGTCAGCTCTCTTGCTCTGTCAGGACGGAAGTTGAAGAACACTACAGAATCATTCTCTTTTACTGTAGCTTTAGCAGCACCGTCTTTTGTTACAACAAATGGTACAACAAACTCATCCGTTACATCTTCATCATAAGAAGCCTGGATTCCTGCTGTTGCTGACTCTGCTGTATTTCCTTCTCCTGCAACCAGTGCTTTATACGCTTTCTCCACACGATCCCAACGATTATCACGATCCATTGCATAATAACGACCGGATACGGATGCAACTTCACCTACACCGATCTCTTTCATCTTTTCTTCAAGCTGCTCTACATACTCCTTGCCTGATGCCGGTGGTGTATCACGACCATCCAGGAAACAGTGTACATAAACCTTTTCGATTCCCTGTCTCTTTGCCAGTTCAAGGATTCCATAGATATGAGTAATATGACTGTGGACTCCTCCATCAGATACCAGTCCCATCAGATGCAGTGCAGAATCATTTTTCTTAACATTTTCGCAGGCTGCAAGAAGTGCCTTATTCTCAAAAAAATCTCCATCTTCAATGGACTTCGTAATCTTTGTAAGCTCCTGATAAATGATACGTCCGGCACCCATATTCATATGTCCTACTTCTGAGTTACCCATCTGTCCATCCGGAAGACCTACAGCAAGTCCGCTGGCATTTCCTTTTACGAACGGACACTCTGCCATCAGTTTATCCATAACCGGAGTATTCGCAAGTGCTACTGCATTGCCCTCCGTCTTATCTCTTAATCCATATCCATCTAAAATCATCAATACGGTTGGTTTTTTGCTCATTCCAAAATCTCCTTTGCATTTAGATTGTCTAATTTTTAACTCCACAGCCTATTGTACTAGTTTTAGCACAATTTTGCAAGACAGACCACCGAACAAATATATCCGAAAAATAACAGGATTTCATTCCGGTTCAAGTAAAAATCACCACTCCATCGTTGTCTCTCTTACCACAAGGCTCACATCAAATATATTTTTCTTCTGACAGGGCTGCCCTTCTACACATTTCTCTATGATCTGTGCCGCAGCAGTTCCCATTTCCCGGATTGACTGGTGGATCGTCGTCAATTCCGGGGTAAATATCTGCCCGAATTTTACATCATCAAATCCGATCAGCTGGATCTCCTGCGGAATTTTTTTCCCCCTTCTGATAAGTTCTTTATACACAGCCATCGCGATCATATCATTTCCTGCAATAACCCCGTCCACATCAGGGTATCGTTCCAGCATTTTTCCTGCAGCCCGGATTCCCTCTTCATATACATAGGTACAATCCACAGACTGCTCTTTCAGCCCGTATTTTTCACAGACCGCAAAATAACCTCTGTATCGCTCATTTCCACTGGAATAGCCTGACGGTTCTTTCAGACACACAATATTTTTGCATCCGCACTGTACCAGATGCTCTGCCGCCAGATACCCTCCTTTATAATGATCCGATTTTACAACCGCTTTTTCATTTACATTCTGCAAAGTCCGGTCTACAAGAACAACCGGAACCGGACAGGTCTTCAATACTTTTCCTGTATCCACACTGTTGGTCATGATAATGACTCCATCTGCTTTCATCTGTACCAGCATCTGAATATTCTGCATCTCTTTTTCTGCATTATTCCCTGAACTGCACAGAAGCATTCTGTAACCATTCTGGAATGCCTCATCCTCCACTGCCTTTGCCAGTTCGCTGAAAAAGGGATTTTCAATATCCGGTACGATCACTCCGATGATCTTTGAGGACTTTTTATATAAAGCACGAGCAAGCTCATTCGGACAAAATCCGGTCTTTTCTATTGCAGCCTCCACCCGCTGTCTTTTTTCTTCATTTACATTCGCTGTTCCATTCATGACTCTGGAAACGGTCGCAGGTGATACTCCGGCAATCTTTGCCACATCTCTGATACTTGTCATTCTTTTTATTTTCCGTTACTGAAAACTTATAAAAAGTTATAAACTTCTATGTTCCATTCCTACTTCAACGAGTATTCTTTTGATGATATAAATATCTATCTACTCACAAGTTCTTGTACTCTCCATAGGCGTAAATTCCAAACTAACGTATCCGTACATATTTGCACGAACGTTTCAGTGTTAGCTTGCAAAGCATTCTCCATAAGCCTTGAGGATGTTGGTTAATCTGTGATTTCATTTTAATAAAAGTTTTTCCTTTTTGATTACATTATTGGTTTTGCAGTAACTTTCCCCTTCCTTATTTTTCTCGTAAGAACGAGAGAGACTACGCTGTGATCTGCGTCTTTATTTTTCTAGTTTCTTTACTTTCTGACTCTTATTGATGTTCTTATATTTAACAGCATCAGAACAGACAGCCAGATCTTTGATTCCTAAGTCTATGCCGACTCCATCATCATTAAGGATTTGCAAGTCTTACCCAATTCAGTATTATCAATAATCTCAATCTCACAATATCAATCTGTCTGTAACCCGTTACATAGCTTTTATTATATTTCTTTGTCTATTTTTTGTCAATCTGATGTCCTGATTTTTTCCTGTATAAATACAGATGCACAGGCAGGACTTCCCGTCTGTGCATCTGCATTCAACTTATTTTATGGACGATGAATCTCTAAATATCATTTTTTCTTATTTGGTGATCAATTCCATTTCTACCGGGATCTCCTTTTCAACACTTTCACCATTCAGGATTTTCAGTGCTGTCTCTACTTCTTCTGCTGTCGGCATTCCTGTCTGTGCTCCAAATTTTTCTGTAGACAGACTTGCTGCCACATTTGCATAGGCAAGTGCATCTTCTATCGCCTTTCCTTCTGCAATCTGCACCGAAAAAGCACCATTCAGCGTATCTCCCGCTCCTGTCGTATCTACAACCTGTGCTTTTCTTGCCGGAACATTCAAAATCTGTCCATCCTTAAGACACGTTGAAACACCTCTTGATCCCTGGGTAATGACCAGTTTTTCCGGGTACTTTCTCAACAGATCTTCTGTACTTAATTCATCACCGAAAATCAGCACTGCTTCATGTTCATTTGGTGTCACATAAGTCACCTTATCAATGATTTCCATCGGGACTGCTGCAGCAGGTGCGGGATTCAGAACAATTTTGATCCCTTTTTCATAACAAAACTCGATCACATAATGAACCGTCTCTAATGGAATTTCATGCTGAAGCACTACCATATCAAATTTCTCAAGTTCTGATTTAATGCTGTCAATATAGGCTCTGTCTACCTTGCCATTTGCTCCCGGTACAACGATGATCGTATTGTCATTGTCTCCGACCGTAATCATTGCGATACCCGTCGGAACGCCTTTCAGAATCGGAATATGTTCTGTTCCGACTCCGACTGCTTTCAGATTTTCCAGCATTTTTTCTCCATTGCTGTCGTCTCCGACACATCCAAACATCTCCACCGCTGCACCAAGCTTTGCCATTGCTACTGCCTGATTCGCCCCTTTTCCTCCTGGAATATAAGAAAGGGAGCTTCCCATCAGCGTCTCACCCTTTAAAGGGATTCTCTCCGCAGTAACTGTCATATCCGTATTGATACTTCCTACAACTGCAAGCCTCATTTTTCTTTCTCCTTCATTTTATAATCTATTTCCTAGCTTTTTTCTTCATTTTTTGAAACCCATTTCATATCTAATTTCATTATAGGTATCCTTTTCTTTTTTTGTCAATACGATTTGTAATATTTGTTGGCTTTGCATATTTTCCTTTTATACATAGAAAAAACTGACAGTATTGTAATTCTTTTCAATACAATACTGTCAGTTCATCATTCGCCGACAATCTATGGTTTTTAAAAATTCTTTTCTAAATAGTTTGCCATTGAAAAATAAGCACATGTCCTGCTATAGTTAGCAGATAATTTTGCATATTGAGCAGTTTGCTCTGTATTCGCTTCTGTTCTTCTCAATGTAGATAACATTTTTTGATTTTGGTCAATCATAGTTTGATTTCTGGCTTCCTGTCTATGTTGATTAAAAATAATAGCTTGATTTTGCTTTATAATATAATCCAATCTTTCTACTATTTTCTTTATTCCATAATCTATATGTTCATGTAATAATGTTTCTGATAATGACGCAGATGATGTAGACATATAATCATATATATAAATAAGTGCCGGCAAGTTTCTATATGGTTTTGCCAAAATATTCTGATCATAATAATTCTTTTTCAACTCATACACTTTTCTATATTCTGACTGGATATAAGTTTCTTTCTTTTTCCAATTGCTTTTCACCTGATTAATCAGCTCTTGATTATCAGCAATCCTTTTTTCCTCTCTTGCATTATTTTTTTGAGCTTCATCCCTTTTTCGACTATTTTCAAGTACGCCACTGATAACTGCAAATAAGAAAACTATCCCCATAAACCAAAAAAAGATTGCAACGCCAAAGAAACAATAATTCCATAACTGAAGTGCAACTAATTTCTTTAACCAATTGCAAAAATATCCCATCAGAAAACATACTCCACATCCCATCAACACTCCAAAAATCGGTTCTTCAATTTCCGACATGAATTTACCGTTTTCTAAACTGTCCAGTACCTGCTCATAATCCTTTTTTTCTTCTTGATAAAGCTTTTCTATCCTACGTGCAGCAATTTCCAGATCTCTTAAATCTCTTATATATAAGATTAATGCCTTTCTATTCATTTTTCATCCCTTTATTACAGCTTTTGAAAAGATTTTATTGTTAAGCCTTTATATTCTAAAATTCCTTCATCCCCAACAGTAATAAATACCTTATATCCCTGAAAATTTCTTAATCGCAAACGCTCTCCATTTTCACATTCCACGATATACCATTCGGCTCCTGCATTTGACTGCTTCTCTAAAATTTTTACTTTTCTTCTAATTGCCTCTTTTGAATCATCTTTTGTTCTCAATATAAAATTGGCTGCAATTACTACTAACATAAGAATTACCAAAATCGCAAAAATTACAGGAAAAGCTTCTCCAAATTTATCTACTCCTGAATTATCAATTCTAACTGTCATCTTCTTCTCTCCCCTTTAATCTTTTTTCCTTATTACAAGTGACAAAACAAATCCAATCCCAGTTACTCCACTAAGACCATAAAAAAGCTTTCCACTTGACTGCAATATTTCATACTTTCGCTGATTTCCACCAAGTGTTCCCGTCTCATTCGATACAAATTCTCCATCAACCATTGTTCCAAAACTGACTTCTATTCCTTTTTGGGTTTCTGCAGTTTTTCCATACAAAGCTCCCATTAAGAGAAAACTTATAGTCAAAACTAACATAAGAACTGCTATAATTTTTCTATTCATCTTTTCCCCTCCCTTCGTTTTTACTTTTGTACTTACTTTATTATACATTTTATTTTTCTTTTTTCAATACTTATAACTAAAGTTTTAGTTATTACTTTCTTTAATTTTAGTGTTTAGCTACATTATAATGATTCGAAAGTAGGTGATTAACATGGCTATTAATTACAAAACTCTCGGAGATCGCATAAAAACCAAGCGAATTTCTCAAGGTATTACTCAAGAAAAATTTGCAGAACATATGGACGTTTCTGTTGGCTATATCAGCCAGTTAGAGCGAGGCATATCGAAAGTCAGTCTTGAGCGGTTAGTTTCCATTTCCGAATATTTTAATTGCAATATAGATTTCTTTATAGATGGAATTAATTCCAATACTGAACACTATCTAGCTCAGGATTTCGAAGAACTCTATGCTCAACTTTCTTCTCATGAGAAAAATATCTTAAAAATTTTATTACAAGAATATATTCACAACCGCTAAATAAAATGTAAGGCGTAGCACTAAATCAAAATTAGTACTACGCCTTACATTTTATTTCTCCCGTCTATTTTCCCGTCCTTAGATCATCGGCAGTAATTCTCTCATCAGATTTACACTATGTGTAATTGCCTGCTTCTCAAAGGTCGGATAGTCAACCTGTGCTGTTCCGTCTGCCTTATCTGAAATTGCTCTGATAATAACATACGGAATGTGATTCAGATATGCTCCATGTGCGATTGCTGCACCTTCCATTTCAGTACATTTTGCCTGAAAATTTTCAACAATCCGATCTTTTACTTCCTTTTTGGAAATAAACTGATCACCACTCGCAACTCTTCCCATAAAGGTGCGGATCTCCGGATTTGCCTTTTTATTTGCCTGCATTGCTTTTTCAGCAAGTTCCTTATCTGCCGGAAATGCAAATACATCCATTCTTGGAACCTGTCCGACCGGATCGCCCAATGCACTTACATCCATGTCATGATGCACTGCATCTGTAGAGATTACGATATCGCCAATATTGATCTCTGCATCCAAAGAACCTGCCACGCCCGTATTGATCAACTCATCAACATGATAACAATCTGCAAGAATCTGCGTACAGATCGCCGCATTTACTTTACCAATTCCGCTCTGCACAACTACAGCATCTTTTCCATAAAGCTTTCCTTTGTAGAATTTCATAGATGCTTTTTCATTCATCTCACATTCCTGCATATCCGCAATTAACTCACGGACTTCCTCTTCCATTGCACCGATAATTCCTATCATATTTTTGCTTCTCCTTTGATAAAAGGCTATTCAACCGGTAATCTTTACCAAATCAAATAGCCTTTCTGCTTATATATAAGCTTACTTTTTATTAACTTTACACAAAATTATTCGGCTTATTTATAATTTACGATCTTACCAAAATCAGCCTTCAGAGATGCTCCACCTACAAGACCACCATCGATATCTGCCTGAGCAAATAACTCCGGAGCTGTAGCAGCATTTACAGATCCGCCATACTGGATACGGATTGCTTCTGCTGTAGCTTCATCATAAACTTCTGCGATGCATGCACGGATACCTGCACAAACTTCCTGTGCCTGCTCTGTTGTAGCTGTCTTTCCTGTTCCGATTGCCCAGATTGGCTCATAAGCGATTACTGCTGTCTTAGCCTGATCTGCTGTGACTCCCTGGAATCCAACTTTAACCTGCTGACGGATGAAGTCCATAGTTACGCCCTGCTCTCTCTGCTCAAGAGTTTCTCCGCAGCACATGATCGGTGTGATACCATGCTCAAATGCTTTCAGGACTTTCTTATTAACATCCTCATTTGTCTCACCGAAGTAATCTCTTCTCTCTGAATGACCGAGAACTACATATTTAACACCTGCATCTACAAGCATATTCGGAGAAATTTCGCCTGTATAAGCTCCGCTTTCCTCAAAATACATATTCTCAGCACCAACCTGAATATTGGTTCCTTTTGCAGCCTCTACAACCGGTACAATGTCGATAGCCGGTACACAGAATACTACATCAACTTCCTCGTTCGCAACGAGCGGCTTCAACTCTTCTACAAGTGCTACTGCCTCGCTTGGAGTCTTATTCATTTTCCAGTTTCCTGCAATAATTTTTTTTCTTGCCATTGTTCTATCTCCTTTTCCATATTACAGGGATATTCACCCTATCATGCCTGTCCGTTGCATACGCCCGTACTTATCAGATATGGTGAACGTGATCCCTGTCTGGACTCATTTTTTGCTTACGCCCACTTTAGTCAGGTGATTATTTATCATTTGCTGCTGCAACACCCGGAAGTTCTTTTCCTTCAAGGAACTCAAGTGATGCACCGCCACCTGTTGAAATATGAGTCATCTTGTCACCATATCCAAGCTGATTTACAGCGGCTGCTGAATCTCCACCACCGATGATCGTTACTGCATCAGTCGCAGCCAGTGCTTCTGCTACTGCTTTTGTACCTGCTGCAAATTTAGGCATCTCGAAGCATCCCATTGGTCCGTTCCATACAACTGTCTTAGCTGTCTTAACAGCATCAGCAAATAACTCTGCTGTCTTCGGTCCGATATCAAGACCTTCCCATCCATCCGGGATTTCTCCACTTGCAACTACCTGAATATTTGCATCATTTGAGAAATCATCAGCGATCACATTATCAACCGGAAGAAGCAGCTTTACACCTTTATCTTCTGCTTTTTTCAGCATATCAAGTGCATACTGGCAATAGTCTTCCTCAAGGAGAGATGTACCAACATTTCCACCCATTGCTTTGCTGAATGTATAAGCCATTCCACCTCCAATGATCAGTGTATCAACTTTCTCAAGCAAGTTCTCGATCACTGAGATTTTGCTGGATACTTTTGCACCACCAAGGATTGCAACAAATGGTCTTTCCGGATTCTCTACAGCATTTCCGAGGAAATCGATTTCTTTCTGCATCAGATATCCAACAACTGCTGTATCAACAAACTGAGTAACTCCAACGTTAGAGCAGTGTGCTCTGTGAGCTGTTCCGAATGCATCATTTACAAATACATCACAAAGAGAGGCAAGATCTTTGCTGAATGCCTCACCATTCTTTGTCTCTTCTGCTCTATAACGTGTATTCTCAAGAAGGATAACGTCTCCGTCCTTCATAGCTGCAACTGCAGCTCTTGCATTTGGTCCTACAACTTCCGGATCTGCTGCAAATTTAACTTCCTGTCCAAGAAGTTCGGAAAGTCTTACTGCAACCGGTGCAAGAGACAGCTCCGGTTTTGGCTCTCCCTTCGGCTTTCCAAGATGAGAGCAGAGGATTACCTTTCCACCGTCTGCAATCAGCTTTTTGATCGTCGGAAGTGCTGCTACGATACGGTTCTCATCTGTGATTTTTCCATCGATAAGCGGAACATTGAAGTCACATCTTACAAGGACTCTCTTTCCTTTTACATTAATATCATCTACTGATTTTTTGTTAAGTGCTGCCATAATAATAGCCTCCTGTTAATTTTTCTTTGCTTGATAGCAAAAATGGAGTCCGGTCCAACAATAAGACCGGACCCCATTGTGAGTCAATAATTCAAATTGCCTATTGAGTCATGATCCTCTTATGAGAATTAAGCCTCAAGAAGTTTTCCGAAGTATTTGATTGTTCTTACCATCTGGCTTGTGTAAGAGTTCTCATTGTCATACCATGAAACAACCTGAACTTCTGTTGTACCATCGCCAACCGGAAGAGCCATTGTCTGAGTTGAATCGAACAGAGAACCAAATCTCATTCCTACGATATCGCTGGAAACGATCTGATCTTCGTTGTATCCATAAGACTCATTAGCTGCTGCCTTCATAGCTGCATTGATCTGATCTACTGTAACTTCTCCGTCAACTACTGCTGTAAGGATTGTTGTAGAACCTGTTGGTGTAGGAACACGCTGTGCAGATCCGATCAGCTTGCCATTCAGTTCTGGGATAACAAGACCGATTGCCTTTGCAGCACCTGTGCTGTTAGGAACGATATTAACTGCTGCTGCACGGGATCTTCTGAGATCGCCTTTTCTCTGCGGTCCATCAAGAGTCATCTGATCTCCTGTGTAAGCATGGATTGTACACATGATACCGGACTTGATTGCTGCAAGGTCATTAAGAGCTTTTGCCATCGGAGCCAGGCAGTTTGTTGTACAAGAAGCTGCTGAGATGATGTTGTCATCTTTTGTAAGTGTCTCGTGGTTTACATTGTAAACGATTGTCGGAAGGTCATTTCCAGCCGGAGCGGAGATAACTACTTTCTTAGCACCTGCATCGATGTGAGCCTGAGCTTTTGCTTTGGATG
>OFMG01002123.1_pt1 | contig 10446 bp, 10 predicted proteins | sample 1541751 | NCBI WGS metagenome assembly OFMG01 (sample SAMN04209232, study PRJEB22552) | human gut metagenome | biome: gut; material: feces | host: Homo sapiens | place: USA: Oklahoma
AAGTATTGATATCTGGTATGAGGAAAGACATCCTTGTAGCAGGTTTTTTATTGTCTATAATAGACAGGTATGCAAGAGAAATTTTGTTGGTATGTGTGAATAGCTTTTATAGATGGAAAAGGTATACTGATGTGGGAGGTGATTGGATGGTATATCACTATAATGGAAAAACCTATGAAACGATAAAAGAATTGGCAGAGGAATATGGGGTGGATCGTCAGAGAAATTATTCTTTTCGTCGCTAGAGCTAGTCGTTAGAAAATGCAATGCGCATAAGTCTGAGGAGGCTTGTTATTAGCTTTACAATCAGATTGTTTGGTGTATAATTGTAATTAAAGAGATTGAATCTGAGGAGAAAATATAATGAAAATTGATTTTTTTAATACTTGTAATGGAATGGATCCACGAGCTATAAATCATGGGGTATATATGATAGAACTATTAGAGAAAGAAGAAAGTGTTTGTTTATATATTGGTGAATCCGTTTGGATAGCGTCTAGATGTGGAGTCCATTTATATTCATTGTATGAAAATCCCAATTATTTTGGCTTGACTAAGGAAGATATTGACAATGATGAATTTACGTTAAAATTTAGTGTAATAGATAGCCTTAATGAGAAAAAAAGTGTTTTAGGAGTTGGACAATATAAAAACCTAGAGTTAGATGCCATAAGAAGAAATAAACCACTCACGCAGTTGGAGACAAGTGATAGACAAATAAGAGATGTTCAAGAAAAGATTAAAAGAGTACAAGATGAATTATTAAAGAAAGGATTTAAATAGACTTATAAAGTTTGAGCTATTGGATGGGAAAATGGAAAGCAAATTTACATATAAGATAAAAAAACATATTTGGATATGTGATTATGAGAGGTTATGGGTTATCCTTTCCGGCTTAATGGTTTTATCATGTTATCTAATGGTGCGAGGATCTACAGGCTCTCTAATTTGGGATAATGCTGTGATGCGATTTTTATTTGTATCAGACTCCAATGAAGATAAAACTTTGTATAATATAGCAATTAGTTATTTTGCAGCTTATGTATTTTATATTCTTCAGATATATATTCCGGAAAGGAGTAAAAACAGAAAAGCTTTGGTGGCTACAGCATTAGAGACATATAATTTTACACATCAAGTAGATATATTCTTTTTTGTTTGGCATCAGTTCGTAGATACAGATTTATCTGAAGGAGTAATTAAATACACAAAAATTAGAAAAATTTATTATAACGAAGTAGGTGAAAAAGCAGTGTTTACATCTGATAGGGAAGACTTGGGAAAAACAGTTCAAAGAGCAAAGGAGGAATATGAAAAAGTAGTTAACAATCCAAATTTTCAAAAATGTGATGATAAAATTATGCAGTTATTTTTGGATAAAGATATTATTAGAGTTATTAATCGTCTATATCAGATAATGCTTAGTGCAGAAATAATGATTAAAACGAAGGCGACTATTATGGAGACATTTAGCAATGAAGAAATAAAAGATATTCAATCAATTATCAAAAATATTCAAAAGTTATATGGTTTTTCTGAATTTAAAGGATTTGAAATAACACAAGACAAGAAATTAATCAATGAGCGTGATAAAATGGATAAGCAGATGGAAAAGTTAATTTTGGAAAATCTTGAATATTTTCATAATTTACCAAAAGAATATAGTGAATCGTTGCATTGAGGATTTTAATAGAGAGTTAACAATATGTAGGAAAATGAGAAAAGTCATAGACTTCTCCATCTTAGGAGTACTATGACTTTTCTTTTTCCTCGATGAGATATTCATAGGAAACATTGAAAATATCAGTAAGCGCTTTTAATTCCACATCTGTGACGTAGTGCTTATTGGTCTCAATTCTGGTAATCACATTTTTATCCATATCATACCCATTCAGCTGAAGCTGGTAGGCTAAGAGCCGCTGTTACATATGTCTCACTTTTTGCACTTTTTCTATTGATTTTACATGGGATCAAGAATACAATCGGTTGTAAAAATGAGACAAAATATAACAAAACAAAATGAGAGAATCAGTTGGAGAAAAGCGGAGAGAATAAGAAAAAGTGATCGTACAAGAGAATTTTGAGAAGTAGCTGTTTTTCCGGTTTAGAGAAGTCCGGAAAAGAATGCATTGATATCGGTGTGGAAGATTTTAGCAAGGGCAACAAGTTCCGATACCTTGATGTTCATGCGGTTGGTTTCCAGCTTGGCATAGGTGCTTTTGGACATAGAAATTCCCATCAGGTTCAATTTTGCAATGACCTGATCCTGAGTGAGTTTATTCGCATAACGGATGGATTGTATATTTTTACCGAGATCCATATCTGGTCTGATTTTCTGCATGATAAAGTCCTTTCATTTCTTGAATGTTTCGTAATAAAGAAACTTTATATTGATTTTACTGGTTTCACTTTTTATAATGTTTCGTAATAAGGAATTATTTACAAGAAGGGTGATGGGTATGCACCAAAGAGATATGGAGCGGTTTGCTTTCCTGTTTTTATGCGGAAAGCGTGACAGAGCAATCTTACTGGGAAAGGAAAAAATGACGTTTTCAGATTTGGACAGGCTGACGTATGTTTCTGATTTTCTAGGATTGAAGCTGTATAACTTAGAAATCTGGAATGAATATGCAGGACAGTTCAGTGAACAGTTTCTGCAGTTGGAATTGCTGTATGATGAAACCTGTAGCGTTGTGTCCTGGGATCCGACAGAAGCAGATGAGCATTTACATGATAAATGGCTTCAAGAGTTTTGTACTCAGGTAGCGGATCAGGAAATGCGGAAACAGCTGGAACAGATTATCAAACAACAGCATCAGGAAAAAGGGATGGTAGATCCCACGGAGACAGACATCGTGTAGATGCCTGTCTTTTTTTCGAAGAAAATCAGGAAAGGCTTCGAAGGGAGGTGATAGGAAGCGTGAGGAGTATCAATATTCATGGATTACTGGCAGTAGCCAGGGAATCGGAGGGCGTGAAAGCAGTCCAGGACCATGTTATATTGTATGGGGACGGTTTACGCTATATAACCGATATAGTGGAGTAAAATGTATAATTTAAAGAAAATTCGCTAATTGCTTGTATATAAAAATGTGGTTGTTTAAACATTTTTTCAGTCCTTTATATTTTCAGTAATAGAGAAATAGGATATAATTAAAACAGTAAATGATTAACTGTTTATGACAAATGATAATGGTATAAAATACTTATTATAAGGAAGGAAAAGATGTTTGGAGTTTAGATGACATCGGGATTGAGTAATGTATATAAGTGAGATATTGGAGATTACTAACTATAGAAATTTGACAGGAAAGAGAATAAAATTTAATGAAACTTTAAATTTTCTTATTGGAGAAAATAATATTGGAAAAACTAATATGTTGGAATTGATAAATATATTTCTATCAGTCGGAAAATTTATAGAATCTGATTTTACAGATGTCATGCGACCAATTAGAATTAGGTTGAGAATAAAATATTCTGATGAAGAAGTTGGCTATTTCGAGGATAACTTCGATGTGGATGATAGCAGGTCTATTACGTTGCTTGCAGTACAGGATTCTGTCGATGAAAGAATAAATTATTATCATGATACACCAATTCAAACCAAGATTAGTATAGCAACTATAAGAAGGATGAACGTATTGTATTATTATGCACAGAGAATGCCATTAAAAGAGGTTGATTTTAGAAAAACAAGTGGTTCTGGAAAAGTATTAAATTATTTTATTCAGTATAGCTTGAAGAAATCCGGAGTACAAGAAAAGGATATTCTTAAGAAAACAAAACTTAATAGTATTGTAAAAGATGTAAATAAGCAGATAAAGAATTTGAATACAATTACAGGGGATAATGTAAGTGCATATATTGATACTGAAGCAGATAAACTTGTATGTAGGTTACTTGGACTAGGGGATGAAAATGGACGAGAATTAAGTTCATTGGGAGAAGGAGTCCAATATGCATTTAACATTCTTTTGCAAATTATAGAAATAATTCATAATATTAAAGTAACAAGAAAACCAGAAGATTTTGAAGAGCGGTTAATTGATAAAGAGGGGAAGAAGCTATTTCCTCTGTTTTTAGTGCTAGATGAGCCGGAAATACATCAACATCCATACAGACAACGTAGTTTGATTAAGAAAATCGAAGGACTTGTAGATAATAAAAATCAAGAGTTTTTGAATTTGTTAAAAGAGCTATTTGATATAGATGGACTAACTGGACAGATATTTATAGCTACTCATTCTCCGAATATTTTGTTAAATGATTACCGGCAATTTATAAGGTTTCATAGAAACCGTGGGAACAATAATCTATTAGAAGTTGTTTCGGGTATGAATATTGCAATTGAGGATAAATTGTATAAACATATGCTTCATAATTTTATATATTTAAAAGAAGCGATGTTTAGTAAATGCATTATATTTGTGGAAGGGGATACCGAAAATGGGGCTATTCCAGTATTTGCTAAACGGATGGACTGTGATATGGATGAGAGAGGAATCGGGGTAATTAAGCTTGATGGAGCAGATAGCGTGAAAAGATGCATGAAACTTTATAAAGAATTTGGAATAGAATCTATTGCAATAATAGATAAGGATAAGAAAAATGATTATGGTTCAGAAACTGGAATATATTTTACAAAAGCGAATGATTACGAAGAAGATGTTTATAATAATTTTAAATTAAATGACTATTTAAGATGTTGCAAAGAAATAACAGGAGTTAGTCATTTTATTCCTATTTTAAGGAATAAAGGATTGACATTTAATCCAGCAGATTTTGTTGCAGATCCTACAATTCTTGAAATTGATGATGAGACACAAGAAAAAGTAATGTCAGAAAATAGAAGCAGGGAACTTGAAAAATTAAAACAATCCAAAAATGCGGCCAAAGGTGCAATATTAGCAGAGTATGTTACAGTTATCCCTTCTGTCTTTAAAACAGTTATTAACAAGCTTATAAAAGAGGTGAAATGATGCAGATAGAAGATATTATTGAGGCTAAGCATGCGGGAGACGTAGAACAATTACGGTTTGTATTCTCAGATGATAAGAAAATAATTGTTACAGCACCAGCTGGATGTGGTAAGACAACAGCAATGGTGAGTAAAATTGCTTGGGAATTGAGTAGTGGACATATTCTGTCAAACAAAAAGGTGTTGGCGATGACGTTTAGTGTAAATGCTGCTATGAAAATCAAGGATGCATTAAAAACACTTTTGCCTAATTTAGTAGAAAATGTGCAACAATACATATCGAAAGTGGATGTGGCTAATTATCATAATTTTGCGATGCGAATTTTATTTAAGCATGGATATAGTCTTAATCCAGAATTTGTCCATTTATCAGAATTTAAAATTGTTGACGAATCTAGTCATTACATAGATTCTTTTATTACAAGTGCAGATAGCGATAAATTAAAAAAAGTAGATGAAGCTGTTAAAATTTCAGATAAGGAGAGATTGATTGCAGGATTGGATGATTACTGGGAGATTTTGAATAAAAAGCTAATATCTAATCATACTATTACATATAATGGCATTTTAATATCAGCAATCAAATTATTACGAAAGAATCAGATATCGTCTTTTTATAAAAAATATTATCAAATGATAATTATAGATGAGTTTCAAGACACAAATCTATTAGGTTATTTATTGATAAAAAAGCTAATTGGTGATAATGTTGTTATTTTTTTAGGTGATGATGTTCAAAAAATATATGGTTTTTTGGGCGCGGTAGACGGAATTTTCAATATGATTAGAGATTCCTACTCCGCTATAGAAATTAAATTCTGTAATAATTATAGGTTTAAAGAAAATGCTCAGATGAAAGCATTAGATCTGTTTATAAGAGATTGTGTGGAAAATTTTCGACCATCCCATTTGAAATCGACAATTCATTTGAAACATTTAGCAAATGATACAGAGGAAGATAAATTTATTGTACGAGGAATAGAAAGAATTATTTCGAATAGAGATAGTAAAGTTGCGGTTTTAGTACGAGCTGGATGGCAAGGAGATTCAATTGCTGAAATATTAAATAAAAAGGGGATTTTGTATTTTAATGCTTTATTCAGAGAAACTGATCCAGAATATATATCTTTTTATAATGTCGCATTAGAGGAATTTCATAATGTGGCATTAGGTAAAGTAGTTCAACGAGATTTAAAAAAGTGTTTGTTAGCGATTAAAAGGAGACAACACGAAATTTATCAACAGGATGCTAAAAAGTATATTTTTGAATCAATGTATAAATTGTTAGAAATCCTATTTGCAGAATCTAAGAAGGTAGAAGGAACCTCAAAGGATAAATATGAATATATTGATTTTACTTTAGAAAATAAAGGTTTAAAACACATGATGGAATTTATAGATGAGCAAATAGTTTTGACTACTATACATGCCGCAAAAGGTTTAGAATGGGAATATGTAATTATTCCCAAATTAAATGGTTTTGCTTTTCCAAATTCGTATATGTGCAACTCTTGTCAAGATACAGGAAGTTGTAATAGAGGATTTGATTATTGTGAGTTTACATATAGACAAACAATGGAAAGTAAGTTCAAGGAAGAAATGAGTATTTTTTATGTTGCAATTACAAGAGCAAAAAAGGATGTCTTTTTTACTGTAAATACAGGGGTCAACAAATGGAATTATGTGAAGACTATAAGTTGCTTGCTTAATCTTGAAGGACTTACTTCTGAAGATTATGAATGGGAAAATGTAATTTAATAAGAAAAGGTATCATAAAACAACAGTATCAGGAAAAAGGGATGGTAGATCCCACGGAGACAGACATCGTGTAGGTGCCTGTCTTTTTTTCGCAGAAAATTAGAAAAAGATTTTGAAGGGAGGTGATAGTAAACGTGAGTATCAGTATTCATGAATTATTGGCAGTAGCCAGGGAGTCGGAGGGGGGTGAAGGCTGCCATGTGTTGATTTATACTTAAAACTGACCCAGTTTTAACGAGGAAAATTGACCCACCTACAGCAGTGGCAATGAGTAAGTAGAACTGGTCTTGATTACACTGTACCTTGAAAATTTAATACTCAGAATTGACCCACCTGATAACAAACGATACACTTCTCTCTGTATGCACCAATACAAGAGAGGAGGTTTGAAAGAAGGTGTATGATTTGCAAGATTGGGCAGCTGTTCAGCGAGTTTATAAACAGACAAGATCAAAACGAGCAACTGCAAAAATACTTGGAATGTCCAGAAATACCGTCAGGAGTCTCTTAGAAGAAAAAGAGGCACCTGTGTATAAACGTACAGTTTATAAGAGCAAGATTGATGATTTCAAAGAACAGATCATCGAATGGCGATGCGAACCGTTTCTTTTCAATGGAACACGGATCTTCAGAGAATTGAAAGCAAGAGGTTATACAGGAAGCATTGGCCCTGTTTACCGGTATCTGTCAAAAATTGACGAGGATATTAAAGACCACATCAGTTCCAAAGCTACTGTAAGGCATGAAAGCCCTCCAGGAGATCAGGCCCAGTTCGACTGGTCACCTTATAATGTCTCTGTTGATGGCGTGATCACAACTGTTTACTGTTTTTCAATGATACTTTCAGCATCCAGAAAGAAAGCAGTCTGTTTTTCCTTGAAGGCCGATGCTGTAGCCATTTATGAAGCAATCCAGGAACTGTTTGAAGATCTTGGTGGAGTAACCCTGGAGCTTTTGATCGATAATCCAGCAGCATTGGTCATCGAAAATAATCCAAGGAACGAAATGGAGATCCGTTATAATCCCCATGCCCTGCTTATGGCAAGACATCTGGGAACAGAACTTAATGCATGTCCCTGCTACTGGCCACGCAAGAAAGGAAAGATTGAGAGACCCTTCAACTATATCGAAGAACAATTCATAAAGGGAAACCACTTTACTTCAATGGAAGATCTGAATCGTCGTGGGAAGGATTTCGTTGAGTCCTGGTGTAATGAAACACACACAACGACCAAAAGAATTCCAAACATACATTATCTTCAGGAAGAACGGGATCTGTTGCTGCCATTGCCAGACCGTCGTTATCGACTGAAGGAATTGGAAAGCAGGATCATCAGTCCTGACTGTTATATCAGCATTGGCGGAAATAAATATAGCGTTCCCGATATCTTTGCAGCCAAAACCATGTATTTCAGGATCATCTATGGGTTCAGAATCGAGCTTTATGACAGAAAGAAGAACTATGTCATGAAATTGGAAGCATCACGTAACAAGCATGAAATCCTGACAGATCCGGAGCACTATAAAAATGTAGCACCAAAGGCGCCAACATCGATTCCGCAGATACGAAGGGAATTCACTGCCAGATACAGCAATGGTCTGGCTTATCTGGAAGCAGCCGGGAAAAAGTTTGACCAGCCCACACATTATGCAAGAAAGATCATGCTGCTCGAAGAACTTTATGATACAGATACCCTCAATCGTTTTATTGGATATGCAATACAGCATGATTCTATGGACATCCTGTCATTTAAGGAACTGCTCAAAGCTTACAATGCAGGCCAGCTGTCTCTTCCTGAGATATCTGAACAGAAACCGGGAGTTCTGTGTAAAACCGGAGAATACCGTGATGATGATCCAGAACTTTTGCGGGATCTGGATTACTATGAACAGAATGTAGGAGGAACGGTAAATGTCTAGTGAGACAAGTGCTGTAAACGCAGCTTATATAGAAGCCAGAATGAAACAGTTTAAACTGGTCGATATGCGCGAACAATATCAGGAACTTATACGTGTAGCTTCAGAACAGTTTATGACGTATGAAGATTTCCTGATCATGCTGTTACAAGCGGAGGAAACAGGAAAGAAACGACGACAGGCTGAACGCCTGACAAATGCAGCTAATTTCGACTCTGATAAGCGGCTGTCTGACATTGATTACCGCTTCAATCCAAACCTGGATGCGGCAAAGATCCAATCTTTGGGCAGGCTTGAATTTATGGATAACCATGAAAATATCATAATCATTGGGCCGCCGGGAGTCGGTAAAAGTATGATTGCCACCGGGATTGGCCGGAATGCATGCGAAGCCGGATATAAGGTCCTCTTTGTGAATGCAAAAGAACTGGTCGATCAGATGTATGAGGATATGCAGAAAGGATATCTGAAAGAAACCCTGAAACAGATCAGTAAGATCCCGCTTTTGATCATCGATGAACTGTCATATTTAAAAATGGATAAAGAAAGAGAGAGCCTTTTCTTTCAGATCATTCGCCAAAGATATGAAAAAAGCTCCCTCATTATCACCACAAACCTGCCCATGGGCAGATGGGATGAACTATTCACCGGCAAGCTGGCCGCTACAGCAATCCTTGACCGTCTGGTCCATCACTGCCATGTCATAAGTATAACGGGTGACAGCTATCGTGTCAAAGGTCCAAAAACTGAGTATTAAAAAAGAAAGGCATAAAAATGAGTATAAAAATCACACCGGATAAATATCCACAGATCATAGCAGTTTACAATACAGAGGGAAAAACAGCCGCATATGACCTAATGCGGAGCTGTTATGAGATCAAAAATCCAACTTGCGTTATGAAAAGAATGAAAGCAGACAAGAGTCTTGGATATAACTATGATACCGACCGTTTTGAATCAGACAGCCGTAAGGAAGACGATATCTTTTTAAATTTAGAAGCTCTCTGTGAAAACAAAGTCGAAACAGCTGACCGATCTGAGGGAGCTATAAATCGAAATGACCGTATAAAAGCCATGGAGAACATGGTACATTCCCTGATCAGTGACCGATTACTGGAACTCAGTAAGTATGTATTGCTGGATCCAATCGGCAAAAGAATACTGATTGATAAAAGTTCAATGCAGACTGATGGATATCAGGTGCTCATTAACTAGGAGGCAGATATGAGATTTAGAAAAAATGTGTCTGCGGAGCACAGAGAATTCCTGCAGGAACAGTTAAAACAATACAAAAAAGAAATGATCATGACGAAAGATGAGTTACGTGAATTGGAAAAATGGGTAGCCAGTGGACGAAGCCCCTATGATAACGGCGACTATATTTATAGCGAAAACGGATGCCCAATGGACTTTGTCAGTGCAATGCGTTTCCAGAATGAAATGTATGAATGGTGGACGAGTCTTTCAAAAGAAGAACGAGAACAAGAATTAAGAGAGCTTCATGGGGATTATGATACTGTTTCAGACAGTATCATCATAAATACTAAATGGAGTGATCCGGCAATGGATCCGGATGCTGAACTTCCGTTCAGCTGATGCGCTTGACGGGTCAATTCACAGTGTAAAAAATCAGATTTACATACAGAAATGACCCACTTGAAAATCAGGTGATTTCTGAATTCAGGTGGGTCAGAATTAAACGTAAAAGTGGGTCAATTTTACTTGACAATCAACACCATGCTATGTGAGAAACGGTTTGCACCGGATACCCGGTATATGGTGGAGTTTTT
>OFMG01002124.1_pt1 | contig 10445 bp, 10 predicted proteins | sample 1541751 | NCBI WGS metagenome assembly OFMG01 (sample SAMN04209232, study PRJEB22552) | human gut metagenome | biome: gut; material: feces | host: Homo sapiens | place: USA: Oklahoma
CTTACCAAGCCCCAGAGCCCGTAATGCATCCAGCACTTTTGTGCATAGAACATCAAACACAATTTCATCGGACATAAAAACACCTCTGAATGCAGTTAGTCGACTTTCGCCGCCAACTACATTATAGAGGTGTTTTTATATTTTTTCTTATCTGGAGGTTATTTATGAACAACACACAAAAAGTATTGAAAAACAAGCACATTTGCGAACAGGCCACGCCCAATCTCGGGATAACTCAATCCTCGGGATTAGATCATCATGCGGTCTACAGTCGCCAGCGTGTGGATGATTTCCGTGAGAATGGTGTGGTCAGCACGCAGAGCGCCCGCCAGCACAAGGACGCCACCGATCTCGTTTGCCAAAAGGCAGAAGCCTATGCCTATCTCATTCGCCGCCTGACTCCGTTGGAGTGTGAGCGTCTGCAGGGCTTTCCGGATGGCTGGACGGACATCCCTGATGCTTCGGACAGCGCCCGATATAAAGCGCTGGGCAACAGTGTTTATTTAATAATGGTCGTTATGAGAAGAACAGATGTGAAAACTGCGCCAGGAGAGGATTCCTGGCGCAGTTGCTTCACATAATGTGCTATGCTTTTTGAGACCCAAAACTTTTCAACCACTCCATTGTACTCCGGCTTTTCTGCCAGGAAGGCATTGAGGGAACTGGAGAATCCGAAACTCGTTCCAGAGCTTTCTGCTTCATTGTAAGACTTGAACGGGCATATATGTCTGTAGTTTTAATGTCGGAATGTCCGAGGAAATCGCGCACATGAACGAGATCATTATCTGCGTCGTAAATGTGCATTGCTTTAGTATGGCGCATCAAATGCGGAGGAATTTTCTCCGGTACGGAAGGATCAATCACTGAAGCGGCCTTGGCATATTTGTTCAGGATGTACGTAACCCCTGCACGAGTTAGCTTTTGTCCGTTGCGGTTCATAAATAGCGGCAGATGACTTTTTTCCGGTGCAAGCATGTGCATTTCAATAAGATATTTTTTCAAGTTCTGCGCCGTTGCCGGCAAAATGGGAACTACCCTGGTTTTTCTGCCTTTACCAAGGATCTTGACACTTGCAGGATAATCAAGACGGACATCTTCAATACGTAAGTCACAGATTTCCTGCACACGGGCTGCTGTATCATAAAGAAAACACAGGATCGTGGCATCTCTTCTGCCGCTGAGAGTGGATGTATCCGGCTGGCGCAGGATCAGAGCAATCGCCTCTTTTGTCAACGGATTAATCGCTTTGCGCCCAGCTCTTTTCACTGGGATTGCCAGTATTTGCTGGAAATTCAGCAAAAGGCGCGGCTCTTTTATCTGCAGGTATTTAACAAATGAGCGGATGGCTGCAAGACGTTGGCTACGCGTCGCGGTTCCATTGTTTCGCTCTATCCTCAGCCATTGCAAAAAATGGTCAACGAGTTCCGGCGTCAGATCATCTATGGAAAGCTTTTCAATCCTCATCCCCTCTACATCCTGGCAATAGCCAAGGAATAGGCGAAATGCATCGCAGTATGATGAAATCGTGTTCGTACTGATATTTTTAAGTTCGGGCAGGTAATGGGAAAGAAACTCCGTCAAATGAGCGGCAAAATCAGCAGTTTTCATTCGGCGCCTCCCACGTTGGAATCGTATCGCCAAGATAATCGCACTGCTTTTGAATAAATTCAGGGTAACATTCCGCTGTTAAATGCAGATAGATTTGCGTCGCACTCATGTTGCAATGGCCGAGATACGCCGAAAGGTATGGAAGTGTAGTCACGATGTCACTCTTGGATTTTTTCAGCTTTTGCATAGAACGAACGGCAAAGGTATGACGAAGGTCATGAACCCTCGGACCGTATCCACGTCCTTTATGCGCAATTCCACAATGCCATAGCGCATCCCGAAACCGGTTGTAGACCGTGGTTGTATGGTAGCAGCTTTTTCGGGGATTGGGGAAGAAATAGTTGTTACCAGAACTTTCCGCATGGATTTCTTCAAAATATTGTTCGTAGTCCGCCCACAGACTTTTAGACAGAGGAACATATCTTGGTTTGTCATGCTTTGTTTCCCAAATCTGCAAAACGCCGTTTATAAGATCTACATCTTTTACACGGAGCCGGGTTGCCTCTCCGGCACGTAATCCACAGCAGATCAGAGTCTTAAACAGCAAAGGAAAGACAAGGTGCGCAGTAGGGCATTGCCTGCTTGGAACCATCGTTTCAAAATATTTCATAATACGTGCCAACTCATCGCTCGTAAAAATGCAGGGAGAAAAGTCAGCATCATCTCGAGATGAAATGGTAAGTTCGGGGTAGTACGCGGCATAGCCATTCAATTGAAGATATTTGGCAAAGCGTTTTGTGAAATTAAGCCGCCATTTTTGGTTTTTACGCTTTTCATTGGGCCGCTTTTCAATCCATTTCTCAACGACCAATTCCGGAAACACTGGAGTATTGATTCCTTGTTCTACGAGAAACCGGTCCAATGTTTGAAAGGTTTTGGCTTCTTTTTCATACTTACATCCGCAGGCCCGCTTTTCTGCAATAAAAGCACTTATTTGACTTGCCAGTCCGCTTCTGTACTCGTAAGTTCTGCTCATAAGAGATCACCATCCTCAAACGACAGGGCGCATTCACGCAGGTTTTCAATATCCAGACGGATGTAATGTCCCAGAGATTCTCGGTCCGAATGGCCAAGAAATGAAAAAATGATATCTGGAGACACATCGGCAGATAGCAGTTTTGTCGCAACGGTTGCCCGAAGAGAATGCAGGCCGTGATGCGCATGAATTGGCACTTTTACCCCTGAACGCGCGACATACCTATGGAACGCTGAATGGATTGATTTCATCTTGCCATATGGAGGGTTCAAACTGACAAACAGGTATTCGCATTTTGTTTGCGGACGAATATGCAGGTAGTCAATAATAGCAGATCCCACTTTTTCGCTGAGAGGAAGCGTGTTCGGCTTGCCCGTCTTGCTTTGCACAAAGGAGATTGAACAAAGCTCCCAGTCAATATCGGGCAACTTCAAATTGCAGATATCTTTGCTTCGCACACCAAGTTCAGCGGCAATAGTAATGAAAGCATAGTCTCGTTTTCCTTTTGGGCTGGCTCTGTTCACGGTTTCCAATACTGCATTGATTTCCTCTGACTCCCAGATTTTAATTATGCTCTGTGCTTGTCCCAGACGATATTCAGGTACATGAGGTGCAAGATTTTCGGATGTATATCCAAGCAGATACAGATACGACAGGAACTTCCGCAGTCGGCTGAGTTCACAACGCACTGTACTTTTTGCATGGCCTCTCAGAGTCAGCAGATATGCCGAGACATGTGAGCTGTTAAGTTCTTCCAGCTTTGTTATACCAGCATTCTGAAAGTACCGCATAACTACGGAGATATAATTTCGCATCGTTTCTCTGGTGCATTCTGAATAACCGGTTTTGATGAGATATTCTTCCTGCGCATCAAGAAAGGAGTTGAATTCCGGCAACAACTCTTGCAGAGGATTGAGCATCCCCTTTCCCCAGGTACCTTTGGTGGCAAGCAGATCAAGCATTTTCATGCTTCCGGCTTTGCGGTCAATTGTGGACTGCCTTAAAGGTGGAGTGCACTTGCCGAGTTCTGTGATGAATTCATCTTTATGCGAGGGCAAATATGTTTCATATCCCTTTTTATTGCAGAACTCTTGAAATTGCTTCCATGTCAATAGGGTGTATTCGCTACTGCGTATGGAATATCCCTGTTCTTTTAGAGTTACTGCACCTTTGTCAATGATGTCTTTGATTAGCTTGTTTGGCAATATACCCACCGCCCTTCATGTAGAAATTTCTCCTATTACAATGACAATTCTACTTGAACAAACGGAAAAAGTAAGCCCTTACTTTAAAGGTTTTAGCTGCTATGATTAAAGGTTGAAATGTGGAGTATTATGTGCAGTAAAATCCCAAGAAGCCTTGTATTCATGCCATTTTTGTGCCCATCATTAACATAATGGCTTTGTCCCAATAAATGGCGTTATGTTGAGCTTCACATAACAGTGTAGCGATTCCTTGCGTCGACTATGTTTTGCAAGGAATCGCATGGGCGACCACAGCACAGATAGCTTGAATGATTATGAATAGGAGATGCGATCATGGAACCGATGAAAAACCTCTGCGGCTTGATTCCCGAGTCGCTTCACAAGCGGCTGATGGAGGGCAAAAGTCCTGAAATGACAAACGGTGAGTATCTCACTAAGATACTCACTACCTATCTGGACCAGCCAGCCACAGCAAAGCAGGAACAGCGCACCCTGGCCGTTCAGATCTCAGATGACATGTTTCAGCGGCTGAAGTCCTACCTGGATGCTCATGCGCCCCTCACCCAAAAGGCACTGGTTCAGAGCCTTTTGAATCAGGCACTGGATCAGTGGGAACATGGCGAGGAACCGCTCCAGAGTGCGGTCCTTCAGGACAACAAGAAAGAACGGACGCTGGCCATTGCTATGCCCGAATCTCTTTTCCACCGCGTTGAGCAGTATGTGGAGGCGCATAATGGCGTATCCAAACGAGTCTTCGTTGTGGGGTTGGTGGCACAGGAACTCCAATCTTGGTTGATGGAACAAAGCCCAGACGAAGTACAAGATCAGGAATTCGGCCCCGATCAGGATGAACAGGGGTTTGGAATGAGCATGACGATGTGAGGTGAAACATGTACATTTATCCCGATAATCTGAAATCCAAAGCCGTACTGTGGCTGTGGGAACTGCGGGACATCGCTATCATTGGCGTGGGCGCCCTGATCTCTGTGTTTGCCATGGCCCAACTTGGCTTCCTGCCCCCAGTGGTAATCACTGCGGCCTATGCCTTCCTCTCGATTCGGCTGGAGGATACCAGTATCTTGGACTTCCTGCGCTATGCAATCCGATATTTCCTCCTGGGCCAGCAGACCTATGCCTGGGGGCTGTGTAATCCATCAACGGATAGGAGTGATAGAAAATGAGCAGAAAAAAAGAAGCAACGGCCAAACAGACTACCCGGCAGCTCATCGGGATCGACGAGATCACCGACAGCGGCCTAAAGACCAGTCATGGGAGGCTGATTTTCTTTGCCATCAAGCCCACCAACCTCTCGGTCCAGCCCCCGGAGGCTGTGAGCAATCGCATCTATGCCCTCATGACCGTCCTCAAGGGGCAGGCTGAGATCGAGATGTTGGCCCTCAACTCCAAGGAGAGCTTTGAGGACAACAAGAGGCACTATCGCCAGCGGGCTGCCGAGGAGGACCTGCCGGTCATCAGCCGGCTGCTGGAGGCGGACGCTAAATCACTGGACCGTCTACAGATCCAGATGGCGACCGCCCGTGAGTTCTTCATACTGGTCCGGTTGCGTGAGGAAACAGGGATGGAGCTGCACACCCACCTCTCCCGCATCCAGAAAAGCCTCGAGGATCAGGGCTTCAAGGCAAGCCTCGCCAGCGGCGAGGATCTCAAGCGCATGCTGGGCGTGTATTTTGAGCAGAATGCCACCACGGAAAAATATGAGGATTACGACGGGGAACGCTGGATCATTCTGAATGACTGACCCGTGCCCCACAATTTAATTGATATGGCCGTCAGGAGAACTTCCGGGCCATATCAGGAAGAAACAGTGCGATAAAAGATCTCCTGCCGGCCTGGACAGGAGGTTTTTTCATTGCCGAAAAACAGAACAAAGAACTCTCCCCGGCCTGTGGTGGAGGAACCATATATCAAGGATTTCCTCGACATGGTCGCCCCCTCGGTCATCGACTTCAAGGTGGACCACTACCTGTGCGGCAACACCTGCCGCTGTGTATGGGCGCTGCGGGAGTACCCCACTTCTACCGATGAGCAGGCCATCCTGCGGCATCTGGGCGAGATGGACGGGGTCACCATCCGCATCTACACCCGGCAGGTCACCCCCAGTGAGGAGCGCCGGATCATCCACAACGCCGCCAACAAGCACCGAATGTCCCGCTCCAGCACCGAGGATCTCCAGCAGACTGTCACTGCCGAGGCCAACCTGCAGGATGTGGTTACCCTGGTCTCCTCCATGCACCGCAACCGGGAGCCGCTCCTCCACTGTGCGGTGTTCCTGGAGCTGACCGCCCCGGACTACGACGCCCTCAAGCTGCTCCAGACCGATGTGCTCACCGAACTGGTTCGCTCCAAGCTCAATGTGGACCGGCTTATGCTCCGTCAGCAGGAGGGCTTTGTTTCTGTTATGCCAGCCGGCCGCAACGCCTTCGGCGCCCAATTTGAACGGGTCCTTCCGGCCAGCTCGGTGGCCAACCTGTATCCCTTCAATTATTCTGGCAAGACCGATCCTCACGGATTCTACATCGGCAAGGACAAGTACGGGGCCAATATCCTCGTAGATTTTGATAAGCGGGATGACGATAAGACCTCCGCCAACATCCTGATCCTCGGCAACTCCGGCCAGGGTAAGAGCTATCTGCTCAAACTGCTCCTGCTCAACTTCCTCGAGGCGGGCAAATCCGTGATTTCCCTGGATGTGGAACACGAACAAAAGGATATGTGTGAGACGGTGGGCGGCTGCTTCATGGATCTGATGGGCGGCGTGTACCGCATCAATCCGCTGGAGCCCAAGTGCTGGGATGACGGCAGTGGCCCGGAGGACAGGGACGCGCCGGAGGCATTCCGCAAATCCACCCGGCTCTCCCAGCACATCTCCTTTCTCAAGGACTTTTTCCGGGCCTACAAGGATTTCTCAGACCGCCACATCGACGCCATTGAGATCATGGTGGGCAAGCTGTACGCCAAATGGGGCATCAGCGACAGCACCAACTTCGCCGGCCTCAAGCCCCAGGACTATCCCATCCTTTCCGACCTCTATAAACTCATTGAGCAGGAGTACAGAGAGTACGATGGGAACTGCCACCAGCTCTACACAGCGGAACTGCTGCAGGAGATCCTGCTGGGCCTCCACTCCATGTGCCAGGGCGCCGAGGCTCAGTTCTTCAACGGGCACACCAATGTGACCTCCTCCCGCTTTATCGTCTTCGGGGTCAAGGGGCTGCTGCAGGCCAGCAAGAATGTGCGCGGCGCCATGCTGTTCAACATCCTGTCCTATATGTCCGACCGCCTGCTGACCATCGGCAACACCACAGCGGCGCTGGACGAGCTGTATGTGTGGCTGTCGGATAATGTGTCGGTGGGTACCACCATCATCGAGTATATCCGCAACACTCTCAAGCGGGTCCGCAAGAAGGAATCCAACCTCATCATGGCCTCGCAGAATCTGGAGGACTTTGACCGGGAGGGCATCCGGGAGTTGACCAAGCCCCTGTTCGCTATCCCGCCCCACCAGTTCATCTTCAACTGCGGCTCCATTGACAAGCGGTTTTATATGGATCTGCTCCAGCTGGAGGAGGCGGAGTACAACCTCATCCGATTCCCCCAACGGGGTGTGTGCCTGTTCAAATGCGGCAACGAGCGGTATCTGTTGGAGGTTCACGCTCCAGCCTATAAGGAGGCGCTGTTCGGCACAGCGGGCGGGCGATGAATGTGGTTGGGTATGGAGGCGGAACGGACAGCACGGCAATGCTGGTAGGACTGTGGCGGCACCATGTCCCAGTCGACCTGATCCTTTTTGCCGATCCCGGAGCCGAGCAGCCGCATACCTATGCCTACCTGGACACCATGAGCCGCTGGCTGGAGAACCATGGGATGCCGGCGATCACGCGGGTGTGGTACACCGAGAAGAACGGCCAGAGGCTGACGCTGGAGCAGGAGTGCCTCCGCTCAGGAACGCTGCCCTCCATTGCTTATGGGTACAAAAAATGCTCCCTCAAGCACAAGGTTGCCCCGCAGGAAAAGTTCTGCAGGCACTACCAGCCCTGCATTGATGCCTGGGAGAAAGGAGAAAAGGTCGTCAAGTTCATTGGATACGATGCCGGAGAGGAGCGCCGTCTGCTCAACGCCCTTCCTCATGACCTTCAGGATAAAAAATACCAGAAGGAATATCCCCTGATGGAGTGGGGCTGGAGCCGAAAGGACTGCATCCAGGCGATCCGGGATGCCGGCCTTCCCCTGCCGGGCAAGTCTTCCTGCTTCTTCTGCCCCAGCATGAAGCGGTGGGAAATTCGGACATTGTACCACCGCTACCCGGATTTGCTGCGGCGGGCTTTGGCGATTGAAGACGCAGCCATGCCAAACCTCACATCAGTGCGGGGGTTGGGCCGGAACTGGGCCTGGCGGGATTTTATCTGCGCGGATGAAAATCAGCTGGCGATTCCGGGCGCTTTCTCAGATGAGGATCTGCCCTGTTCCTGCTGTATGAAGGGTGAACTGCCAACAGCAGATCTATAAAAGAGAAAGGAAATTCGAATGAAAAAAATTGAATTGGAGCAGTGGGAGCCGTTTCCGGGAGATCCCCGGAGGATGCAGTATGCCGGTCAGCGCGTCGCACAGGAAGTCTTCGAGGAACTGAAGCACCGTCTGGAAAGTATGGGATATCTTCCGGACGAGTATTTTCTCATGGACCGGGAATGGGAAAATGGCCGGGAGATCCCCAAAGACGCCGACATCTTCTGTACCACCGACTACGGCGGCAACGAGGGCGTCTATTTAGATGTGTACCTGAAGTGGTATGAAGACAGCCGCCCCGTCACCAAAAGTTTCATCACCGGCAAGACGCTGGGCGAAACCGGCGCAGATCTGGACCGGATGTTCCTCATCTCCTCCGCCATCACCAAGGCGTTCCACGGGGACGGCGAAACCTATGCCCGACATCTCCGTCAGGGTGAGCGGGCGGAGCCGGAGGGCATGATCGTCCACCTGAATCCTACGGAGCAGCGCACCATCATCGAGGCGCTGGTGGAACAGCAGGAACGCCAGGAACAGGCCATGTCCCAGACGGAACAGCTCCTGCGGCGGATGACCGGGAGCATCACCGCCTATATGGATGAGGTGGGACGGTACCCCCTGCACATCAGCGACTACGATAAAACCGTGTTGGCCATTCGGGACGGAGAATTTGACGCCTTCAAAAACCTTTATCCCAGGGTATCAGACCAGACGGATGACCTGCTGATCGAGGTGGCGGGACGCCCCGGTGTCGTGGGAGGAAATATGACCCTGATACTTCTTGCGGCGGTGGAGAGGTTTTCCCCGGAGGCATATCTCACTGCCTGTAAGCGGGCGGTGGAAACGGGAGACAGTTGGCGGGTACAAACATTGGTGAAGGAATCAGAAGGCCGCCTCTCGGAGCCGCTCCCCTCCCTCCACGGTGAGGTGATCCTCTATGCCTATACAAATAACTGCCGGAACATCGCCAAAGACCTGATCGCCCAATGCACGCCGGAGCAGATTGCTTCTGTGCCCCCGAAGCTTCTCCGCTGGGTTGCGGAAAAGCTGGACTTCCAGACCGCGGTGGATCTGGTGGACAAGGGCGCCCAGCCGGGCGATGAGGCGGCCAGCATCCTGCGTGCCCTTACGGGCCAGCGCCAGGAGTGGATGGCGGAACAACTGCTGGCGCACGGGATGCCAGTGGGGCCAGACAACTATGCCGCCCTGTATGTCTGCATCAACAACGGGATGCCCGGTGTTGCCAAACTGGTGCTGGACCAGGGGATCGATTTTGACAAATACCGAGCTTGGGCAGACAATAAGCCCAAAAGCGCAGAGTATGAAGCAGCGATGGAGGCGTTGTATGGATACGTGACGGAACAGAAGAATACCGTACAGCGCGACGGACCAACCATGGGGGGAATGTGTCGATGAGTCCTCATGCGGATGATCGTTCCACCCTAAAAAACGCACAGTTCGGAACGGAAGGTAGAATATGAACATCGTTGGATATGGCGGGGGCACAGACAGCACCGCCATGCTAGTGGGGCTGTGGCAGCATCATGTTCCGGTGGACCTGATTCTATTCGCTGACCCGGGAGCGGAGCAGCCTCACACCTATCACTACTTGCGGATCATGGATCAGTGGCTGCGAGAACACGGAATGCCTGGGATCACAAGAGTGTGGTACACAGACCGTCAGGGACAGAGGCTGACACTGGAACAGGAGTGCCTGCGTTCCGCTTCCCTTCCGTCTATCGCGTATGGCTGGAAGAAGTGTTCTCTCAAACACAAAGTGGCTCCTCAGGAGAAATTCTGTGCCCACTACCCACCATGTCAGAATGCCTGGGCCAGAGGAGAGAATGTTGTGAAGCTGATTGGGTATGACGCAGGAGAAGAAAAAAGACGGCTGGGAGCCCTACCCCATGATCTGGCGGATCGGAAATATCAGAAAGCGTATCCTCTGATGGAGTGGGGCTGGGACAGGAATCGGTGCATCCAGGAGATACAAAACGCGGGGCTTCCCTTACCAGGGAAGTCCTCTTGCTTTTTCTGCCCCTCGATGAAGCGAAGGGAGATCCGGACCCTCTATCACCGATACCCGGATCTGCTGGCAAGAGCGTTGGCGATAGAGGATCGAGCGCGGCCCA
>OFMG01002146.1_pt1 | contig 10284 bp, 10 predicted proteins | sample 1541751 | NCBI WGS metagenome assembly OFMG01 (sample SAMN04209232, study PRJEB22552) | human gut metagenome | biome: gut; material: feces | host: Homo sapiens | place: USA: Oklahoma
AATTAACCAGGAAATCACTACAGATAAATCGATCTATTAAGTCAAAAACAATTTCTAAATATGAAAAACATTAATTCACTTTTGGGTTCAAAACAACTTCAGTCTTTGTCAATACGGTTTACGCCTACATTGGTTATTCAGTATATGAAATATCTATTAATAATATTCTTAGGCCTTTCTTCCTTTTCTGCATTCTCTCAATCGGTATTAGAACATGACATTCCATCTCCCAGTGTAGGTTCCTTACTCAGAGTACAAGCTCCATCTGTAGATTTATATACAGGACGTCCATCTATATATATACCTCTATATTCAATAACTTTTAAGGATTTCTCGTACGACATTCAACTGGTTTATAATGCTGAAGGCAATAAAGTCGATTTACCGGTAGGTAATGTAGGATTAGGATGGTCAATCACGGGAGGACAAATTTATAGGATTACTAATGGGCATCCGGACGAAATTTATACAATTTCTGAAAAACGTATAAGAAACAGATGAAGCTATTTTAACCAACCTACATAAAAGAAAGAAACACCTACTAACATATTCAAGAAATTAAAAGTAAATGAGATAAGAAAACTGGAACTACTTTCACATATAAAAAAATGAAAATTCATTCAAATTAAAGTATAATAAAATAAGAACAAGTTGTTACTAAAGATAAAATTTTTATCTCTCTTATTTTTTTATGTTTTTCATATTTTATTTTAAATATTGAATTACCAATAACCAAATAATTTATAATATCAATATACTGTTTAATTAATAAAATTATCCAGCTAGTCATAAATTATATTCTCCAATAAATATTTTCTATAAGTAATTAATACTGTTTTACGGTTACTCTTTGATATCGGTAATCTTTCATCATTATCCAAAATTAAAAACTTATTATTTATTTCGTTAATATACCTCATATTTATTAAATAAGATTTATGAATTCTAATAAAATTTGAATTATGTATTTTATTAGCAAAATCTTTAAGTGTCATGCGATAAACTTCATAACTGCCATTTGTATGAATATTAATATATGGTCCATCGGCTTTTACATAATATACTTCATATAAATCAATTATATCTTCGCTTATTTTAATTAAGCGATGTTCTAAAAGTTCTTTAAATATTTTATTAAGCGGGATATCCATCTTATGAAGAACATCTTTACTGATATATCCATAGACATTCTTCCCAAATGAATCACTCATATATTCCTCATAGTTGGTTAGAAAAATAATTCTTGATTGATTATTTCGATTATAAAATATTTCTTTTACCTCTATACCTGAAACTTTATCCATTTCAATATCTAAAATTATAAAATCAAAATATTGCTTACTTTCTAATAATGCCTCTCCACAATAAAAAGTATGATATACAAAACTATTATTTCTTTTCCAACTACAATTATTTAAATACTGAATTATTTCGTTTATGTAATTTTTGTCATCATCACAAATTGCAATATTTATCTCCATTTAAACTACTCCTATCACTGGCTAACTATAACAAAATCCTGCAAACTTGTATATCTTTCTTTACTTATCAACTTCAATATACACTGATTTTATCTACAAAATTAAATTTATCTAAAGATTGGTCTAACTTTTTTTATCACAACCTAATTTTATATCTTGATAACATAAAAAAGAGAGCTATGCTATAAATTAATGCAGTTAGCATGATCTCCCTCTTCAAATATTATTTTTTCATTTCAGTTGTTTCATTTTATTTTCGATAAAATCCAACAGGATTCGCTAGTACATAGTATATCATTACCCTTGGATATTATCTATATTTATTATTATTTTTTATTGTTTTCAATAAAATATTTAATCTATATATTTAATGATATTTGTTTGATTTATAATTGCCTCCGTTTCTGATAGTATTTCTAGTTTCTTAGTATTACCCGTATCTAAAATTACTAACATTGTAATATCTTGATACCCTAATTCTTTTAGTCTTACTTTATCAAAAGTAATTAATTCTTCACCTGTATGTACATAGCTTTCTTTAGCTACTTTTACTGAAAAAATCTTTTCTGTTAGATTAACAGTATCTAGACCAACATGAATTAATAATTCTACACCGTTTGCTAATGTGATTCCAACTGCATGTTCTGTATTTTCCATAATAGCTGTGATTTTACCATCACATGGTGCAACGATTATATTATTATCAGGGTAGATTGCAATTCCATCGCCCATCATTTTTTGTGCAAATACTTCATCTGGTACTTCTGTAATTGGAATGATCTTACCACTGGTGAAGGCTTTTAAATATTTATCTTTTTTTTTAAATAATCCCATTTTTTTACTCCTTTATTGTATAATTATTTTACTATATGAAAGAAAAGAGGAAACTTATGTTAATAAATCAACTAGATGATGAAATAATTAAAAATCTAAGTCAAAGTGAATTATATATTCTTCATTATGTTTATGATCATCCTGATGAGGTTATTGACATGAGTATTCAAGAATTAGCTAAAGCTGTTGCCTTTTCTTCTGCTACGATTCTTCGTTTTTGTAAGAAGCTTAATTTTAGTGGTTTTGCTGAATTTAAGTTTGCATTAAAACAGCAAAATAAAGAAATTGCGAATTTAAAGAAACCAATTTCTTCAATGGATTCTATTACTAGTCTATATGATGATATTGAGAGCACTTCATTATTAATCAAAGAGCGTTATTTAAAAGAAATCATCGATTTGATTGATAGTAATAAAAGAATCCATCTATATGGTGAAGGTATTTCCCGAATCCCTGTCGACTATCTTGAAAAATTGTTATTTTCAATTAGTCGTCAAAATGTTTACAAGTATAAATCATCTCGTTTAGCAGCACATATTGCTAGTAATGCCAATGAAGATGATATATTAATTGCTATAAGTACTAGTGGTAATTATCCCACTACGGTTAAGATTGTTAAATTATTTAATTTAAATCATGCAACAATTATAGCAATTAGTCCATATACTAAGAATGCTATTGCTGATTTAGCAAATATTAATTTTCGTTTTTTTGTTAATCATCGTGAAAATATTGATACTGAATATACTTCAAGATTAGCAATTTTCTATATTATTGATGTAATATTTAAAACTTATTTAGTTAGAAAGGAAAAGGAATAATGATTGCTTTACTTGAAAATGCTAAATCTTTAGATTTGTCTGAAAATGAAAAAGAGTTACTATATTATCTTGAAAATAGTTGTAAGGAAGTTGTATCAATGACATTATCACAGTTAGCAAAAGCAACGTATATGTCTAATGCTTCAATCATGCGCTTTTGTAATAAGCTAGGCTTATCTGGTTTTAATGAACTAAAATATGAATTAAAGCAAAGTATGCATCAAGAAATTGATTATCAAATGATAATTGAAAAGCCCTTATCCCGTTTTCTTGATAATCTTAAAAACTTAAATTATGAAATTATTGAAGAAGTTGTTGATTTATTGTGTAGTCCTCAACCGATCTATGTCGTAGGTAGGAGTTTAAGCTTAGTGGCTGCTGATTATTTTCAAACTATTTTATCATCTATTGATATTAATTGTATTTTAATCAATGATCTTCATCTATCAAAAAGTGTCTTTAATAATTTAAAGGCTCCTGCTACAATTTTTATTGTATCAGCAAACAATGCTGGAAAGATATATGATGAAGTAGTTACGATTGCTAAGACCCATGACTGTAAAATTATTTTACTTACATCTAACGCTAAAGGTTCATTAGTAGATTCTTGTGATTATGTTTTAAGTAGTAATGATGAAAATCTAACTTATCATGGCGTAGACATAAATTCAAGGCTAGGTATCTTTACAATTATGCAAATAATTATTGAACTAACTGCTCAAAAATTAGCTTTAGAAAAGGCAACTGATTAAATTCGTTGCCTTTTTAATTAGTATTTTAAAACTTCTCTAACTGAATTAGCTACTTGTTCTACTTTAGGACCATAAATTACTTGAATATGAGTTTCTGATGGTTTAACAATTCCCATACTTCCTGTCTTCTTAAGTTCTTCTTCATTTACTAATGACATATCTTTTACATCAACTCTTAAACGAGAAATACAATTGTTAACAGTAATAATATTATCAAATCCTCCTAAGCCTTCAATTATTTTTGTTGCTAGCGCTTGTTGTTTATCACTAATACTCGCAGTATCATTAGTATCCTTGTCTCCATCATCTTCCGCAACTTCAATTGATAAATGTTTGCGGTTAAAATACCATTTAAATACATTATAATAGATAATTGCATAGATTGGACCAATAATAATTATCCAATACCAATTAGATCCTGGTTGGAAGACACCCCAGATAAACATATCAATAATACCGCCACCAGTATTTCCAACTGCTACTTGTAATAATGACATTAACATAAAGGAGATACCACCCATAACCGCATGGAATAAGAATAATGGCGGTGCAATAAACATAAATGCAAATTCTAATGGTTCAGTAATTCCAGAAACAATACTTGCTGCAACTCCTGCAATCATTAATGCTTTAACTTTATTCTTTTTTTCACCTGGACTTGTCTTATAAATAGCATAGGCTGCTGCAGGTAATCCAAAGATCATAAACAACATTTTTCCTTGTCCCAAAAACTGTGTATATTCACGCATTACACTAATATCAACACTATCAAAGAATTGTAAGAAAATATTTAAACATCCTTCTACCCCTTGATATACCCCACCGATTGCAGTAGTTCTAAAAATACCATTTAAAACATGATGTAATCCTGTTGGAATTAATAATCTTTCTAAAAATCCAAATGAGAATACCCCTAATAAACCTGATTCAGAAATCAATGTACCCAAACCATTAATTCCAGCTGATACAGGTGCCCAAATAAATGGTGCTACTTGTCCTAATAACGCCATTGCTAAGATAACGACAATTGCAACAAAACGTTTACCACCATAAAAAGCAATTGCTACTGGGAATACTACTTTATGATATTTATTATGCAAAGCCGCTACGGTCACCCCCGTTAAAATACCAGCTACTGCTCCCATATCTAAAGTTTCTACGCCTAAAATAGTTGAAATTTGTAATGAATCAAAATTCATAAAACCAGAATTGATCATACAACTTGCACTTACTAAGAAAGTATAATAGCCAATAAATCCAGCAAATGCTGCAACTTCTTTATCTTCTTTAGCCATCCCAAATGAAATAGAAATAGCAAATAATACTGGTATTAAGGTAAAAACAACATTTGATACTGTTTTTAGTGTATTTAAGATATAAAATACAACTGGCTGTTGTAGAAATGGTACTGCCTCTACTACTTGTGTTTTAAGTAAAGCTGCAGTAACTCCCAGAATAATTCCACATGCTGCTAAAGCCGCAATTGGCATCATTAAACTTCTTCCTAAAGCCGAGAAGAAATCCATTACTTTATTTTTTTTCATACTAATCCCCTTTTATTATTTTATTTTAATTCTGGCCACATTCCTTTATTAGCCTCAATTAAAGCATCTAATACTTTACGAGCTTTTTTACCATCATTGATTAAACGATTTAAAGTAAATGCCATTAATGCTTTTTGATATGAATTTTCAAAATAAGCATCAACAATTAATTTTTCACAAGAAACTTGGTTTACTAACAATCCTAAATAAAATTGTGGAATATTACCTACACGCATTGGTCTTGGTCCATTAATTCCTAATTCACAAACGACTTCAACCATAGCATCATCCTGCATATTAGCGATTGCTCCATTGTTTTCAACAATTAAAATATGACGAGTATTTTTATTATATGCGATTGCTTCAGCTACATTGATCATCATTTCTGCATGGGCATCACTAATATCATCGAATTTATCACCTAAAACACCCGCAGCTATAACTTCACGACATTCATCAAAAACTCGTTTTTCACGTCCTGCCATTACTTCGTCAGCTCTAGTAAAATTAGGATCTAAATGTGCTGCTTTATAATCTGGATATAAATAATATTGATCATATGTGTTTGGTAAAAAATCTGGAAAATCATTCATTAAAGTTTCAACCATACCATAAGTATCCAACCAAGATTGATCTCTTTGTTCCGCATCTTGTGGTAAGAAGCCATTTTTCTTAATTAATTCTCTCAATTTTGGTAATAAATCTTCCCCTGTTTTAATATCGTATATATTAGTAAACCAGCCATAATGATTTAAACCAAAATATACAGGATCTAAATTTTCCCAATCACAACCTAATAAACGACTGCATGAACGAACAACATTTTCTGGTTGATCACAAATATTTAAAATTTTCTTATCATCAGGAAATTCTCTTCTTAATGCTTCAGCTACAATAGCAGCTGGATTTGAATAATTTAAGATCCAAGCTTCAGGTGCATAATTACGAATATCATGAACTGCTTTGATCATATCAACACATGATCTAAGTCCATAAGCCATTCCTCCTGCTCCACATGTTTCTTGTCCAATTAATCCCATGCTTAAAGGAATATGTTCATCTTTAGCACGCATTGGTAATCCCCCTGCACGCATTTGCATAAACACAAAATCCATTCCTTCATATGCTTCTTTAATATCAGTTGTATATGAGAAATCTAATTCAGGAAATTGTTCTTTAAATAAAATTTTTCCAAATTCACCAATTGGTTCTTGGCGCTCTGCATCAATATCAAATAAAACTAATTTTTTTAATGGGAACTGTTCTTTCATACGACAGAATGATTTTAAAAAACCTAATGTAAAGGTACTTCCTCCTCCAACAATACAAACACTATATTTTTTCATTTTTGTTTATCTCTCTTTCTACTTTTTCTGCTTTACTTTGACGGCCTATCAAGTACATATTTACTATCTCATAACACATTTATTTAAACAATACTTTGGCCTTGTTTGGGAATGAAAGCCCTAACTTGTTATTTGTGACATTAAATGTTATTTTTTTCAAATAATTATAATATATTTCAAAAAATAACTTTATTCATAAGTAAAAATTTAATTTTTAGACCATTTTGGTCTTTTTTTATTTGATAACACTATTTTGGTTTGATATAATCTAAGTGGGGATATTGACCTCTCCCAAAATTAATATCCCCTAATCACATATTTTCTGTAATCAAAATAGTAAAGAACCTCGTTATATTCACGAGGTTCTTTACTTAATAATATAAAAGTATACTAAACAAGCAATAATGAAACTATTAACGGAATTGTAAAGACACTGACCAGAGTAGTAATAAAGATACTTTTTGCTGCTAATTCAACATCTCCACCATATTCTTTAGCAAAAAGAACTGCACTATTAGCGACCGGCATTGCCAAATTAACCAAAGTAATTCCTTGAATCAATGGATCTTTGATAAAATATGCAATGATTGGAAAAACAGCAATTGGTAAAATAACTTGTTTAACAATCGTAAAGTAGTATAATCTTAATTCTGTGAACAACTCTTTAACTTTAATATTAGCTAAGGTTGCCCCAATGATCATCATTGCTAATGGTGTTGTCATGTCCCCAACCATACCACATGAATTAGCAATTACATCAGGAATTGGAATTTCTAAAAAATAAATAAATATTGCAATAATTGAAGCAACTACTCCGGGTGAAAGTAAATTTTTAGGATTTAATTTCATTTTTACATCATTCCCATAATTAATTAAAATAACGCCTAAAGTAAATACTTCTAAATTAAAAAGGATATTAAATAAAGCAGTATAAAAAACTGCGTCATTACCAAACAAGGCTTTCATAATTGGATACCCCATAAATCCAGTATTAGAAAAAATTGTCATAAACATGTATAATCCTTTTTGGTGCATTGGAATTCGCATTAATTTAACTAAAACAAAACTGATGACCGGTAAGGCCACATACACTGCTGTAGCAATTGCTAAAGTATAAATGACCATACTCTTTTCACTAATCGATGTTGTACAAACAGATGAAAAAATAAGTGCTGGTGTAGTAATTGAAATAACAATAAAATTTAGTTTCGTATTTAATTCATCATTTAATATTTTCTTTTTTTGCATAAAATAACCAAGTCCAATAATTAAAAATAATTGAATCATTTGGTTAATAACTACCATAATATCCATGATAATCCCCCAATCTTTCATTGATAGAATCATACCACGATATTAATTAGTTTAGAATGATATTTGCAAATAATGAAAAAGACAATCACGAATATTAATAAATTTTATTGTATAATACTAGCAAGCTAAATTATAATGAATATTAATTGTAATAAAACAATAAGAAGGAGATACTATGGAAAGTATAAAAAATGATAAAAATAAGGTAAATACCAAAGAAGAAGACGAATTAGGTGAATTAGCATCTGGAATTCTTGAAATAATGGTTGATGGCTATGGATTTTTAAGACCTAAAAATTATACTCAAGAAAGTCGTGATATTTACATTTCCCAATCACAGATAAGACGCTTTAATTTAAAAAATGGCGATGAAATAGTTGGTCATGCACGTAATTCTAAAAATGGTGAACGATATAATGCACTTATGCGAGTTGATTTAGTTAACGGACAAAATCCAGATCAAGCAAAAAAAAGAATTGCTTTTGAATTTTTAACACCGATTTATCCTAATGAAAGAGTATATTTAGGTAAAGATAATGAACAATTATCAATGCGTCTAATTGACTTAATTTCTCCAATTGGAAAAGGTCAACGAGGAATTATTGTTGCACCACCAAAAGCTGGAAAAACGACATTACTAAAAGATATTGCTTTATCTGTATCAAAAAATTATCCAAACATCAAGATATTTATCTTACTTATTGATGAACGACCTGAAGAAGTAACCGATATTAAAGAAGCATTGGATGCTGATAATGTTGAAGTTATCTACTCTACCTTTGATGAAAAATCAGAAAGTCATATCAAAGTTGCACAAACTACCCTTGAACGAGCTAAACGCTTAACAGAACAAGGATATGATACAATGATCTTGTTAGACAGCTTAACACGATTAACTAGAGCAAATAATTTAACTGTTACCCCTTCAGGAAGGACCTTATCAGGTGGTCTAGATCCTGCATCATTTTATTTTCCTAAACGCTTATTTGGAGCTGCAAGAAATACACGTGAAGGTGGTAGTCTAACTATCTTAGCTACTGCTTTAATAGAAACAGGAAGTCGGATGGATGATATGGTTTATGAAGAATTTAAAGGTACTGGAAATATGGAACTAGTACTAAGCCGTAAATTACAAGAAAAGAGAATTTTTCCCGCGATTGACGTACAAAAATCCGGTACTCGTCGAGAAGATTTATTATTAAGCAAAGATGAATATGAAGCAATGCAAATAATTCGAAAATCTTTAGATCAAACTACGATCGAACAAGCAACTGATTCATTATTAAATATGTTTGAAAAAACTAAAGATAATGAAGTATTAATAAAAAATATTTTAGTTTCAACAAAACATCAAAAATAATATAGTTAGTTTTAGTTATTTACTTCTACATACTAACACACTTCTTTGAAATAATGAATTTCTACTAAATCTGGTTGTGCAAGCATTAAGCTAACCAGATTTATTTATTTTTAATCTTATTTATTACCATAATACTAATTATACTAAAAAACGTAGCCTCATCATGATTCATTAGCTTTACTATTCCCTATAATTTTATTCTACTCTTGTTAAATAAAAAAAATCAAAACATTTATAACAATGTTTTAACTTTTGTGCAATTTATTTTGCTGATAATAGTAGTATGATAAAACAGTTGCTAAAAGGAAAGCAACAAAACCAAAAATAAATGGTAAGCGAGGATTAAATGTATAAAAGAAACCAGCCATCAAGGCACCTATAATTCCACCCAATGATTTTATCGCGTTGTAAAATCCCATTACAATACTACTATTAGTATCATTAGAACGGCTAGCTACTAAATCTTGAGTCACTGGTATAATGATTGCGTTCAATGCAAAGAAAATTATATTCATCACAATAAATATAATTATATTATTTGTTGCTAAAACCCCTAACATCGTAACACTACTCAACAATAAAATCAGCATTGACGATCTAGAAACATTAGTATTCTTAATGATCCATAAACAAATCGTACCATTAGCAACTAAAGAAATAATTCCAATTGCAGCCTTGATAATTCCATTATAACCTGATGTTAAATTATAAATATCTTTGATATAATAATTAAAACTTTGTTCAAAAGCAGTAAAACCAAGAAATGCAAGGCAGCAGATCGTAAACATAATTAAATATTTTTTATCTATAAATACTTTTGCTTGTTTAAATG
>OFMG01002163.1_pt1 | contig 10150 bp, 6 predicted proteins | sample 1541751 | NCBI WGS metagenome assembly OFMG01 (sample SAMN04209232, study PRJEB22552) | human gut metagenome | biome: gut; material: feces | host: Homo sapiens | place: USA: Oklahoma
TCGGAGAAAAATTAGATTTAACAGGATTGACATTCACTGCACATTGGACTCAGGGAAAGGCAGATACAATTGTCAATATAGACGATATTACTGTTGGGCAGTTTGATAATGAGACAAGAGGAACAAAGATTGTTCGTTTATATTATGGAAGTGCAATGGCAACTATTTCTGTTAATGTAATAAAAGATTCCTCACAACAAATATCTGTAACATTTTCTCTTTTAGGAGACGAGATTCACAATTCGGAAAAAGATAAGAATACACATGTTTTAAGTATGGGAACTTTGCAGACTTGGATAGCACCGAAAAAATATACAATTAGTGCGAATGCAAATGTAAAAGATTTACTAAATATGGTTCTTAAAAATAATAGTATGACCTGTTCCAATCCGACTGGAAATTATGTGGAAAGTATTACGCGAAGGGGAGTAACGTTAGGAGAATTTGATAACGGAAAAGGCTCTGGCTGGATGTATACGCTAAATGGTATTCATCCTAACTTTGGAGTTAATCAACAATATTTAGAAGATGGGGATGTAGTTGTATTCCACTATACAGATAATTATTACTATGAAGAAAGCAGTCCTGATTATGAAAAAGTAAAAGCAGCACAGGATGCGGTAGCAAAGATTAATAATATAGGGGCAGTTGTATTGAATGATTCCTGTAAAAAGAAAATTGATGCTGCACGAACAGCGTACAATGTATTAAATGCAGAACAGAAAACGTTAGTAGTTTATTCACAACTTAAAATTCTTACAGACGCAGAAGCCCAATATGACAAATTAAAAACTACGGCAGATAATATTGCGAAACAAAAAGCTCAGCAGGAAGCCCTGAAAAAGAAATACACCCCATCTAAAACATCTATAAAATCCATTAAGAAGCTGAAAAAGAATCAGGCGAAGCTTACGTGGAAGAAAGTAAAAAATGCAACTGGCTACGAAGTATACCAGTCCATGAAGAAAAACAGCGGCTATAAGAAAGTGAAGACAATTACCAAAAATAAGAAAGTGACTTATAAAGCCGGAAAGCTAAAGAAAAAGAAAACTTATTACTTCAAGATCCGTACTTATCGTAAAGCAGGAGGAACAACTTATTACGGTAATTACTCAAATGTAAAGAAAATGAAGGTGAAATAATTGTAGGACAATTTCACCCGCTTAATTTCCTAAAATGAAGCAAATACACCCGTCTGGTTGGCATATTTTTTTAAAAGTCTATGTTATAATATGTACATGGCTTGCTTCTCAGGCTCACTTAGGGGACTCTCCTTATTTTCATTCTGAATTGCCAGCCATTTGATTTTAGAATGAAAACAAATATCTGGGCTGGAGAATGTAACAGTTTTATAAAAGTATTTGGCCTGTGCACATAATGCATGGGCCTTTCTTTTCTACGGAAAACTCTCAATTTCTCTTGGATATTTTGTAAAATGAGTGAAGGAGAGGGTAGAATGAACAAGATGTACCAAAGGTTAAAAAGAAAATGTATATCGCTTGTACTTTTTGCTCTGCTTGTGGTATTTATAGTTCCATACTATGCATATGCGGCAGATAATGGGGCAGAACCGGCCGCGACCGCTTCTGAAGCAGAGAGTACAGGCGATTTTTCTATGTCAGAAAGTGAGACATCGGAAAGTGAGACATCAGAAAGGGAGGAGACGGAGTCTTCGGATGTGGAGGAGCAGCAGACAGGAGAAGATGCAGATGCATCAACAAGTACAGAGGCAGATGTACAGGAAAGTACACAAGAACAGATATTAACAAAAAAAGAGAGAAAGATTGTCCGTAAGAATTTGCAGCTTGGAAGAAGTTATGGTTTTTATGCTTGGGGTGCAGAGGAAGATGCGGCACAGGGACAGTCTGATGAATCAGGAGTGGCAGTGCAGGCGGAAGCAGAGGCGGAAGTCTTAAGCCCGGATATCGATACAGTTTTATCTAATGTAAGAAGCTATATCTTAAGTAAAGATACAAAACCGGATTACAGTAGTATATGGAATGTGATTGGTTTAAAAAGGAGTGGGCTGTATGTGCCGGAATCTTATATAAATCTTTTTTACAGCAATGTGATCGCATACTGTGAGAGCAAAGACTGGCAGATTACAAGAGCAAAGTATTCGGATTATTCAAAGCTTATTCTTGCATTAACAGCGATTGGTGTTGATGCAAGAGATGTGATGGGACATAACCTGTTAGCGTATCTGTCAGATTATGAGAATGTAAGCAGACAGGGGAATAACGGCACGATTTGGGCTTTGATCGCGTTAAAGAGTAATCCGGCATATGAGATTCCAGAAGACCCTTCTGCAGTGCAGCAAAACTCAGAGGAGTTACTTGTTAAGAAGGTTGTAGGGATGCAGTGTCAGGATGGTGGCTGGACAATGATGGGGACAACCGGAGATTCTGATATGACGGGAATGGCGATGCAGGCGCTGGCTTCTTATTATAATAAAGATGGATATGAGGATGTTACAGCGGCAATTGACAAGGGTCTTGCGTGGATAGAAAAGAATCAGCTTTCCAGTGGTGGTTTTGGCACGATGAATACAGAAACTTCGGAAAGTGTGGCACAGATTATCACAGCTCTTTGTGGCGTGGGAATAGATTGTGGGGAAGATGTCCGTTTTATTAAGAATGGGAAATGGCCGATGACAGGATTATTCCAGTATTATATGCCAGAAGGCGGATTTATGCATGTAGCTGCTGATGCCGGGAATAATGGTGGCGGTGCCGGTGGCATTATCGATGGAATGGCAACGGAACAGGGATTGTATGCAACAGTTGCTTACCGTAGATTTTTGGATGGAGAGACATTTCTTTATGATATGAGTGATGTGGCTATTTCGGCAGGAACGAAGCCGGTAGTCAGCCCGACGATTGATACGGGGAGTAATAGTGGAGGAAATTCTTCCCAAACGGTAACGACAGCAAAAAAGACAGAAACAAAACCGGCAGCTTCTAAAGTAAAGGTAATAAAAGTGGGGTTAAATTATAGTACGATTTATCTTACAAAAGGAAAGAGCAAGACGTTAAAAGCGACGGTTTCTCCGTCAAATGCCACGAAGAAGTTAGTGAAATGGTCTTCTTCTAATAAAAAGATTGCAGCGGTAAATGCAAAGGGAAAGGTGACAGGAAAGAAAGCAGGGACTGTGACGATTACAGTAAAGGCGACGGATGGAAGCGGAAAGAAGGCAGTCTGCAAGGTTGTCGTAACAGCTCCGGAAACAACAGATAAAAAGACTACAATAGCATCAACGGCGGCAACAAGCCAGACAAGGCAGATCACGACACCGGCAGCTTCAAGTACAGGAAGTTCCCGTACTTCTGTTCCTGCCACATCGGGAACGACGAAGAAGCTTTCTTCAGGAAGCAGTGAAACTACTACCGCAAAGAAAAAGAATACTGCAGCGGAAGCAACAACGGGTGGCTGGAGTTTTAGTGGAGATAATTATGTGCCGGAAACGAATAGTGCAGAAAGCGAGACGGATACAGCGCAGGAAGATACAGGGGTGTCTGATGAGGGAGATCGTTCTAAAGCAGATGGAATCCGTTCGGTGGCATTACCTGTAGCCGGAGGTGCTGCGGGACTTGTGGCAGTGGAAGCGTTGGGATTTGTTTTATATAAAAAGCGTCGTGGTATTGCAGGATTATTAAAGAAAGTGATGAAAGGTGGAAAAGCAGAGTAGAGACTTTTGCAGAGTACAGAAAAAGAAAAAGGAAGGTGTTACTATGAAAAGAAAAAGAGGACTGGTACATGTTATTCTGGCACTGCTTATGAGTATGTTATTGATTATTTCAACCGGCTGTGGAAAGTCCGGGAGCGGAGACAGTTCTTCCGGTAAAAAATCCGGCAAGACAGCAACACTTGCGGATATGAATGAGATTCCGGAGGATGGAATTATTACAAAGGAACAGTTTAAGACGGTTGCCGGAGAAAATAAAAAGGTACAGTTTAAGGGGACAACAGATGATGGAATTACATATATCTGGACGTATGACTGTTCAAAGATTCAGAATCCGGCAGATCAGAATTTAAAGATTGATTTTTCAGAGAAAGGTCTTGATGATTTAAAGAAGCAGGCAAACAATGCAAATGATGCATTGAAGATGACAATGTACGGGAAAGGGCTGATCTGTGTACCGGATCTTGAGGTACAGCTTCCGGAAGCGTGGCAGTCCAATTCTGCATATCTTGTAAAAGAGCAGTCTGGAAAGCTTGCCAGGATGAGCGATGTTGCGGTAACAGCACAGGTGAAGGAAGAGAATGCAAAGAAACAGGATAAAAAGACGCAGGATACAAAGACAGAAGAGGAAGATTCTTCGGACAAAACCGCAGAAAGTACAACACAGGCAAAGAAAGATACGAAGCCAAAAGAAGGAACGACATCTTTAAAAATGAGTGTTACTTCACTGGATGGAGATTGTTATATTATTGGAGGAATTACGGAGCAGCAGAATAAAGGTGCAGCATCAGCGAATAAGGCGGAAAACGGAACAACGAACAGTGAAGCAGAAGGAAGTGATGAATCGGGGAATTCAGGAGAGAATTCTTATAACGAAGAAGGAAGTTCAGGAAGTGGAGATGTTTCTGATGGAGGAGCTTCTTCTTCTGGTTCTTCCGGCAAGCAGGATGTTGCAAACGATGAAGAAGTTTCAGGTTCTTCCCATACGTGTACGATTTCAATCAGCTGCGCGACGATTCTTAATAACATGAGTGATTTAAAAAGTGGCAAGGAAGAATTTGTTCCTTCTGATGGATGGATTCTGGCAGCTTCCGAGGTAGAATTTACGGAAGGAGAGTCTGTACATGACGTATTACAGCGTGTATGTAAGGATGCAGGAATCCAGATGGAGTCTTCTTTTACACCGGCTTATAATTCAGCTTATGTGGAAGGAATTAATAATCTGTATGAATTCGACTGCGGACAGCTTTCCGGATGGATGTATAATGTAAATGGCTGGTTTCCTAACTACGGATGCAGTAAGTATACGGTACAAGACGGTGATGTGATCAACTGGGTTTATACATGTAATCTTGGTAAGGATGTTGGAGATAATTCGATGTATTAAGGATGTATGAAATAGAGATTTGATATAATAAAGACTTGATATAATAAAGATTTAATGTAATAGAAATTTGATGTAATGGAGATTTGATTTAGATGAAAGATACATTTTCGACATATCATCCTGTTTTAAATATGCTGTATTTTTGTGGGACGATCGGAGTGACGATGTTTGTCGTTCATCCTGTGATCCTGGCAATTTCATTTATATGCGCTGTTGCGTATTCTGTTGTTTTAAAAGGATGGAAAAAGACAGTAAAGTTTAATCTGCTCTTCTCATTACCGATGATGATCATTGTTGCCCTGATCAATCCGATGTTCAATCATTATGGAGTAACGATTATAGGATATCTTCATAATGGAAATCCGTTTACATTAGAAAGTTGTGTGTACGGTCTTGTGATGGCAGTGATGCTGGTATGTACTCTTGTATGGTTTTCCTGCTACACAGTTGTTATGACATCAGATAAGTTTATTTATCTTTTTGGAAGGATCATCCCGGCACTTTCTTTAGTACTTTCCATGTGCCTTCGCTTTGTACCGAAGTTTATCAAAGAAGCATCTGTTATTTCTGATGGGCAAAAGTGTGTCGGGCGAAGTGTAGAGAATGGGAGCCTTATTAAGAGAGCAAAGCATGGAATTACAATTTTTTCGATTCTGGTTACCTGGTCTTTGGAGAATGCGATTGAAACATCGGATTCAATGAAGTGCCGGGGATATGGAGAGAAGGGCAGAACCGCCTTTTCCTTATATCATTTCGATAAAAGGGATTTTTTGTGCCTTATTTTTATGCTCCTTACATTCGGAGCAGCGATGTGGGGCTTTTCAAAGGGGTATGCATTTTGTTCTTATAATCCTCGGATCGTTGTAAAGGGAATACCTTTTACAGCAGGCAGCCTGCTTGTCTTTGCCGCTTTTTTATTGTTTAGTATCATGCCAGCAGCGATGGAGATTTTAGACAGAAGGATGTGGAAGGCGAGAAGAGGACAGGTAGAAAGTGCAGCACCGGCTGGGTACCGTTTGTGGGAAGTTGAATAGCCGTATATACAGGAGATAAAAAGCAAGTTTGGAGGTGCAGGGTGACAGCGAATGGTTTGTCAGAAAAGAAAAATAGTATATTAGAAATCAATGATTTGTGTTTTGCTTATCCAGAAGAAAAAAAGAGGGCGCTAAATCATGTTTCTTTGCATGTGGAGGACGGGGAATTCCTTGTTCTTTGCGGAAAGAGTGGATGTGGAAAGAGTACACTTCTGACACATTTAAAGACTCCCCTGACGCCGCATGGAAAGCGAAAAGGAGAGATTCTTTTTCAGGGAGTACCAATCGGGGAGATGAGTAACCGGGAGCAGAGTCAGAGGATTGGCTATGTATTACAGAATCCGGATAATCAGATCGTGACAGATAAAGTGTGGCATGAGCTGGCATTTGGTTTGGAAAGCCTTGGATACAGTAACGCAGATATCCGTATCCGGGTAGCGGAAATGGCAAGTTATTTTGGGATTCAGGACTGGTTTTATAAAAATGTATCGGAACTTTCTGGAGGACAGAAACAGCTTTTGAATCTGGCATCTATCATGGCCATGCATCCGGATATGCTGATTCTTGATGAGCCGACCTCTCAGCTTGATCCGATTGCAGCTTCTGATTTTTTGGAAACAGTAAAGAAGATTAATCGTGATCTTGGAACGACAATTATTCTTACGGAACATCGTTTAGAGGAAGTATTTCCTTCTGCTGACAGGGTAGTGGTCATGGATGAAGGGCAGATCTTATGTGTTGGCACACCGCCGGAAATCGGAGAAGAATTAAAGAAGCGCAATCATGAGATGTTTTTAGCTATGCCGGTACCGATGCAGGTTTATGCCAAAGTAGAGTCAGAGCAGCCCTGCCCGATTACTGTTCGTGACGGGCGAAAGTGGCTGGACATAGTTTGTAAGAAAAAAGGCATTTCACCAGCAAATGCATCTTCTTCATATAGAAAAGAGAGTGATTCCCAAAAAGGAAAATCTTCTTTTTCTAAGATTACAGAAAAGTTTACAGAGAAAAAAGAAGATATCATCTTAGCGTGTGATGATCTGTGGTTCTGCTATGATAAAGAACTGCCGGATGTCGTAAAGGGACTAAGCTTTTCCTTAAAGAGAGGAGAATTCTTTGCGTTGCTTGGAGGAAATGGAACCGGGAAGTCAACAACACTTTCACTTTTGAGCCGTTTGAGAAAGCCATATCGTGGAAAAGTACTTTTAGAAGGTAAGGATATCCGTCATTACAGCGATAAAGAACTGTTCCGCAATTTTCTTGGAGTACTGCCGCAAAACCCGCAGTCCCTTTTTGTAAAGAAAAGTGTGGAATTAGAACTGTTTGAAATGGTAGGCGGTGTAAAAGAGAAAAAGGATGAAGAATATCAGCTTGCCATGGATAAAAAGGATGCGGTGGAAGGAATTATTAAAGTAACACATTTGGAAGAATTACTGCATCGTCATCCGTATGACTTAAGCGGGGGAGAGCAGCAGAGGCTCGCCCTGGCTAAGATTTTGTTATTGCGGCCAAAGCTTTTGTTGATGGATGAACCGACCAAAGGACTTGACAGCTATTTTAAAAAAGAATTTGCCGGAATACTGGCATTACTCAAAGAGCAGGGCGTAACTGTTTTTATGATTTCTCATGATATTGAGTTCTGCGCTTCTTATGCGGACCGATGTGGTTTGTTTTTTGATGGAAATATTGTGGCATGTGGAACTCCGGAAGAATTCTTTGCCGGAAATAATTTTTATACAACAGCGGCAAACCGAATGGCTAGAAGGTATTTTCCTATGGCGGTTACCGGGGAGGACATTGTGGAATGTCTTAAAAAAGGAGTGTGAACAATGGCAGACTGGAAATCAAGTCAGGAGTTCTTGAAAGAATTTTACGCTTCTCCGATCGTGAATGAAGATACGATTTCTGCAAAGATAAAGCGTATCTTTTTACCAAAAAGCAGGAAAGTTTCTGCTTTAAAAGAATTAGCAGGAGATTTGTCAGGAGAAGGCAGGGCTGGGGATGTCATTTTAGATAATGATATGTTTGAGATGGATACCGAAATCTGGAAAAAACAGGAAAAACGCAAGCTTTCTGTTCGTACCAGAGTAAGTCTCTTTCTCTTGCTTGTAGCGATTCCCCTCACAATTGCTGCCGGATTTTATGTTATGGATGTTGCCGCCGTTGGCACAGTATTTGAAAAGATTTTTGGTCCAAGAAAGTATTATTTTATTAGCCTGGTAATCATTATATACTCGTTATTACCGTTTTTTATGGTATTTGAGGGACGAAAACCTCAGGTGAGAGAGCTAGTTGTTCTTGCAACAATGGTCGCACTGGCAACCGCCGGCCGGGCAGCATTTTTTATGATACCGAGCTTTAAGCCGATTATAGCAATCGTGATCATCAGTGCAATCGCATTTGGTGGCGAGGCAGGATTCTTAGTTGGTGCCATGACGATGGTAGTCAGCAACTTCTTATTTGGGCAGGGACCATGGACCCCATGGCAGATGTTTGCGATGGGTTTTATCGGATTTTTGTCAGGAATCCTCTACCGGATAGGACTGCTTCCGACCAAACGGTTCAGCCTTTGTATATATGGATTCCTTGTGACGGTGTTCATTTATGGAGGAATCATGAATCCAGCGGCTCTCTTTATGAGTGTGTATGATTTTACATGGGAAGGACTGCTTGCAATCTATATTTCAGGTATTCCGGTAGATCTTGTTCATGCCAGTTCTACATTTATCTTTCTGTGGATTGGAGCAAAGCCATTGTTGGAAAAGCTGCAGCGGATAAAAATAAAATATGATCTGATGAGATGAATAGCTGGGACGTTTTTGAACTTCAGAAAGATTGCCAGAATGATGGGGCATTTTTGAAATAAGTATAGATGATAAGTATGGATGATAAGTATAGATAAAATGTATTCTAAGAAAGATTCTGAGAGTATACGAGATTGAAGGGGGAAACTATGCAAAAAATACCAGAATGTCGTTCCATGAATTTTTCAATTTATGAAGGGATGCTAAATCGTTATAAAGATAGTGAAGATATTAGAAAGTCTTATGAGTCACGAGGATTAAATGGACTGGAAGTGATTCGGGCAGGCGAGCCAGATAAAGGAAAGATTCTGCCAGATATGGTGAATGGGGTACATCTGTATTTTCATATTTTCTGGATGGATTGGTGGAAGGGGAATTATGAACGCCTAGATCAGGAATTTGATTCAAGAGAGCAGTGGCTGGAATACTTTGGAGGAATGAGCAGGGAATCTTATCTGAACAGTTTGCGGGACGATCTTGCCTATGCAGAACAAGTTGGAGCAAAGTATGTAGTTTTCCATGTTTCAGAAGTAACACTCCGGGAGAGCTATATTTATAAATACCGCTATACAGATAAAGAAGTGATTGATGCAAGCTTAGAGGTCATCAATACCCTCCTTGATGAAAAAGAATATCCATTCGACTTTCTTGTAGAGAATCTCTGGTGGAGCGGGCTTACCTTGAAAAATGTCCGCCTTACCCGCCGGCTTATAGAAGGAATGCATACACAAAAAAAGGGAATCATGCTCGATACCGGGCATTACATGAACACAACAACACAGCTAAAGACTTCAGAAGATGCCGTAGCATATCTGAATAAAATGATAGACAAATACGAAAAAGCACAGATGCTCCAATGGTTCAAAGGAATGCACCTGCAGCTGTCACTTGGAGGGGATTATGTAAGAAAACAGCGAAAAGAATGGAGAGAACATCCGATAGACTTTGATAAGATTCCATTTTATGAACTATTTCGCCTTGCATATGACCATGCCTGTCATATTGATTTGCATCAGCCTTTTATCGGAGAAGGTGTCCGGGAATTTGTAGAGCGCGTAGCGCCAAAGTATGTCACACTGGAATATCAGCAAAACAGCCGGGAAGAATATGAACAATTCGTAGAAGCCCAAAGCAAAATTTTGAAATGGATTACGATTCATTAGGGGAAAACAGACGAAAAAAGAAACCATGCCATATCCCATCTGCTCTGTAGTCGCTGTGTTTAAGATGCTCATCCGCATCT
>OFMG01002181.1_pt1 | contig 9954 bp, 7 predicted proteins | sample 1541751 | NCBI WGS metagenome assembly OFMG01 (sample SAMN04209232, study PRJEB22552) | human gut metagenome | biome: gut; material: feces | host: Homo sapiens | place: USA: Oklahoma
GCCGAGCGTTCCTGCTCCATGGCGGAGAGCATTTCCAGCATATCCAGATGCTCATCATCGACAAAATCCCGCTCTCCGATGCGGATGGTAAACGGCACACTGGTCAGCCGAATCCTTCCGTCCGGACTGGTGGAAGGGAGCAGATCACAGCTTGAATCCGTAATAATGTTCCAGTTCATATGGTTTTTCCTTTCGCTCTTACCGAAAATTTTCAGTGTTATTGTGGGGAAAGCGCTCTCTCTTGCAGTCGGTCGATCTGCACCGCACACAGCAGCCGGCCTGTCCTGCACACTTTCCTTCATAAAATAGAAAATGCGGGGTCTTGATGTTTTACTTATTATATAACAGAACGCGCATTTGATAAATAAAAAGTTTTACAGATATTTGCAGATGCCGGTATGGCCGTCAGCGGGTCAGATATTGCAGGATCAGCACAAGGATCAGCATATGTACGGGATAAAAGGCATAGCAGGCATACTGGAACGGCTTGCTGTGATAGCCCTGCCGTCCGCGGTACAGCCAGATGGGGAGGAGCGCCAGAAGTGCAAGCCCCTGCTGACAGATCTCAAATTCCATGCCGAATATATGGACGGGATACAGCAGACCGCCCAGCAGCTGCACATTGACCCAGTAGAGGGCGAGAAGCTGTCCTGCCAGACACCACCACTTCCGTCCGCGGAAGAAGTAGAAGATAAAGATCGTCAGCACGCCGGTGCCGTAGTAGTCCACCATGCTCAGGGTGCCCAGTACTGTGCCGATCAGCACAACAAGCAGGGCGGTGAGCAGGTACAGCCATGTTTTTTGCTTTTTGCGCACGGTTTCCATCAGATGAATGCCCAGAAGACCGAGCAGCAGCGTCCAGATCACGTTCTGGTGCACCGGATAGAACCAGGTTCCGCCGTACATCAGGTCGAACGGCACTTCGGAGAGCACGGCAAACAGCGCAAGCCGCAGGGCGTATTTCCGGAAGCTGTGGGTGTGAAAATATCCTTCCACCGCCATGAATGCGAAGATGGGGAAGGCCAGCCGTCCGGCACACGTCAGCCAGTCCTGTGCGGGCAGGAGGGTCGCCCAGAGATGATCCATCAGCATCAGCACCATGGCGAGAATGTGAAGTGCCGCGGCGCTGAGGGAAAAACGGCCGGAGGCGGGAGTGGACAGGTTGTTGGTTGACATACGGGTGCTCCTTTATCTGAATCGTTCGGTAATCGGGAGGGGAGCCACAGGAATGTGCTCTGCATTTATTATATACAGAAGAGCGGACAGCCGCAATGCCGCAGCGATAAACTTTTTGTGAATATCCGCTTCTCGGCAAGGAGGACACGGCGTACAGACGGAAAACGCCCTGCCGACCGGTGCGGGCAGGGCGAGAAACAGATTCCCGGCACAGCTTTGCAGCCATGCCGGGAACGGTTGAGGGATTATGAAGATCAGAAAGTTACAGCTCGCCGCGCGCTTCGCGCTCTGCAAGTTCTTTCATGATAGCGGGATACTTTTTGTCGAGCTGATACAGCAGGCCGACGATCAGAACGCCGACAAAGATCAGCAGCGGGCCAAACATATAGATGTTGATGATCGAGTTGATTGCGGACTGCGACTGCACAACAGCGCTGCCGGTCGAGGAAATATAGCCGCACAGACTCATAATGCCTGCAATGCTTGCCTGTGCGATGCCGGTGCCCAGCTTGGTGCCGACCGAACCGCCTGCGAAGATGAAGCTCTCCTGACGGATGTGGTGCTTCCACTGGCCAAACTCGACAACGTCACCGATCATGCCGAATACAAAGGCGCACAGCGGTGCTTCGCCGACGCCGCGCAGCATGGTGGTGAACAGGCACCAGCTGAAGCTGGTGGTGTTGAGGAAGAACAGTCCCTGACTGATCAGTACAAGGACGGCGCCTGCTACGATCATGTTGCGCTTGCCGAGCGTATCGCGCAGCAGCGGACACAGGAAGGTGAATACGATCAGAACGATGGTTTCGGAAAGATACAGCGTGCTGTACATCCACGAGTCGTTATGGAACACATACTTGCAGTAGTACGGCAGAATCGTGCCGACAACAGCCTGATTGGTGCTCTGGAACATCCAGAGCAGCAGGACAGCCCAGAAATACTGATTGGTGACCAGCGCCTTGAGGCTGCGGCCGACCGGAATCTTTTCCTCCGAGCGGGCTGTGATGTGTACGGTTTCCTCGCACTTGACAAAGCAGGTGATGAGCAGCAAGAAAGCGATTGCGGCCCAGATGCTCATTACCTTGACCCAGGCAGCCTGATCGTTGCCGAACAGCTTGATCAGCGGCATGGTGCAGGTGACGGCAATGATACGGCCCATCGGGGACAGGCCCATGCGGAATACGGACAGCAGATCGCGCTCCTTGGAGTCGCGGGTCATCATGGCAGACAGCGAGCCGTACGGCAGATTGATCGCCGTGTAGCAGACGGTCGTGCAGAAGTTATAGGTGACAAAGATGTACAGGAACTGGATCGTGGCGTTGGTGTGCGGTACGCTGAACAGCAGGATCGCACTCAGCGCATACGGCAGCGACATCCACAGGATCCACGGACGGGACTGTCCCCATTTGGAATGGGTGCGGTCCACAATGAAGCCCATGACAACATCCGAGCCGCCGTCAAAGAAACGCGAGATCAGCATGACAAGACCTACGGTTGCGACAGAAACACCGGCATAGTCGGTATAGAACAGGGTCAGCAGCGTGGCGATCATGCCGTAGACAACGTTGCACGCTACGTCACCGCCGCCGTAAGCCAGGCGTGTCAGAATATTGATTTTTCCGTTTTCGGAAACAGGTCGTGTAGGCAGAACCGCCTCTGCCTGCATGGTTGGATTGGTTTTCACGAAACATTCTCTCCTTCTTGGTTTCGCTTCCAATTTACAGCCGCCCCAATAAAATGCATCTGATCAAGCTGCGTTTTCCGGCCTGCTGCAAGCGGATAGGATTGTTTAGAGTGCAGCCCGCCTGCTTTGCAGAGATCGTGCTTCGAAATCTACATCCTCGCAAGGCGTGACCGCATCTGCTATAATATCACGAATTTACACGAATGGCAAGAAATTCTTGTATACTATATATAAAAAACTAAATATATTTTGTGCGATAGGTAAAATGAGTAGTTGATGATGCACAATTTATAATAAAATAAATAGGCGTAATAATCAAAAAAACGATGCAAACCGAGAACCGACGGACGTCGTTGCACGCAGTGCACGCTCCGCTCCGTATTTTCCGGTTGGTATGCGGATAAGGAGCTGACCACCAAGATCAGCGATATCAAGATGATCGGCAACAAGACGGTCTACGCAGGCTGGAAGGCAGCCGGCATGCCGGATATGCTCAATGGCGATGATCATTTTGCGTACATTGTCGGCTACCCGGACAAGACGGTTCACCCGCAGAACGGCATCACCCGTGTTGCGGTGGCAACCATCTTCTTCCGCCTGCTGACTGACAAAGTCCGCGATGCAAACTCCACGCTGACGAATAATTATTCGGACATTTCGCGCGGAATCTGGTACGATCATGCAGTTTCTACGCTGAGCAAAATGGGTATTGTAAAGGGCGACAGCCACGGCAGGTTCGGCCCGAATGCACCGATCACTTGCGCAGAGGCAATGACCCTGATCGACCGCGTTCTGAACCGTCTCCCGGAAAGCAGAGATGACCTGCTCAACGGCATGATTCAGTGGAGTGACAATACGGACACCTCCAAGTGGTATTATCTGGTCGTACAGGAGGCTGCTAACAGCCACTATGACGACATTAAGAGCGACCATCATGAAAAGTGGACGAAACTCCGCGATACCTGTGACTGGACTCAGGTGGAGAAGTAAACGCTTCCCTTTCCACTAACAGGTAAATACACTAACAACTTCATAAAAATCTGCTCTCTGATTTAGTTCAACTACCCAACAAGTCAGGTCCTGCCATTCGGATACTTTTCGAGCGGCAGGGCCTGTCGTTTTGCGCATGAACCGCACTTATCTATTCTAACCTTTTTACACTTTCTATCATTTACAATGCTATATTCAGGCCTAAACTATCCTGTTAAGGCATTTGAGAAGAAAATCAGTCATATTGAAAAATGTAATTTATTTTCGAGAAATATTCACTATTCGACATTATCTTTTTACATTCCGATAACATAAAGATAATCTTAACACATTGGAGGTTATCTCTATGGATATGAAAAGACACTTGAAATCTGCACTGAAGCAACTCGGTTTCGACAAGCCTCGCAAGGCACAGATTATTCCGATGAATACGCTCGATGCCGGACAGGACGCGATTGTGATTGCTGCTACCGGCAGTGGCAAGCAGGTCATCTATGAAACGGTTGGACTTGCCCATTCGGACAAGCTGACTATCGTTATCGAGCCTTTGCTTGCGCTAATATACAATCAGGTACAGACATTACAGGATCATAGCGTTTCTGCTGATTATATCGATATGACCCGCTCGAAAGAGGATATTGATAAGATATTACACCGGGCTCGCAAAGGAAAACTGACTTTCCTCTATATCACTCCCGAACGGCTGCAAAATCATGTGTTTATTGAAACTATGCAGCATTCGGATATTTTTATGATCGTGGCGGACGAGTGTCACTGCATTACGGAATGGGGTTATACGTTTCGTGATGCTTATCTGCACATTGGCAATTTTATCGGCAAGCTAAAGCATAAACCGGTTATCTGTGCCTGCTCTGCGACAATATCTGCTGACTCTTTGAATACCATTCGTGATAGTCTGCATATGGACAAGCCTGTTATTCTCTGCAGTGATTTGCGGCGTGATAATCTTATCCTGCTCAAGAAGGATGTTACCTGCAACAAGAAAACGCTGGAGGAACGGCTGGAATTTCGTATTAAGAAGCTCTGCAAGCTGATTGATAAGTATCACAAAGATGGCTCGGTGCTGATCTTTGCTCAGACGACTACATATGTAGATGCGCTGTACAACATTCTGGGAGAAATATACTCCGGCGATGTTACCCGCTATCACTCACGAATCAAGCCGAAACGCCGCAAGAAAGAGCTGCTATTCGACTTCCTGCAAGGCAAAAGAAAAATTATGATTTCAACCTCGGCGTTCTCGATGGGTATTGATGTCTCCGATATTGAACTTGTCGTGCACTTCAATGCACCGGTCAGCATGACAGATTACATCCAGCAGATTGGCCGAGCGGGACGTGATGGACGCAAGGCACACTGTGTTCTTTTCTACGACCGGAACGGCGATGATGACGCTATCTCTGCCAGCTTTATCAAGAAAGCGAAAAAGCAGTCACCCAAGGTTGCGAAAGTAATAAAGGCAAAGCTGAGCCAGGTACACGATTTTATCCATAGCGACAGCTGCATGGTATGCGATATTCTCAAATACCAAGGCCAGCATGAGGTGAAAACCTGTAAACGCTGCACGGCATGCGCGCAGAAACGGAGGAACAGCAAATGATTATGAATGAATCTGGTATTCACACATTTTCGCTGAAATTACAATGCAAATATTCAGAAATCCAAAATATTATCGAACAAAATGAGTGCATTCGTACCAGAAGAGGGAAATTAGGGCTTTCGTCGTATTACCAGATGCCGCAGTTCAAGTATATCGGCGTTGAGATACAGCTTGGTCAGTCTGTTTCGCATCCGTGCTGGCTGATACTGATTATTAACCCGTCTTCGTTGCTCGCCGGTACATATAAACCGACCGCATTATTTCAAGCTGACGAAAAGTCTGTTCAGCAGATAAAGCACCGCCTGCGGAATATCCTTGATAAAATCGGCATTGATCGGCGGCTCAAGGAGTTCAAGCTGTCACGGTGTGACTTGACCTGCAATCTGTATTACGAACACAGGGCTGATGTTCAAGACCGTATTGATATTTTCAAGAAATCCTTTTCTATCCCTCATTACAGCACGGTTGAGTTCGGTAAATATTCAAATTCCGATGAGAAATTCAAGGGAGCCAATAAGCATTCGTGGACGATTGAGAATAAGTCTAAAAGCTGTGCATTCTCGGTTTATGATAAATCGTATGAACTCGAGACACGGCATGATATCTTTATTGACGAGCATATTCTTCGACTGGAATTGCGGTTTGGGCGTTCGAAAATCACTAAGGTGACTAAAGCTAAAGGCTGGGAAAGCCAGCTTGTCGAACTCGGCTCACAGGTTGAAAAGCAGCAGCATAAGTTTCTGCATCGGCTGCATATGACGCATTTCGACCCAATTTCGCTTCCCGCGCTGCTGGATCGTATCAACGCTTCCAAGTACCGCGAAAAGACGAAGAGAAAGCTGCGCCGTATCGCGAAAAAGGCGAACGGCTGCGTTTCGCTCGCAGCCGTTCAGAAAGATTGCAGGATTAAGAAATCTGACTTTATTAAATTGTTGGGGAAGTTTGAGGAGATGGGGATAGGGTGTGTTTCGTTCAAACAATAAAATTTTCGCAATCTAATCCGTTGATTTTGCTAAAGCACCCTATCTCATACAACATTTGCGAAGTACTCTATCTTCCTGCCAGCATATAATCTGCTTACTTATCCTGATACAAACGCCACAGGAAGGTTACGATCTGTGCTCGTGTGCAGGTCTCATCCGGGCCGAAGGTGGTATCGGTCGTACCGTTGGTGATGCTATTCTCGACCGCCCACGCGACTGCCTTGGCGTAGTATGCATCTGCCGGAACATCCGCGAAGCTGCTCAGCGCCTTGGGCTCAGGCGAACCCGCCGTACGCCACAGGAAGGTTACGATCTGCGCTCTGGTGCAGGCAGCGTTCGGAGCGAATAGCGTGTCGCTCATGCCGCCGGTAATGCCCTTGTCAGCCGCCCAATTGACTGCATCATAGAAGTAATCGTTTGCGGTCACATCATCGAACGGAGAGGTCTCCGGCTTGGTTTCCTCGATTCTGCTGAATGTCGGCGTAACCGTTACCTTGCTCGACGGCATAGTAAACGTGTACTTGTTATCGCCCTTGTCGGTGACAGTCAGAGTGTTTCCCTTACTGTCGGTGACGATCAGCTTATCCAGCTTGTAGCCATCCTGCGGAGTAACGGTTACCGTTACCGTGTCACCCTTCTTTGCAGTGGGTTTGTCGGTCGAAATTGAACCATTATCCGACTTGCCGGATGTAGAAATCGTATTCCCAGACGAGTTGCTGGAGGACGAACCGCCGCCAAAGGAACGGCGATTAACCGTTAATTTACCATCTACATAAGTGATCGTATAATTGTCGTTTGCCAACGTACCGCTGATCTTGATGACTGCGCTGCCCGCCTTGCTCATGTCGGGTGTACCGTCATAGGTCAGCGTGACGTTACCCTCCAGCGTGTCCGTGCCGTACATCTCAGAAATAGTATAGTCTGTATCCTTGACAGGCTTGACAGGCAGGACGGGAACTGTACCGCCCACATAGGCGGTCTTGTCCCTGGCTGTGATCGTAACGGTAGCCTTTTGGATGGTCACGGTGAAGGACTGCTCCGCCGAATCCTCGTGGTCATCGTCGCCAACAACCTTGTAGTAGACGGTGTAGTCGCCCGCATTCTTCGCAGTGGGCAGATCTTTGCTGTATGTGCCGTTGTTCAGCTTATAGTACAGTGTGCCGCCCGTGGCGGTGCCTGCGGTGATGAGCGCCTGATTGCTGCCTTTATAGACCAGATCGGGGATGGCGGTCGGCGCGGCGGTAACGGTGGAAGTCTCCTTCAGCGTGACGCTGACGGTGATGGCGTCGGTGCCGGTGTAGGCGTTGTACTCCGGCTTATTGTCGCTGTTCAGATCGACCGCGTCGATCGTAACGGTGATTTTCACAGTGCCGACGTCATCCTTCGTGGTCAGCGTACTGCCGCTCAGAGTCGCGTACGCGTCGCCCTCGCTGATCGTGAAGCGGACGTTGCCGTTCTCCCTCACGTCGGTCACAAGCTCGCTCAGGTCAAGCGTCTTGCCGCCGCGAGGGACGCTCGCCGTCGCGGTGATGGTGGGTTCCTGCTCAGCCGCGATGATATTTCCGGTCACAGTCGGCTGGGTGAGCGTGTAGTTGCTTGCCTTGCTGCCAGTCAGCGTGAAGTTCTCCGATAGCGTTACAGACTTGCCGGTGCCGACGAACTCGTTGTTAAAGTTACCGCTAACCGAAGTCTCCACCACGCAGACATCATCACTGTTGACGATGCCAACAAGCGCACCGGGCTTGACCACCGCATCAGTCAAACCGTCGTACTTCTTTTCGGTCACGCTCGCGCCCATCGTCAGTTTCTTCGGAGCGATATTGAAGTGATAATAGCCCGCTCCGAATATATAGTTGCCTGTCCTGGTAGATGCAATCGTCACAATACCGTCACGATTACCAATGCTTGCGTCGATGTTGTTGGAGTAGGAAACTGTGTATTCATTCGTGGGCAGGGGCGTCGTAGTATCTTTGAAGTTGACCGTGACGCCGGGCTCCTTGGCTGTGCCGTCATACACAAAGCCTTTGCCGCAATCCAGCGTGACATCCAGATCAATGGGCTTCTTCGCAATGGTGAAGTTTGCGGTACCGGTGTAGATCGTGTTGAGGGTTTCGCAGGTCACTGTGACGATGTAGTTACCGGCATTCGTGGGCTTGTCGCTGCTGGAGCCGGTAAACTTCGACGAAGCGCGAAAGACGGTCGAGCAGTTCCAGCCGGGTGCGAAGGACCGCACCGTGCTGTCGTGGTGCCTGTACCCCAAGGTAGTGGAGGAATACTGCCGCCACCGCAAGGAGTACGGCTATATGTCCCGCATGGGCAGCCATGTATTCTTCAACGGCATGGCACTCGGCGAGACCAATCAGATCAACATTGAAGAAGGCAAGACGCTGGTCGTTAAGTACCTCGGTCTGGGCGACCGGAACGAGGACGGCACGCGCACGGTGCTGTTCGAGCTGAACGGTATGCGCCGTGAGATCGCGGTGCCCGATCCGCAGGCAGAAACCTCGGCGGAGCAGGTGCATCTGGCCGATCCGCAGGACAAGGCGCAGGTCGGTGCACCGATGCCGGGCATGGTATCGCGCGTACTGGTCAAGGAGGGCGACGTGGTCGAGCAGAATCAGGTGCTGCTGATCATCGAGGCGATGAAGATGGAGACCTCGGTGGTAGCGCGCATGGCAGGCCGCGTGGACAAGCTGCTTGCAGCCGAGAACACCGCTGTAAAGGCCGGCGAACTGCTCGCCGTGATCAAGTAGAGCAGCGATATTGTTGCCATAAATACAGTAAAAACAGGCGGATGCGTGCATCTGCCTGTTTTTTATTCTTGTGCGCGGGAAATGTGGAGAAATGCGGCGCTTTATTTTGGTCAAAATGACAAAAAATAGAAAACCCTATTGCTAATTCAGAGGGAGGAGTGTACAATAAAACTGATATACTAGCGAAGTATATAGAATCTCTTCTGCTGCAATCAGATGGAGGTGGCGCGATACGCAAAACACTCGCAACTGTCCCCCGAAAGGGAATTCTACAATGAAAGGGAGAATCAACATGAAAAAAAGAATGTTGGCCATGATGATGGCAATCGTCATGGTAATGACGCTGTTGCCGACAAGCGCATTGGCGGCAGACGGTGATGCAGACACACCGAAAACATCGGTTTCTGTTGCTTCTGAAAGCCCGGTACAGATTACCAAGGCCGTGTCGGAGAAGAATGGAGCCTATAAACTCACAATGGATGCTTATGCAACCGGTACGGTAAGTACAACAGATCCGACGCCTTCGGATATTGTTTTGGTACTGGACGTTTCCGGTTCTATGAAAAAAAAACTGAGCGATAGTGACCGACAAACCAAGCTGGAAGCATTGCAGAGTGCAGTTAATACCTTCATTGATCAAACTGCGGCTCAGAATGAAAAGATCACGGATATTACAAAGAAAAATAGAATTTCTATTGTAAAAACCAATTATCCCGTAATTCTGGGGCAAAAACGGTCAAGGTGTAGGAG
>OFMG01002185.1_pt1 | contig 9913 bp, 9 predicted proteins | sample 1541751 | NCBI WGS metagenome assembly OFMG01 (sample SAMN04209232, study PRJEB22552) | human gut metagenome | biome: gut; material: feces | host: Homo sapiens | place: USA: Oklahoma
CAATTTGTAATAAATCCCACAAGAAGAACGAATATCAATTTTGTAAAATACACCTTCTGCTTTCGCTGCACTTTGTACAGATTGACATATATACTACGTATAATTGTATAGAAAATCTGAGCAGAAAACAAAAAGAAAATAACAGAATTCGCATCAATATAGTTAATCAAAAAAATCTTAAGAATAAATTTAACCGGAAATGCAGCTGCTGGTACAACAACTGCAAACAGAGCAACATAGTTATAAGCATCTTTATGTGCTTCCGGTCTTTCTTCTCGACAAAAATAATTATACAATGTTGTGGTCACTGGAGTTATTGCTAAATTAAGAAAATTCTCCACACTAACAGCAAATGAATACTGAGCAAAGGCAAGTGTATCCATAAGTCCTTTTACAAACCATCGATCCATACTCGTTAAAAAAATGGAAGACAGGTTTCCTAGCGTTAAAAGGAATCCTGATTTAACATTATCCAGTAATACGTTCATCAAAAATAAATTGCCTTTTTCAATGGTGTGTTTTGCCCGGAAATAAACTTCTAATACAATCCAGACACCAAAGTATAAAACAACATATCCTAAAACATACCAGACTATATCATCGGTTTTTACTACAAACAGCAAAAACATGTTTAAAGCAAATGTAGAAATCGTTGTGAGATTCATTGCTTTTCCATAAAGCGTAAATTCTCCAGTAGCCTGATATAAAAACTTAAAATAGTTGCCCATATTTTGTGGCAATATTGACAGAGCAAAGAACACCAAAATCTTATCTTTCAATATTACTGCAACAAATAATGTTACACATGAAATTATCAGTTGAAAAACAGTCATCGTGGAAAGATCTGTTGCAAAACTCTTATCTACTGTTTTTCCAAGCGTTTTTCCCCCATATTTCAAATAGATTCCATCAACAAATCCAAAATGAAATAATCCTACATAGGATACATAGAGCTGAAATTCCTTAATTCCAGCGTAGCTTTCAACTGACAAAAATTTCGGTAACAAAAAATTTGTTGCCAAGCTAAATAATACATTTATTGCATTCGCTAAAAATACTGCTATAATTCCTTTTTGAAGTCGTTTATCCATACGTATCTATATTCCTATCTTCTCATTGCTTTCTTTCAATGTTGCGAAAAAATGTTCCTTGAACGCACATGGTCAATATTTTTATTCCCCAATAATAGAACACTATTTCTCTTACAAGAAACCTAGCATCAGATCTAATCCAAAAGAAACTTGTTGCAGCAATATAGTATACAAAATAAGTTAAAACAAGATTTTCCTCCTGTTTTTGTCTATTTTCCATAAAATTAACAAGATATGCAATGAGTGCGCCGTAAAGCACCATCATCAAAACTCCAGCATATCCAAAATTATAATATGCTTCTATAATAAAGGATGATCCCATTCCATATGTAACTGTCAGAAACTTTCTAAACATAGTATCAATACTGTCAGTTATAAATATATTAGTGCCACCTGTCACATTAGGAATTATTCTTAAAATTCCAAACAGATAGTATTCTCCATATGAATAGGGTATTTCTGAAGGGCAATTATCGTATACTGCAGTTACTGTCAAAATCTGCATACCTGCAGTGGAAATTACATCTGTGAAAATATTATCCTCATTAGTATCATGTATTGCTTCATTAAGGATTTGTGATGCTGAATTGGTTTTTCCATAATTCGTTATTCTTCTAACATTTGAAAGAAGCGAGCATACATACAATACCGCAACACCAACCAGTGCAATCAGCACCAGCTTTTTTAAATCAATTTTTTTGCAATAACAATTATAATAAAGACAAACTCCTGCCAACGAAACAACTGCTTCAAATCTACTGCCAGACATAAAGTATAGGGCAATAAATACTATATAAATAGTCCAAACAAATACTGTAGATTTCCTTTTTCCTTTTGTCGAAACAAAAGATGCAAATAATGCCGGAAGGAAAAGAGTTGATCCAAAATTAACTATATGCGAAAAAGCACCTGCACCACTATAGTTAGTATTTAGCGCAACACCATAACCTTGTGTAACATTCAATTTAATCTTAAAAATCAGCAAAAAAAATTCACACGCAAAAGAAACAATCAACAGTGCTAGCGAAACATATCGGAATACATTTATGTTTACTTTTCTGCCTTTATATTCTGATGAATCATCTGTTAAATTTTTTACAGTTTTTTTAAATAGAACAGTAAATGCGTGTAGCACTACCATATTCACTTCCAAATATATCGCAGCTCGATTAATCGTTGTCGGTGTATAGGTATTAAGAATAGTAAATTGCCTCTTATTTTCAATATCAAAAAAGACTAAAAGGTATTGACCAAAATAGTATATGTATGACAACAATAAAATTATTGAAAAATAATTAAATACATTACCGTGTGATTTTATCCATGTTATCAGTAAACCAATATGCACTATTGTCATGATTACAAAAACGACCTTATATTCACTAGGGTTAAATGCACTTAATCCCATTAATAAACAAAGCCACATTAAATCCATAACAATAGCAATTATACTTTTTCTCGACACTTTTCTATTCATAATATTTTACGGATTTTATATAATCCTACCTATGCTCCTTCTGCCACTTTCTAATTTTTCCCATCATATCAAGCATCAAGTACATCCGATGCTTAATAAAGAACAGTACAACTTCTCTTTGCTTTCCAATTCCAACTGTATTCTTCGTCTTTAAAGCCTCTTTTACAATCGGTTTTTCAAGATATGTTGCATATTTCCGCTTTTTATCTGCATACGGTTCCGTATTAGTCGGATTGAAATAGCCACTGACCGCTGTGGTTACAATCACATACAGCAGTCGATTGTCAAACCAAGGCTTCAGCATCTCCTTATTATCAGATGTATCTATAAACGCTTTGATTTTTTCAAAGCACTTAATTACGAACTCATGATTTACTTCATTATGTGACGCAGAAATTGAGTTTTCATTATAGATATAATGGTAAAATGGCTTATTGATAAATATTGCACTCTCCAGTTTTTCAAATAGCCGAAGATTAAATTCCAGCCCTTCCGCGCCCTGACGAAGTACTTCATCGTGAAAAATCTGATTGTCCAACAATAATTTTCGGTCAATCAACTTTGAATACGCAACTGCAATATTTCCGTTATAAACCAAAAGCTGCTGCTGAAGCCATTTACATTCCTGACCCTTATATACTTTTCCATCTTCCAGATAGAATTTATATTCCGTAGCCGATTTACCGTAATCCTTCATAATGCCACACATAACGAGCTGCACCTGTTTTTCATCTCCGGCACTATACATGGTTTGGCACATATCTGGCTCAATCCAGTCGTCACCATCCACAAACATGATCCATTTGCCCTGTGCAGCTTTACAGCCGTAATTCCTAGCCGAGGAGAGTCCACCATTTTTTTTATGTAATACCCGAATTCGCTTATCTTTTTCTGCGTACTCATCACAAATCTTGCCACACTGATCCGGTGAGCCATCGTCCACCAGCAGGATTTCAATGTTTTTCAGTGTTTGTGTCATTGTGCTTTCAATGCACTTTCTTAAATATTGCTCCGGTACTTTATATACCGGAACAATAATACTTACAAATGGCTCCATCATTTTATCTACCTCGCACCCGATTTAAACATTTCTTCATTATTCCATAGATTCCAGTCATCAGAAGTGCCTTCCGAATGGCCGTTTTTACTTTTACCTTATTCGTGACAGGATAATATTTTTTAAACAGCTCTTTACCCGACATCTTTGCTGCATCAGCCAGAAATACGGTCCGCTTTGGGTTCATTGGAACGGATTCAAACATTTCCTTTACACCCACAACCAACTTATCCGCCGATACTTCTTCACACCTTGCATACCACATTACCTCTCGCATAAGGTTCGCCGCTTTTTGAGAATGGCAAAGGACTCTGGTCGTACCTTTGTCATCATCTAATTTCTTATCAAAGTCATATACAGAAAAGCAATCCCAAATTGTGAAGTCACTTACACGATATCTCTTTTTGAAAGGACACTCATAACAAGAAGGCCGATCACATGTGTCTGAAAAGAAAGCTCTTAACATTGGATCAAGTTGCGATCCTGCATGGTATACGTTCTTTCCATCTTGTATAATACTCATTGTGGAGTATTTATATCCATAAAACTTATCCCGGAAGCGGATGTTGTCTGGTTTTGGAAAAGTCTGTTTTTGACATTCCAGATATTTGCTCCATATCAGCGGCGACGGAATACCGTGACATACCACATCAACTAAAATCAACTTTTCATATGGTTTTCTCAAAAACTTTGATAACCCCTCAGTTTGGCATGGTGTTCCGCTAAAGCAGACCCATCTATCTTTCTGGAGAAAATCTTTTACCAAACAGAAGGAATCTCCCAAATCGCTTTGTACATATTTGCTGTTCCGGAATCTTTTTAATTCATTAACAGCTTCTACATAGGTATGCTGTACATGAAAGTTCTCATCGTATGCTGCACCAAATACTACTCCGCCCCTTTGAAGAACAACTGATGCTATGGCTGTAAATGCACCGCCTGCCGAACTATCCAATCTCACCTTTTCATCACAGTGTTGAACCAGATAAGCTTTTTGTGGCTTTTCTTCTTCAGTAATGGGATTTTGAATTGGACAAACCATGTTGCAGGCATTACACTCTACACATCTATTTTTATCGACAACCGGATACAGAAATCCTTCTTCATCTGGTTTCATCTGTATACATTTCTTTGGACAAATCTCTGTACAGGCCGTACAACCAGCACAATCTTTTTTATCCTTAATTTCAATCATCTGATTTCCTTTCCGCATAATACAGATTCAGAAATCAAGACGAATAGCAAACTTAGTACTTATGCGTTAGCCTGACATATAGTTTTTTTGCTGCGCTATAAATACCTAGTTTATAACAGGTCAACCTGATGCAGTGTTCCACTTTAACCTTAAAGGTCTCCGGAAAATACTTATTAAACAATTCTTCTCCGCTCATTCTATTTGCGTCTTTGAAGAATGACTCACGTTTCTCATTCGGTGCAACAGATTCTTTCATTTCCTTTGCACCAGCTACAGCGGCTTCTGGTTCGATTTCAACGTAAGAGAAGTCATCCTTAATTGCATTAAAGATTTCTCTTCCCTTTTTTGTATGCACCAAAACTCTCGTAGCCCCTTTGTCATTATCCAGTTCTTTTGAGAACTTGCCAACATTAAAGCAATCCCATATCGTAAAATCACTAACACGATACTGCTTACGGAAATGACACGAATGGCACGATGGTCGATCACAAATATTAGAGAAAAATGCTCTTAGCCACGGATCAGATTCAACACCCTGATGGTTATTACCATGATTTCTGTCTGTTATGACATTCATTGTTGAATATTTATATCCGTAATGCTTATCGCGGAAACGAACCGTCTTTATATTGTCTGAAAGCACTTTCTTCTGATATTCCACATATTTACGAAATATCAAAGGAGAAGGTACAGCTTTACAGGCCACGTCAACAGTGATCAGATTGTCGTAATCTTTCTTTAAGAAATTTTTCAGCCCCTCTATCTGACACGGCGTTCCGCTAAAGCATACGAATCTGCCTTGCTCTAAGAAGGACTTAATCTGTCGGTGGGTACCCCCCCACAGAACTTTGGACATATTTACTATTACGGAATCGATATAAATCGTTTTCCTTTTCAACTGCAACATGATGAGCCATTAAGTCGGTGCCTAATTCTACACCAAACACAACACCATTATTGTGCAAAATATATTTAGCAATTGCCGTAAACGCTCCACCAGCTGTACTTTCTCTTAAGATTTTTTGATTTTTATTCTGTACGATATATGCAGCTTGTTCAAGAGGTTTTTCCTTTGCGGTATGGATGATGGGGCACACTTTTTCACAAGTACCACAATCAATACAGTTTTCTTTATCAACTGTTGGATAGAAAAATCCCTCTTTATCTTCTTTCATAATGATTGCATCTTTAGGACAAATTGCTGCGCAGGCAGTACAGCCGCAACAGTCCTGTTTTTTATTAACTTCAATCACAAATCTGTACTCCCTTCATCTTTTAATGCCGCCAAAAGATATTCATAAGACTTCTGCCGGATTCCTTCTAACTTTTTATGAACGCTTTCAAAATCTGTCTCTATCTTTAAGCAATCGGCTATATTTTCTTCTCCTGTCAGTAATCTGCCAGAGATTCCCGCCATGTGAAACAGTGTATCTAAACGACTGTTTGTTGACTGTTTTGTATTTCTGTTATACCGACGGAATGTAAAAAACTGCCGCTTATAAAGAATTGAAAAAACAGAGCAGTGAAACGAATCCGTGCAAACATATTCTGCATTCCGAATCAAATTCAGAAAATCTGCCGGATCAATATCATAAGGCGTTTCATCAGCATAACCTTCATCGCTCTTTACAAATTCATCCAAATGTGTCAATGCTATAATCTTGCAGCCTGTAACTTCTTTTAAGCGTTTTGCAAATTCTCTATGAGGCGGATTGTTACCAAGAAAATAGCATAGAATGTACTTTCCCTTTACAATTGGCTCTTTCTGTTGAATTGCCATCCATTCATCGCCTGTAAACAGCAATGTCGGATCACAAACCACTGGAACATCGCGATTCGCAATTTCTTTCACCAGTTTTTGACCCGATTCTTCTCTTACACCAATGTGCTTTATTTTCTTTAAAAATACCTCTGCCTTTTTTGTAGAATTCTTCGGCAAACTTGACTGTCCAAAACTTGTTGCATAAGCAATCGAATTTACTGTCTCTGGAACAAAGTTGAGTGTGTAATAATCCGCTGCAATGTTTCCAGGAAGCCATAACTGATCGCTTCCTACAAGCACACTCAAATAATTATCTTTGCATTTACGTCCAAGCCCTGCCTTTGAATCATATTTTGGAGATAGCCTAAACTGTTTACGGCTAAATTCATCAAATTTTTCTGCGCGAACCTTAGACAATTGAGCATACTGATTTTTAGAAAATTTCTTAATCAATACATTCTTTGCCATGCCAAGTTTAGATAACAAAATATCTGAGGTTAAACTCGCCTTAGCAAAATACAGCAATTTTACCTTTTTAATTTCTCCATTAAAGCCAGAAATATCAATGGTTTCATTTTCATATCCCAGTTTATCTAGCGCCATTTGTGTAGCGTATGCCTGAAGCATACTTCCATAGTTATGTTGGAAATAACATGACACAATTGCTGTTTTTTTCATTCTAATACTCTCCAAGTCTTTTATCTATTCATTGCTGTTTCATATTTTTTACTATATTGTTCAGCCATCACCTTAGTGTTATACATCTTTAGAATATCCTGATATGCGTGTTCTGTTAGTTTTTCAACTGCGCCCTGACATTCTTCGATAGCCTTTACGAAGTCTTCCACTTTCGTACACACAAAGCCATTCTCATCATTATGGATAACATCCCGATTACCAATTACATTACTTACCACACATGCTTTCTTCATATACATGGATTCAAGTAGAGAAATTGGAAGTCCTTCCCATCTACTTGGTAAAAGAAAAACATCTGCATTAACTGCATATCTAATTGCAGTGCTTCGGTCAGCCCATCCTGTGATTTCGATATTCTCGCTTGTAAGTTGGTCTCGAAGTTCACCATCACCAATCCAGACAAATTTCACATCTGGAAGTGATTCGGCAATCTCATTAAACAGTGTAGGATTTTTCTGATAACAGATTCTGCCCAGTGTGTAAACCGTAAATGGATGTTCAACCTTTTCTGTCTTATCAATAATCTCCTGAAGTTCTGCCATATTAATGCCGTTATTTACATAAGTAGCATGTTTGGTAAGTTTCAGGGATTCTTGATGTTCACCCACGCTGCAACTGATGGTCGTGCAATTTCTCTTTGCACACACTGACTCAATCAACTTAAACATTCTGCGTTTCATTGGTTTATAGTTTTCCATCAGAAAGCTATAACCGTGCGGGGTATAGAACATTGGGATTTCCCCATTGAACGCAACCCGGCCAATCACACCTGCTTTACTACTATGCAGATGAATCACATCTGGCTTAATCTCTGCCGCCATCTTTTTGACTTCAAAAAATGCTGCGATATCTTTCGCCGGATCAATTGCCCGTCCAAAGTTTTTGACTTCAATCAGATGAATCCTTTTATCGAAATAGTCTTTATAGTTCTGTGGTGTCTGTTTCCGCACTGCATAAGCAATGTACATGTCATAAGAATTGACAAGCTCATTGGCAAGGTCAACTATATAAGTAAAAACGCCTCCGCCCATAGCTTCGACTATGTACAGTATTTTCTTTTTCTCTGCCATGAGTAAAATCCTCCGTACTACCAATAGTTCTTATAATTTAAAAGTATATTTCAGTCCCATCCACTTCTGGTCCTTATCGCTCAGGTTCAGTACATTACCATCTTCCAGCGTGTAACCTTCTGCACTGGCACCACCCTTATACTCACCCTTCAGTTCCGGCCACTCAATGCCGATTTCCGGGTCATTCCAAGCCATACCACCCTCATCATTCGGATGCCAGAATATATTCATCTTGAATCGGAGATTTACAGTTGTTGATCAGTTCAACTTTTTCTGCAACAATGTCAACCGCTGTGACCTAATGATGTTGACTCAGTAAAGTTGCAATTGACAGTCCAACATATCCAGTGCCCGCAATCGCAATTTTGTAGGTTCTCTTGTTTTTTGAATTATGTTTTTATATTTATAACTTATCTACATATGCTCTAATGCAGTTTGTTCTCTTTCCGCTAAGAACAAACTGCACCCTCTTCTCTTTTCATTTTCTCTTACATCGACCCATCCCGCCTAATCACCGAAACCACTGTCTTCCAGAGTAACTTAATGTCCATTCCTACATTCCACTCACTGATATACTCCGTATCCAGTTTTACAACTTCTTCGAAATCGGTGATCTCGCTTCTTCCACTAACCTGCCACATACCCGTAATGCCCGGTTTGATCGCAAGTCTCGCTCTGTGATGGAGTTCATATTTATTCCACTCATCCAGTGTCGGTGGACGGGTTCCTACGATACTCATATCACCTTTCAGTACATTGAATAACTGAGGCAGTTCATCTAATTTATACTTGCGGATAAAATACCCGATACGGGTAATCCGGGGATCTCGTCCGCCTACAGTTATCAAACCTTGCTTATCAGCTCCTATACGCATTGAACGGAACTTATAGACATAAAAATCCGTCTCTCCACGTCCCACACGTAGCTGTTTATAAAACCCACCACCTTTACTTTCCAGACGGATAGCAATATACAGGAAAAGGAAAACAGGAGATAAGAATAGAATGCCCAGAAAGGAAAATAAAATATCAAAGAAACGAATCATCACCTATCAACAGTCACTTTAAGGTATGCATCTTTTACAGCTTTGATTTGTGTAATGTTAGTAATGAGAGTACGATTGCATTACACAGTATTGTTGTCAGCAATTCCCTTGACCTTGATTGTGCTTTTTTCTTTAGGAGCGGGAATGATTTTGGCTGCGCTGACAGTGAAATTTAGAGATGTTATGCATTTGTATTCGGTCTTTACTACAGCTTTAATGTACTTAACACCGGTTATCTATCCAATGTCGATTTTACCTTCGTGGTTAGAAAAAGTTGTCTTATTAAATCCGATTACAAATATTTTGATGATGTTTCGGGAATTTATGATTTATGGAACTTTACCATCCTTATTTTCAGTGTTTATCGGATTTGTCGAGGTGATTATTATTTTGATTTTAGGAATCTATATTTTTTATAAAAACCAAGATGAATTTATTTTGAATATATAGAAAGGAATTGAAAATGAATCAGCAAGATATTATCCGTGTAGATCATGTTTCAATGCGATTTAGTTT
>OFMG01002201.1_pt1 | contig 9795 bp, 7 predicted proteins | sample 1541751 | NCBI WGS metagenome assembly OFMG01 (sample SAMN04209232, study PRJEB22552) | human gut metagenome | biome: gut; material: feces | host: Homo sapiens | place: USA: Oklahoma
TTTCAATCCACGCTCCTACAAGAGGAGCGACCCGGCTGCCTGTCCTCTGTGCTGTATTCCAGATATATTTCAATCCACGCTCCTACAAGAGGAGCGACCATTTCTTGGCATTTTCGCACCGGATTGTTGTCAATTTCAATCCACGCTCCTACAAGAGGAGCGACGATAGATGGATTAGGGAAGTGTTTAATGCTTGTGAATTTCAATCCACGCTCCTACAAGAGGAGCGACTGTTATGCCTGACAACTTTTGCAGGAACACAGACTATTTCAATCCACGCTCCTACAAGAGGAGCGACAAAAGACACCCTTAACGGATGCCTTTAATGAGGAATTTCAATCCACGCTCCTACAAGAGGAGCGACTTCCGAGCAGTTTCCGGTGCGGGACGGATTGCGCACATTTCAATCCACGCTCCTACAAGAGGAGCGACAATTGCATATCTGCACTCAATACAATTTCACCATCATTTCAATCCACGCTCCTACAAGAGGAGCGACTGTCTCTATCACAGTCTTTTCCTGCAACTTTACCTATTTCAATCCACGCTCCTACAAGAGGAGCGACTGCCGCGCAAAGCTCTCTGTCTGGCGTTTGCATCTATTTCAATCCACGCTCCTACAAGAGGAGCGACACCAAGGTTTGAGATTGGAGGTAAATGATTTGGATATTTCAATCCACGCTCCTACAAGAGGAGCGACGTATCCTCATCCAATGTCGGATAAGCATCCGAAAATATTTCAATCCACGCTCCTACAAGAGGAGCGACGCAGTTAGACGGAAAACAGAACGAATTACCGAAAATTTCAATCCACGCTCCTACAAGAGGAGCGACGGCTCATTCGTGTTTTTACTGTAAAACATCACAATTTCAATCCACGCTCCTACAAGAGGAGCGACAATCTTCAATCCGCCGAAGTCAAAAAACAACTTTATATTTCAATCCACGCTCCTACAAGAGGAGCGACCGTAACAACCGGAATGACACTCGCGGAAATCGGAATTTCAATCCACGCTCCTACAAGAGGAGCGACGTGCCGATAACTGATATTACGTCAGATTTCGTTATTTCAATCCACGCTCCTACAAGAGGAGCGACCTCCTTGATCCGGTTCGTGATACGATCATCGTAAATTTCAATCCACGCTCCTACAAGAGGAGCGACATCCACTCACCGCCTTATAAATATCAATCAAACAATTTCAATCCACGCTCCTACAAGAGGAGCGACATAGACATGGTTTAGAAGTTAAATATGTGGAGGATTTCAATCCACGCTCCTACAAGAGGAGCGACACTGTCGGGACGGATCGTAAATTTAATGGAAATACATTTCAATCCACGCTCCTACAAGAGGAGCGACGGGATGCCTACCTTTCATTGGTGTCCCACATTAGATTTCAATCCACGCTCCTACAAGAGGAGCGACCGTATCGCAACAAAGCAAATGCTATTGCCTTGCAGATTTCAATCCACGCTCCTACAAGAGGAGCGACATGTACGATGCCTATCATGCGTTGGGCGGAAATGATTTCAATCCACGCTCCTACAAGAGGAGCGACGTCTACAAGAATGATCGTGACACCTGCGGCAGTAATTTCAATCCACGCTCCTACAAGAGGAGCGACGCAGATGGAATCACAGTTTCAGAAGCTTGCAAGAATTTCAATCCACGCTCCTACAAGAGGAGCGACTGTATACGATCTGGAACGTCATTTGTCCGATATAAATTTCAATCCACGCTCCTACAAGAGGAGCGACGCCATGCATCATCCCATAATTATTCTAGGTTAGCATTTCAATCCACGCTCCTACAAGAGGAGCGACGTTGGGATCTGGATATTTCCGCTATAAGATACAAATTTCAATCCACGCTCCTACAAGAGGAGCGACCCTGCGCTCCGTTAGGATGCAGATCCGGTCTGAGTGATTTCAATCCACGCTCCTACAAGAGGAGCGACAAAAGCAAGCGCGGCACTGTTTTATGGGTACGTATTTCAATCCACGCTCCTACAAGAGGAGCGACGTGTGCAGATGCTTACTTATAAAATTGACGTATTAATTTCAATCCACGCTCCTACAAGAGGAGCGACTATTTAATCTTGCAGACCGAATAGATCAGCGTTATTTCAATCCACGCTCCTACAAGAGGAGCGACTTGATGCAAATGCTTATGCGTGGGTATTAATGACATTTCAATCCACGCTCCTACAAGAGGAGCGACATGTAAAAACTCTACCTTTGCCAGAAAGATAAAATTTCAATCCACGCTCCTACAAGAGGAGCGACCTCCCTCAACATTGACATACTGCTCCAGATTATCCTCTATTTCAATCCACGCTCCTACAAGAGGAGCGACCAAGACACACCTGCATCTCTCTCCTCACCGAAAAGATTTCAATCCACGCTCCTACAAGAGGAGCGACTTGCATTTGCAATCGACCACGTCAGCAGTTCATCATTTCAATCCACGCTCCTACAAGAGGAGCGACGATTAAGGACTTCCTGTTTGCTCTGTACATCAAATTTCAATCCACGCTCCTACAAGAGGAGCGACTGGTGTCCCAAGAGTGTCAACATGTGCGTAGTCTGATTTCAATCCACGCTCCTACAAGAGGAGCGACAGCAAAAATGCACAATATTCCTTATGCATCTCTGCAATAATTATTGCATAGTGTCTATATAATTCCATCAAAACCGCAATAATTATTTTATGCAACACAAAAAATATTGCATTTTTCCGGTGCGAATCATCCGCTTTTTCATGTTCGCTTATGATCCGCACCACTTTAAAATATCAGCGTATTTTCTACTGATATTCCTTTTTTTACACCCAGACATTCTATTTTCTGTTTTTGTTTATCGTTTAAATAATAAATACGAATGCTGTCTTTTTCTTCGTCTATAATTTCCTGTAGTTTTCCTTTCAGCATGCGACACTGGGCACCATCTACAATACATTCAAAAACAGAATTTTGTACTCGTACTCCATAGTTTACACATTGTTTTGCTACTTTACGAAGTCTGCTCTTTCCTGCTTCATTTTCTGTATTAACATCATATGTAATCAATACAAGCAAAATATCACCTCTATTTCCACAAAAATGGCGGATATGCATCAATGTCTCCACGTAAATATCTTGCCAAAAACATTGCCTGCATATAAGGAACCATTCCCCACTGAATCTTTTCTTTTAAATATGGATGTATTATCTGTTCCTGTTTTCGCTTCTGCCATTCGTCAAGCACTCTCTTTCTGGCATCATCTGTCAATAAGATTGCTCCATCTTCTTTTTCTATAAAATCTGTTTTGCCCACCATCCTTTTATTAATAAGGCGCAAAACAAAACGATCAGCCAGCGCAGGCCGAAGTTCTTCCATCATATCCAATGCCAGTGAATATCTTCCAGGTCTATCTCCATGTAAAAATCCGACACATGGATCCAGTCCAACTGTTTCTAACGATGCTGCCATCATGCTTGTTAATAGTGTATATACAAATGATAATAATGCATTTACCCTGTCCAGAGGTGGTCTTCTGTTTCTCTCATGAAAATAGAAATCTTCTTTTTGTTGTAAAATCAATTCATCAAAAACAGAAAAATACTGTGACGCAAGTTCACCCTCTATTCCCCTGAGTTGATCTTTGTTGTTACTGATTCTGATATCAGGTATTTTATCCCGAAGCCTCTCTGAAACAATTTTTAATTTATCTGCATCTGTCTGTAGTGAATGATCTCTTATGGTACGTTCAATTACCCATCGTCCATTATAAACTTTTCCGACAATCGTATTGCGTGCAATCTTTAGGCTTTCCTGCTCGTCTGCTGCAACTTCATACTGTTTCTTCCTCAGAAGCACATTTCCTTTTGTCTTTCCTTCTACCCTTGCCAGGAATGAGCCGGACGGCGTCAAAAATACAATTGAAATATTATTATCTGCACATTTTCCCATCAACGCCGGACTGGCTCCTGCTCTGCTAAACGTTACAATCATTTCAAGATTATGAAGTGGCATTCTTCCAAGCTCTGTACCTTCCTCTTTAATCACCACATTTTCTCCATCCAGAGATAAATATTTATTCTCGGATGTGATATAGAGAGTATTCAACAATTTTTTCATGTGTTATCCTCCAAATCTTCTGCCAATATATTATTCATGTATGTTTCAACATTTCCCGTTTTTTCCAGTTCCGGCAGACACAAATCTTTTAAAGAACACACATAACATGCTTTCTTCTTTTTTGCTTTTGGTGTATAACCTCTTTCATAATATTGATGCATTTCATCAAACATATCTTTTACGTTCTGCTTGATACCCTCTGTAATCTGAATATTAACACGATGCTTTATCTCTCCATAATACAATGCGCCCTGTGTAATTGTACAATCCAACATTTCTTCCAGACACATGGCCTGTGCAGCTACCTGCAGGATATCCGCATCATGATCTTTTGGTTTTCCTCTTTTATATTCTATCGGTAATGGCGTATATTTCCCACCAAATGTACGTATCAAAGTACCAGACTCATCTGCATGAAATTCCACAATATCACAAATCCCACTCACACCCATTATTCGTGAGAAAACCGGCATTCCACGAGAAATGATGATATCTTTTCTTTTCTCGTGGGATGCCCCATTATGCGCCTGTCTGTGCATAAAGTTTCCATCCATTGTCTTGTAGTTTTCAGTCCATTGCTGTTCCAGATGAATCAATGCCCATTGTCTTCTACAAAACGCAAAATGCTGTATCCCGGAGATCATCAGATAATCGTCTTCTTTATATTCCTTCAATTATTTCCACTTCCAATCCTGGTAAAGAATTTAATGTAAATTCGTAATCATCAATACTTTTTGGAAATTCTGTCTTCTTCTCAATTTTCAGTAAGCGATGAACTTTTGCAGAAGAATATTGTCCCATCGGGCAATTATGTTTCCACCAGTAAACCCTTACCACTTCCATGCTTCCGTCCGGTCTTGCAGATGATGCATCATTTTCAAAAAGCGTCCTGAGCGCTTCTTTTATCTTTTCCGCATCTTCATCTGAAAATCCTGTCTTTTCTGCAAGCTGATGATTAATACTTCCCTTCACGGTATACATGGCAAAATTAACACGATGCTTCATTCCCATCGTATCTGCCCCTCTTTTATCGCTTGTTTCTGAATTTACACTTTTCGTGATCTGTATGCTTTCAATATCAATAGGATCTACGCTGAATGCTGACTGAATTGTTACAGGTCCTCTCACTCCAACTGATACGGAATTTCCTTTGAAAGCAAATACCTGTCCAAATGCTCTCACATCAATCCACGTCTTACATGCAGCTTTTGCATATGCCTCATTATCCTTTGCTTTCAATGCTTTCTGCATCTCATCATTTGTCTTTGTCCTGTCTGCAAGACTCTTGCATCCATCATCACAGCGTTCTTCGCTTTGTATAAAAATTTTCTCTCCCATATCCTGCAGACGATTTCTGATTTTTCTTTTCAGACATACATCCGAAATCTCTCCGAATCCGTCAAAATCTTCTCTTGGACGATTTCCATTCAATGGATCCCCATTCGGATTTCCATGATTTACCATAATCACCACTTCAAAATCAATTTTGTTTGTAAATGCTCCCATTACTCTTCTCCTCCTTCATTCGACTTTTCGCCTTTTGATTTCATTAATTTTTCTCTTTCCTCGTAATAACCAAGTAAATATCTTTCATTCAAAGGATTGTTGTTGAATCCATCTGTTTCCCGAAGAACATTTATGATCTGCATTATTTCGTTTTCTATTTTCGCTCTTGCACCCGGATTTAACCGTTTCAGATATGCTCTCACTATATGACTATAGAGTCTTTCATAAGTGATTGCCGGACGTCTGGTATACACATTCCACATTTTCTTTGCATTGGTAAGTCTGTCATCTGTTTTACTTTCCTGTAAATATAGTGCTCTCTCCTCGACTTTTTCAAGGATAGCAAGTAATTGTCCAAACAGATAGCTTCTGTCTTTCTCTAGCTCCATACTATTCACCTTCCCATCAAATTCATTATATTTTATCATTGCACAAGCCACCGGCGCCACACAGTTCTGCCACACAAAAGAGCTGTATGCCTGTGGATTTGAAGCCCTGTTTACAGCAGCTTTCACAATATCGGCCGGTATTTTCGGGCTTAATCCGATAATACACGGTAAAATTCTTCGGATTGTAGTTTTTTTCAGTTTATCACTACATGCCAGATATCCTTTTTCCTGTTCTGTTCCATACGCAGCAAGTGCTATCTCATTTGGTGATGGCGCTGTGTTATTTATGAACACCCATTTTTTTGTTTCATGTAATTTTATCCATCGTGGCCAGGTACAATTCTGATGCCAGTGAAGAACTCTGTCTATAAATTCATTTCCCGGAACTTCCTGATAGTAAGTAACAGCTAACCTTCCTGTTGTTGCTGCATCAACCGACAAAATGATTACTTCATCATCCGGTTGGAGTTTTGCCCGGTATCCAGCCATCGCCTGATTCAATTTCTCTGCAAATTTTCTGTCGAGTTCTATGTCATCCTCGTCCCTGCATTCTGCTGCCCAGTCAAAATCTGCCAAAAATGTTTCCTGTGTATCTCCAAATAAATCAACTACATCCAACGCCAGATTAGAATCTTTTTCTTTTAGATTTTGTGGAAGCTTCCACACCACAGTCATCTCACCGTCTATATATTTTCCCTGCCTTGCTAACAGCCAGCGCAAAGCATTATGTGCTTTCTGCGAAGTTTCATATCCAATACTGGCAACCTGCTCACGATTCGCGAACCTTCCCCGGTAAGTAAAACCAGAGGTATCATTTGCCGAAAAAATCTTTGCTTTATCCCCGGAATTTCTGATTTTCGATGGATGTTTTTCAGAACATTGTATCTTTTCACCCGTCACATAATCTATATTACAATTATGCAAATTAGTCTTGTAATACTCGATAAAAGAGTGATACATTTCCGGCTCTTTCCACAATTCATGTTTTTCTCCATTATCCCATACTGCAAATCTTACCATCGCATCTTTTTGGGCAACTGACTGAATTTTATTTTCATTTTCGGACAGAAAACCATCTTCAGCCAATACCAATAATTTTGCTTTTATTAAATCCTGAATCAGTGTAGCTTTTTTCAAATAAAGATATACACATTGCAGCCACTTATTGGAAAATTCAGAGCTTGTCCATTTTCTCAAACTATTAATGTAATCATTATAGTATTCTGTCTTGTCCTCGTTTGTGTATAATGAATAATCTCCTGCAACATAGCAAAGTTTGTCACATAATGCATGCGGACAGCTTCCATTACTTCGCGAAGCCGAATCCTCGGTTACTGGGATAATCGTGATTTTATCTTCCCCATCCTTTGGAATGATTCCGGACAAAGCCGGCATAAATTTACCTTTTAGGTCAATCGTCACTTCTATCTGCGCATTTGCTGTAGAATGCGAGATTGGAAGTAAGATTGGATCTTCATTTACCTTTTTCCCCACAATCGCTTCGCATGCGTCATATGTTTTTTCAAGCATTTGTATCCAGCCCAAAAAGATTCCCCCTTTCAAATTCCCTTATTCCACAGAAATTTTTTTCGTCAAATGTTTTCATTTCCATTTCCGCAACTACTTTTCTGATCTGACATTCTTCCGGTTCCGGAAATCTAATCACTCCGTCTTTCATGTATGCATTCCATAACCGGATCGTCATATGCTTTTTCTCATTCTCCCTGACTGCTTCATCCGAATATGTAATTCCATGTACCATGATTCCAAAAGAAATATTTCCATCATTGTCATAGAATCCTTCTCCTTCCATCACTGTACAGGGTTCTACATATCCCTGACATTCTCTTGTTCCAAGAAAAATATCTCTCCTGCCTCCTCTTTCTAACATTCTTTTTGCAATTTGATAATGCTTATTCTCATTCCGGTCATTTACAAGATCCGGTCTGTTTTCATTCCATACAAAATGTGCTTTCACCCGGTATTCTACATCTTTTAAATATGTGTAAGATGCCAGATCGTTTCCTCCCTGATATTTTATCGGGCGCATTCCCTTTGACTCTGTCCGTATTGGATGCATCACTCTGCACTCATCAATCACCCACGTAAACGTAGGTTTCCAGTAAATACTTTCTGTGATTCCTTTCAATGCCTGATACGTTGGCACCTGATATGACAGTTTTTCGCCTCCTGTTTTCGTTAATGGATCGGTGAAAAGTGCATATTTCCCATAGACTTTATATTCTATTGCATTTTCTCTTTCCATTCTTCTTTCCCCCTTTTTCAATAATATTGTAATACAAGTTCATTGAGCAGTCCTTTTTCCATATCATAATTTTTAGCTACATATACGTCTGGTAAAAGCCTGCTTTCTTCTATCACTCCATTTTGTAAGCATTCTTTTAATTTATTTTCATAAACAGACACCGTATAACGCTGTATCTTTCTTAATAATCTTTTTTTATCAGATACCGTCTGCGCTGTTTCCAGTTTTTCAAGGATATCCATTCCCTCTTTATATGGAACTATCACTGTTTTTCCCTCTTCCTGAATCGGTCTGTAGTTTTCTCCTGCTGTTTTAAATGCCTGTCTGATGAAATGTTTCCGTTCTCCCGGAAATCCACTGCTCAATAATTTATATATTGTTTCGCCTTTTCCTATATCATAATCCATTTTATTGCTGACTTCCTTATAATAAATTTCATAATACCAATCCATCCACTCTGGGAAAATAATACTCTCCGTACTATTGGACTGATTATATTTTTCACAGACTTCTTCCGTTTTCTTCTGAGCTGTTCGAATCACCTCAAATTCATCTCCAACTAATTGAATTACAGTAACCCTCCCCTGCTCCATTTCCCCGTTTCGGTTGCAACGACCTGCCGCCTGTGCGATATTGTCCAATCCTGCAAGTGAACGATAGACATGATTGACTGACAGATCCACTCCCGCTTCTATCAGATTTGTACTTATAATCAAAACTTTTTCTGTACTATTTTTCAGATAATTTTTTATGCTTTCCAATTGATCACTCCGATGTTCCGGACATAAGTTTGTTGTCAGATAAAAAATCTTCACATCTTTCAATTCTGCTTTTATGTAATCAAAAAATGTTCCAACCGTCTCTTTTTTATTCAAAATTAGAAGTATTGTCCGTTCTTTTTGGAAATCATGGCTTATCCTCTCTCCCAGTGATTCAAATGTGTCTGGCTCATTTATTTCAAAAGAGATGTTCGTACGCTGAAAACGCTGAAAAATATCACACACTCCTGTGACCATATCCTTAGGCGCTGTATATAGAATCTTTCTTTTTATATTGCCAGATGCCAATTGCGGTTGGGTGGCTGTACACAAAATAATAGTCGCATGACATACATAACATAAGAAATTCATCATAAGATTAAATGTGTGTATTGTCTGCACCGGCAGTGCCTGCCCTTCATCCACAATAATCACTGAATTTTTCAATTGATGAAAACGGCGGATGCTTTTATTTTTCTGTGAAAACAACGTATACAAAAATTGAATCATAGTTGTACAGATAATCGGTTCCTTCCATGCAGTATCTATCTGCTTCTCCTGTTCATCAGAATTGCTGACATTTGAGTGATGTTCCATCACCCATTCTTCGTTTCCGACTGCTTTCTTTATCACTTCAGTGCTTTGTTCTGTGATGGATATGAATGGCGATATGTAAAATATATGGGAAACTTCCGGTGTTTTTCTCTTTGCTGCCACTTTCAGTGCATATCCCAAAGATGCTAACGTCTTTCCCA
>OFMG01002207.1_pt1 | contig 9776 bp, 9 predicted proteins | sample 1541751 | NCBI WGS metagenome assembly OFMG01 (sample SAMN04209232, study PRJEB22552) | human gut metagenome | biome: gut; material: feces | host: Homo sapiens | place: USA: Oklahoma
CTTCAAAGTATAATATTGGACTTCACATACAGAAAGAGAACATACAGAGTGTTGTGTGTTCTTTTTTCTTGTTCTGAAGCAGGAAAAGATAAGACAGCGTTACTTTGATGTGGATTGACATTGTAAATAAGAGAAGTTATAATTTCTTGTATATGAATATGCTCTTGCATATACTACTATCGTCCTACATCATTTACATCATATTTTACATCATTTGCCCGCAAAGTGACTCAAAGTAGAGCAAAAATATGAAGTATGGGGGATAATTGGAATATGGAGAATCTAATAGTATTAACACCAGCTTGGTCGAGTATGAAAGAACCACAAAAATGGTCCCGACAATGAAGTCACAGGGCGCTGCTAAGAACGAAGCAAACAATGCAGGACAGAAGACTCCAGTAGCTGCAAAAGTAGTTGTTCCAGTAGAAGAAACAGCTGCACCAGCGAAGGTTGAGATCGATTTCTCTAATGTAGAAGTAGAACCATTATTCGAAGATATGGTTGATTTCGATACATTCAGCAAGTCAGATTTCCGTGCTGTAAAGGTAAAAGAATGTGAAGCAGTTCCAAAATCTAAGAAGCTTCTGAAGTTCGTATTAGACGACGGAAGTGGCGTAGATCGTGTGATTTTAAGCGGAATTCACGATTACTATGAGCCAGAATTCTTAGTAGGAAAGACATTGCTTGCAATCACAAACCTTCCACCACGTAAGATGATGGGAATTGATTCTTGTGGTATGATCATCTCTGCTACACATCTTGTAGAGGGAAGAGAAGGATTGAATGTTCTGATCCTGGATGATAAAATTCCAGCAGGAGCAAAATTGTATTAAGAGAGTTAGAAAACATCATAATTTTGCAACAAAAGTTTGATTTGACAACAATTGGACAACAAAAATTATTAAGGGCACTTTTTGAAAGAAAAATCTTTCAGGGAGTGTCCTTTTTATAAAGGAAATGTGATACACTGGGTTAAAGAAAAAGAAATCAGGTGAAGGAGGGGGATTCATGATATATTTGAGTAGTTTTAAATTGAGCGATTGCCAAATATCTAATCCTAATATTTATCCGTATAATGTTTTTAGAGGAAAGTATATAGAGCCTTTTGTATTTACTCCAATCACAGTCTTTTATGGAAATAATGGTTCCGGAAAATCGACATTATTAAATATTATCGCAAATAAGTTAGGACTAAAAGGGAAGGAGAATGCAACAAGCAATTCTTATGGTATAACAAATTACTGCGATGCATTTTCATCGGAATGTTCGTATAGTCTGGGGGAAGATGAGTTCGGTCGGGAAATACGATCCTTACCCAAGAATAGCCGTTATATTAAAAGTGAAGATATTCTGTATGAGGTAAAGAAAATTCAGCAGAAACAAGTATTATCCGATGGAACGTTATATGATTATATAAAAAGAGGAATGAAGAAAGAGGATGCAGAAAAGTATTTACAGTCAAAGGAAGGTTCAAAGCAAATGGAATATATAATGTATGCGCAGGAAAAATATTCCAATGGTGAGACGTCTATGCAATACTTTGATGAGTTCTTACAACCCGAAGCTTTATATTTATTGGATGAGCCTGAAGTATCTCTTTCTCCTGCAAATCAAGTGGCATTAGCTGAAGAAATCAATAAAATGGCAAGACTGTTAGAGTGTCAATTTGTTGTTGCAACACACTCGCCTTTTATGTTAGGAACTTTGAATGCAAAAATATATAATATTGATTCAAAAGAGTATGATATTACGAAATGGAGTGATTTGGAGAATGTAAGATATTTTTATAATTTTTTTAAAAAGAATGAAAAGGAATTTAGAAAGGAAATTTAAAGGAGAGATAGCAATTATGGAAAAAGACCCGTTTAAGGAATATCTGAGGGAGTCTGAACCGGATAAAGCTCATAAAGGTTATGTTTGGAGTACAGCAATTGGACTTCAGGCGGTGGACGGACTCAAACCATCTAAATATTTGATTGATACTGCCATTCAGAATATTGAAGGCAAAATCACAATGAAAGAAGCACAAAGTCTTATTGACAGCTACTATGAGGAAAGACCAGTGCATTTGTCCGATGATGATCGTACCGAAGAAGCTGATAAGGTTTCATCCCGTATTGCAGAAATTCTTTCCGAAACAGCGTTCTCATTTTCTCCGAATGAGTATATTTCTATCCACCGCAAACTTTTTCGGGGTATTTATAAACACGCCGGAAAGATTAGAGATTATAACATCACAAAGAAAGAATGGGTGCTTGATGGGGCAACTGTTATGTACGGCAGTGCTTCCGAACTGAGAGCCACACTTGAATATGATTTTTCGCAGGAGAAGGATTTTAGTTATAAAGGGCTTTCAATGGATGAGATTATCCATCATCTTGCGGTATTTATTTCAAGGTTATGGCAAATCCATATCTTCGGGGAAGGCAATACGAGAACAACGGCAGTGTTCTTCATCAAATATTTAAGGACACTTGGATTCTATGCAACCAATGCTATTTTTGCGGAAAATGCGTGGTATTTCAGAAATGCACTTGTCCGTGCAAACTATACGAACCTGCAAAAAGGTATTCACGAAACAACAGAGTATCTGGAAGCATTTCTTAGAAATCTGCTTTTGAATGAGAAAAATGAGCTTCATAATCGAAATCTTCACATAAGCGGACTTTTGAACGAAGAAAAAGTGGACATTGGGGATGCGAAAGTGGATATTGAAAATAAAAAAGTGGACATTCAAGATAATAAAGTGGATATTGAAAGTGTATTTTCCGAAAAAGGCAGCGATTTCTCGGAAAAAACGATGGTTCATATCCATAGACTCTTTGAGAAGTTTGGCTTTGATGAAGTGTTTGGAAGAAGTGCAGCTATGGAAGTTCTTGAGTTGAAAGCTTCAGGTGCTTCAAAACTTCTTTCTAATTTGGTGCAGGCAGATATTATTGAGCCAGTATCTGGGTACGGAAAAGGAAAATATAAATTCAAGAAATAATTAGAAATTCCAAGGAGCGATGGCTATGAAGAATAATTAGACTGAAGTGAAAAGTTTGTAGAAGACATTACAGCACGTAAAGATGAACTTGGATTCTCAGCATTTACTTCTGCCGGAATGGACGGATCTTCCGATTGGAGATTTAAAACACATTTAGCAAATCTTCCGATTTATTATGAATATAAAGACGAAGGAATAAACAACACAGAGGCAATCAAGGGAACTTATCTTGATAATTATCGCCAGATTTGGGATCTCTATATCAATAATGCAACATGTAAGCCGACAGAAATTTCAACGAAAACTGCAGATGATGCTACAGCAGAGTTTGTTACAGAAGAAGCAGTATTTTATCAAAACGGAACATGGGAATACAATAACGTAGTTGATCTTGGTGATGAGAATCTTGGAATGCTTCCGATTTATATTGGTGTGGAAGGTGAAGAAGAACAGGGTGTCTGCACAGGAACAGAAAACTATTGGTGTGTAAATGCAAAAGCATCTGAAGAGGATATTCAGGCAACACTGGATTTCATGAACTGGTGTGTGACATCGGAAACAGGCGTGGAATCTATGTGTAAAGATATGGGATTTGTAATTCCGTTTGATGCGAATCTTAAATCTGAGAACGTACTTGTAAATGAAGCTAATAAGTATCTGGATGAAGGAAAAACACCTGTGTCATGGAATTTTTCAACAATGCCTTCAGAAGAATGGAAAAATGGTGTTGGGTCTGCTCTTACAGCATATGCGGCTGATCAGACAGACGCCAACTGGGATAAGGTGGTTACTGCTTTTGTAGACGGATGGGCAACAGAGGCAGCAGCGGCAAAATAGAAGAGGACAAACATAATGAAACGGCGAGGCGGTTTTGAAGTCCTCGCCGTTTTTTTTAGGAGGATATAAAAATGGAAAAATCTATGAAACGATATATGCCGATTTTTGTATTTCCAACATTTTTCGCATTTATACTTGGATTTATTATTCCATTCATCTTGGGAGTTGGATTGTCATTTTGTAAGTTTACAACTGTAACAGATGCAAAATTTATCGGTTTTTCAAATTATGTGGAAGCTTTAAAGGACACTGTATTCAGACATTCGTTCTGGTATACGACTCTGTTTGCGGTCACATCATTAATTGTGATCAATATTTTTGCTTTTGCTCTTGCGATGGCATTGACACAAAAACTTCGGGGAACCAATATTTTCCGTACTATATTTTTTCTTCCGAATCTAATCGGCGGAATTGTGCTTGGATACATATGGCAGCTGATTTTTAACGGTATTCTTGCAAAGTATGAAACAGCGCTTGCGTTAAATGAATGGTACGGATTCTGGGGATTGATCATACTTGTGAGCTGGCAGCAGATCGGTTATATGATGATCATTTACATAGCAGGGTTGCAATCCATTCCGGGAGACGTAATAGAAGCTGCCCAGATTGATGGGGCAAGCCGGTTCCAGAGACTGTGGAAAGTTACGGTTCCCATGATGATGCCGTCCATAACAATCTGTGTATTTCTGTCTATCACAAACGGATTTAAACTGTTTGACCAGAACCTGTCATTGACAGCAGGTGAACCATCTAAAATGTCGGAGATGATGGCTCTTAATATATTCAATACCTTTTATGGACGTACTGGATGGGAAGGTGTAGGACAGGCAAAAGCGGTATTATTCTTCATACTTGTGGTAGCAATTGGCATGGTTCAATTGCGTATGACACGTTCAAAGGAGGTTCAGCAATAAATGAAAACGAAAAAAGGTATTTTTAGCTGGATAGGCACAGGCGTATTTACGATTATAGGTATTGTGTATATTTTACCTATTTTGATTGTGCTCCTGAATTCATTTAAGAAGAAAGTTTATATCAACAAAGAGCCATTCCAAATTCCTTCCGGGAAGACATTTGCAAGTATTGAAAACTATATATCTGCGATTGATAAATATGAACTTTTAAGTGCAGTTGGATGGACCGTTTTTATTACTGTTGGTTCCGTGCTTGTAATCTTAGTATGTACATCAATGTGCGCTTGGTATATTACAAGGGTTACGACAAAATTTACGAAATTATTCTATCTTCTTTGTGTGTTTTCAATGGTAGTTCCATTCCAAATGGTTATGTTTACACTGTCTCTGGTTGCGGACCGTACAGGACTGCGCACGCCATGGGGAATTATCCTTATTTATTTGGGATTTGGAGCAGGGCTTGCTGTGTTTATGTTCTGTGGATTTGTAAAATCTATTCCATTGGAAATCGAAGAAGCTGCTATGATTGATGGTTGTACTCCGCTTCGTACATTTTTTAGTGTAGTACTTCCAATCATGAAACCAACCTATATATCTGTGGGTATTTTAGAGACTATGTGGATTTGGAATGACTTCTTGCTTCCATATTTAGTGCTGGATTTAAATAAATATAAGACAATATCAATTGCAATCCAGTACATGAAAGGAAGTTATGGACGCGTAGACATGGGAGCGGTTATGGCTGCTTTGATTTTGGCAGTGATACCGGTAGTTATTTTTTATCTGTCCTGTCAGAAACATATTATTAAAGGCGTGGCAGCAGGAGCAGTAAAAGGCTAAAAATTATATGAAAGGCTAAAAGTAAAAGATGAATATAAATATTGAGCAACAATTGAAAGTTATTTTGGGTAAATCTCTTGATGAAGCCTCTAAAGAAGAAATATACATTGCATTGTTAAATTTCACAAAAAAACAATTACAACAAATGAAAAGAAATAGCGGAGATAGAAAGCTATATTATATTTCTGCTGAATTCCTTGTTGGGAAATTGTTATCCAATAATTTAATTAATCTGGGAATTTTTGAAGAAGTAAGGGATGTTCTGAAAAATCATGGTCATAACCTGACAGAGATAGAAGAGATGGAAATGGAACCATCTTTGGGTAATGGAGGTCTTGGACGTTTGGCGGCGTGTTTTTTAGATTCCATTGCTACGTTGGGACTTCATGGAGATGGTGTAGGATTGAATTATCATGAAGGCCTTTTTATGCAGAAATTTAAGGATAATAAGCAAAGGGAAGAGAAGAATCCGTGGATTACAGACGAAAGCTGGCTGACAAGGACAGATGTGAGCTTTGAAGTACCGTTCAAAGATTTCACATTGAAATCTACCATGTATGATATTGATGTGCCGGGGTACAACAGTGGCTGTAATAAGCTTCATCTGTTCGATCTGGACAGTGTGGATGAGTCGATCATTCATGATGGTATTCAGTTTGACAAAAATGATATCAAAAAGAATCTCACACTGTTCCTCTATCCGGATGACAGCGATGAGGCGGGAAAACTTTTGCGATTATATCAGCAGTATTTTATGGTGAGCAATGCGGCACAGCTCATCATAAAAGAAGCGGAGGACAGAGGTGTGGATCTCTATCACCTGCACGAACATGTATGCATCCAGATCAATGATACACATCCGACAATGGTGATACCGGAGCTTATCCGTATCTTGACAGAGGAGAAGAACTTTAATATTGATACGGCTGTGGATGTTGTAAGCAAGTCATGTGCATATACAAATCACACGATTCTTGCGGAAGCGCTTGAAAAATGGCCGATCAGTTATCTGGAGAAAGTGGTTCCGCAGTTGATGCCGATTATCCGCGATCTGGACAGAAGAGTGAGAAGAGATTTCCACGACGAGAGAGTCTACATTATTGATAACATGGACAGAGTGCACATGGCACACATTGATATCCACTTCGGATATGCAGTGAATGGTGTTGCAGCTCTTCACACAGAGATCCTTAAAGAATCAGAACTGAAACCGTTTTATGATATCTATCCGCAGAAATTTAACAACAAGACAAACGGAATCACATTCCGCAGATGGCTTGTGCACTGCAACCATGATCTGGCAGAGTATATCAAAGAACTGATCGGACCGGGGTATATGGAAAATGCAGAAGAACTGGAAAAACTCCTGCAGTACAAAGATGACGAAAAAGTGCTGGAAAAACTCAGAGAGATCAAGGGAAATGCCAAGAAAGAATTGAAAAATTATCTGAAGATGACGCAGAATGTGGATATTGATGAAAATGCAATATTCGATATCCAGATCAAACGTCTGCATGAATATAAGAGACAGCAGATGAATGCATTGTATGCAATCTGGAAATACAAAGAGATTAAAAAAGGTAACCTGCCGAAGAGACCGCTTACAATGATCTTCGGGGCAAAGGCAGCGCCGGCTTATACGGTTGCGAAAGACATCATTCATCTCATCCTCTGCCTGCAGCAGCTCATCGATAACGATCCGGAAGTGAGTCCGTACTTCAAGATTGTCATGGTAGAGAATTACAATGTGACAAAGGCAGAAAAACTGATTCCGTCCTGCGATATATCTGAGCAGATTTCATTGGCTTCAAAAGAGGCTTCCGGTACAGGAAACATGAAATTCATGTTGAATGGAGCTGTGACACTTGGAACAGAGGACGGAGCGAATGTGGAGATTCACCAGCTTGTAGGGGATGATAATATCTACATTTTTGGTGAGAAATCCGAAAAGATTATCAAATTGTATGAAACCGGAGAATACTGTGCTGCGGATATTTACGACAATGACCCGATGGTAGAGGAACTGGTGGACTTTATTATAAGTAAGGACCTGATGCGTATCGGAGATCCGGTTAATTTAGGACGTCTGTACAAGGAAATTGTGGAAAAAGACTGGTTCATGGCGTTGCTTGATGTAAAGGATTATATTCAGACAAAAGAGCAGATGTTGAAGGATTATGAAGACAAGAATGCATGGGCAAAGAAAATGCTTGTGAATATTGCAAAAGCAGGTTTCTTCTCTTCTGACAGAACAATTGCAGAGTATAATCAGGATATCTGGCACTTATAAAGTAAGGAGAACGTAACATGAGACAGACAGGGATTTTGATGCCTTTGTCCGCCCTCCCGTCACGTACGGGGATAGGAGAGTTGGGCGAATTTGCATATCGTTGGATTGAAATATTGAAAAACAGTGGGGTGAAGATTTGGCAGCTTTTGCCATTGAATCCGGTTGGATACGGAAACTCCCCATATCAGCCTTATTCTTCCTGTGCAGGGGATGAATTGTACATTAGCCTGGATCTTCTGAAGGAGGAAGGGCTTTTGGAGGATGAGATTCCCTCTTTCAGGGAGCGGGAGGTACGTGTGGACTATGAAGGGGTGCGCGCATTCAAAGCCCCTTACCTGAGGCAGGCATACCAAGTGTTCCAAAAAAAGAACGGGACAGAGACAGACGAATACAAAGAATTTGTTTCTATGGAATGGGTATATGAATACGGTGTGTTTAAAGCTATGAAAGCTTCTAATGACGGAACGTGCTGGAATGAATGGAGCAGGGAAGAAAAAGACTGGCCGAAAACCAGAACTTCTCTTCCAAAGGAGATTGAGGAAGAAGCTGCATACCAGATGTTTTTGCAGTATATCTTCTATACTCAATGGATGAAGGTGAAAGATGCGGCAAATAGTTGTGGCATTCAGATCATGGGGGATGTGCCTTTTTATGTGGGTGTGGACTCCGTAGATGTATGGGCGGGGAAGGATAACTTTCTTCTGGATGAGGACGGATATCCAACTTTTATTGCAGGAGTACCGCCTGATTATTTCAGCTCGACTGGTCAGCGCTGGGGTAACCCGATCTATGACTGGGAGTATATGGCAAAGAATGGCTACCGGTTCTGGGTGCACCGAATTGGTTACAGTAGTAAGTTATTTGATATTATCAGAATTGATCATTTCCGTGCATTTGATACATATTGGAAGATTCCGGCAAGCTGTCCTACAGCGGTGGAAGGTCAGTGGATTGAGGCACCGGGGTATCAGGTTATTGATACTTTGAAAGAAAAGATTCCAGACGTCAATCTGGTAGCCGAAGATTTGGGTGACCTGCGGCCGGAAGTTCTTGCCTTAAGGGATCACTATCATTTAAAAGGCATGAAGATTCTCGTGTTCGATATTGATACAAAGGGAAAATATGCATACGACTGTTCCGATGATGTAGAAAATATCATTATTTACACGGGGACTCATGACAATGATACTTTGATGGAGTGGTACAAAGGGCTTTCGCGCAGAGCGCAGTGTAAGGTGCGTAGATTTTTGAAAAGAAAAGGATTTGGCCAGGGCAGTGTCAAGGACAGACTGATTGCTTATACATTAAAGAGCCGTGCCGAGTATGCAATTCTGCCGGCAGCAGATTTTCTGGGACAGGGCAGAGAAGGTCATATCAATACGCCGGGAACGGTAGGAAGCCCCAACTGGGAATGGCGGATGCCGGAATTTGAAAAAATTCAAAAAGAATTACAAAAATATAAAAAAATGATTATGTTCCGCTAAAGGAAATTTTTTTAACACTGTATATATGGCAGACGTCAAAGGGGAAGAAGCAATTAGAAGAAAAGTGTTGTCGGAGCAATAAGGATCAGCTTGATTCTGCGAATTGACCGGTACATTATGTGCTTTGACAAAAATATCATTTTGTTCTATAATCCCATCTTTGACAGTTAGAAAAAGAAAAAATCGCTGTATCCCTCATGTTTGCTGGGGTATAGCGATTTTTTTCGTTCGCAGTATAAAATTTAAGATTCTTAAATGAACTAAAAACAAGTGGTAGAGTATAAACAAGGTTAATGAATGAGTGTTGTTCTGCTATTAGTTGAGATCGGAAAAATGAAAATGAGTAATCCAGATGAACCCAAGAGTTCGAAGTATAATGGTCTCATAAATTAAGACACTTTTTCGGACATTTTTTAATGAATCTG
>OFMG01002208.1_pt1 | contig 9769 bp, 10 predicted proteins | sample 1541751 | NCBI WGS metagenome assembly OFMG01 (sample SAMN04209232, study PRJEB22552) | human gut metagenome | biome: gut; material: feces | host: Homo sapiens | place: USA: Oklahoma
CTTAGTACCGTTACCAGCGACACGTAGCGAGAGCGTGTTTTCGAAAATTTTGTTATTTTTGAACAATTAAAAGAAGCGTATGAGGAGTTTCGCAATTACCTAGATATTCTTAAGACCAGAAGGAGAATTTATATTATGAAGAAAAAACTTGTATCAGCACTGGCTCTTATGATGTCCTGTGTGATGCTGGCAGCATGCGGCGGAAACAAAGTGGAAGAGAATACAGCCACTCCGCAGACCGAGACCAGCGAAGCAGTCACAGAATCAACAGAGGAAGCAGCAAGTACAGAAACTGAAGCAGCAGGCGAATTGACAGATGTGAATGTAGCCGCCTTAAAAGGACCGACAGCTATGGGAATGGTGAAGCTGATGGATGATTCCGACAATGGAGATACCGGAGCAAATCATTACAATTTTACTATCGCAGCATCACCGGATGAGATCACACCGCAGATTGTGCAGGGAAATGTGGACATTGCAGCAGTTCCGGCAAACCTTGCATCTGTTTTGTACAACAAAGAGGGTGTGGATGTCAGCGTTTTGGCAGTCAATACGTTAGGTGTATTATATATTGTGGAAAATGGCGACAGTGTACAGAGTGTTGCTGATTTAAAAGGAAAAACCATCTATGCCAGCGGAAAGGGTGCAACACCGGAATACGCATTAAACTATATGCTGACTGCAAATGGCATTGACCCGGAAAAAGATGTCACAATCGAATACAAATCCGAGCATTCTGAATGTGTGGCAGCACTCGCAGCAAATGAGGATGCAGTGGCAATGCTTCCACAGCCATTTGTGACTGTGGCAATGACACAGAATGAAAATATCCGTGTGGCACTTGACCTTACCGAAGAGTGGGAGAAGGCTTCCGGCGATGGAGATACAAAGGCAGCCTTAATTACCGGAGTTGTGATCGCAAGAAATGATTTTATTGAAGCGCATCCGGACGCAGTTGAGACATTTTTGCAGCAGTATGAGGCTTCTGTAAACTATGTAAATGACAATGTGGCAGATGCGGCAGTCCTTGTCGGAAACTACGATATTGTTGCAGCACAGGTAGCAGAGAAGGCAATTCCGGAATGTAACATTACATTTATTGCCGGAAATGATATGAAAGCAAAATTAAGCAGCTATCTTGGAATTTTATTTGAACAGAATCCGGCAGCAGTCGGTGGAGCATTACCAAATGATGATTTCTACTACAACGCAGACTAGGAAGAAAAATAAAATAAAACTCTGGACCATTGCATTCTGGCTGTTACTCTGGCAGTTTGCAAGCATGGCATTAGACAAGCAGATATTACTGGCATCGCCCCTTTCAGTGGGGCGGTGCCTGCTTTCGTTGGTGAGAACCTTTTCCTTCTGGGAGTCAATCTGGTTTTCGCTGGAGCGCATCGCACTTGGTTTCTTCTGCGCAGCGGCAGGCGGCGTTTTGCTTTCTGCATTGGCATATCATGTGAAATTAATACGCGATATCCTTGCACTTCCGGTGGCTGTATTAAAGGCTACTCCGGTCGCATCTTTTATTGTGCTGGTGCTCATCTGGATGCCATCAAGAAACCTGTCAATACTGATTTCTTTCATCATGGCATTTCCAATCATTTATACAAATCTTCTGGAGGGATTTGAGCATCTGGACCGGAAACTTTTTGAGATGGCAAAAATCTTTCGGATGACATTCTGGAACAAAATGTATTACCTTTATTTTGGGGGACTTTTTGCGTATTTTCGTTCTGCCTGTGCAATTGCCATCGGCATGTGCTTTAAGGCGGGGATCGCAGCAGAGATCATTGGCATTCCAAAAGGCTCCATCGGAGAAAACCTTTACAATGCAAAGATTTATCTGGAGACACCTGACCTGTTCGCCTGGACATTTGTCATTATTGCAGTGAGTGTGCTTTTTGAAAAAATTTTTCAGTGGCTGTTGTCATTGCTGGCGCATCGGTTAAGTGTAAAATAATTTGCGGTTTACGCATGTGCATAAGGCAAAAAGGATAGCAGAAAACAAAAAGTGAATTGGTAAAAGAGAAAAGAAATGGATATCATAGTAAAAAATTTATGTAAATCATATGATCATAATCGGGTATTAAATCATTTTTCCTGTACGTTCAGGGAGAAAAAAATGACCTGTATTATGGGAAAATCAGGCATCGGAAAATCCACGCTGCTATCGATTCTGATGGGATTGGAGAAGGCAGATGAGGGAACTGTTTCCGGTATGGAGCATCAAAAGATCAGCGCAATATTCCAGGAAAACCGCCTGTTTGAAAATCTGGATGCGGTGACCAACATTCATATCACAACCGGAAAAACAAAAGAAGAGATTGCAGACTTTTTAAAGGAAATGGAACTTGACGATGTTGCAGGAAAGCCGGTAAGTGAGTACAGCGGCGGCATGAAACGCCGTGTGGCGATTGCAAGAGCACTTTTAGCGGAATATGATATTTTAATCATGGATGAGCCGTTGCAGGGACTTGACGCAGAGACGAAGGAGAAAGTTGCCACAGTCATAAAAACGCAGACTGCCGGAAAAACTGTTCTTTTTGTCACGCATGATGAGAAAGAGGCAGAATTTTTCGAGGCAGAGTGCATGGAACTTGTCTGAATTTACGCAAAAAAGAGGCAGATCAGCACAGTAAATGTGTGGTCTGCCTCTTCTTTTTAACGGTTCATTTCAGACTGATAGCCTGAAGTATTCTTATGCTGTTTGATAATGCTGTCGATCTCCTCTAAGTCCGTGAAGACCATATCGCCGATGACACTGTGTTTGATGGCAGCCATGGCATTGCCGTATTCCAAAGCTTTCTGGCAGTCCCCATGTTTTAAATAACCATATAGTGCACCGGATACATAGGCATCGCCGCTTCCGATACGGTCCACAACGTCAATATTATTGTATGGATTTTCTCTGTAATAAGTATCATTTTTTGCAGAATAGATGATGGAAGTAAAATTGTGCTTCTTCGGAGTGATGACAGTCCGCTCTGTGGAAGCGACAACGGAAATCGGGTATTCCTCACAGAAAGATTTCTGGATCTCGTTGATCGTACCTGTTTTTCCAAAGGTAAGTCTGGCAGTGTCCTCAGAGCAGAAGAAAATGTCTACATAAGGAAGAATGGTTTCAATGCATTTTCTTGCTTCCGCTCCGGTCCAGAGATTGGCACGATAGTTTACGTCAAATGAGATCAGGGTTCCCTGCTTTTTAAATTCTTTGATACAGTGGATCGCAAAATCCTGTGCCTTTCCGCCGAGCCCGAGCGTAATGCCGCTTGTGTGGAACAGACGGGTGTTATAAAAAAGTGTCTGTGGCACATCTGAGATTTCTATATTATTAATGGAAGAGTGTTTTCTGTCATAGACTACGCGAGGCTTTCTAGGGTAAGAACCATATTCATAGTAGTAAATGCCGATGCGGCTGTCGTCAGAATGATCTTCAATCAGATAGTTTTCACTGACTCTGGAGGCATTCAACTGATTCTTGATAAAGGCTGCTAACAGATTATTTGGTATTTTTGAAATGATGGCAGTGTTTAAACCAAGCTGACCAATCTCAGATGCGATATTTAACTCTGCGCCGCCGAGATGTTTCATTAATGTATCGCCCTGCGCAAGGCGTCCATTGATCGGTGTAGAAAGCCTTAATAAAATTTCCCCTAATGTGATGACATCATATTTACGATCCATAGTCGTTTTCCTCCTGTTTTTGGAAAAAATATGTAGTTCGGTTCTGTCAGTTTGTAATGATCTGTTACAATTTTATTGGTAGATGTAAAATTGTAAGTTTTATATTACGAAACTAAGTTCTATAATATGAACCACTTTTGAATAAATTATAGCGCATGGGACAGAAAATGAAAAGTACTTATTTAAAAATATTTTTGAAAAGATTGAAAAAACATATTTGACATTTGTGAGAATGATGTTATAATGAGGTTACAAATTGTGAAACACTGTTCCACTATATGGAACATACGGATTTAAAATATGGAGGATTTAAAAATGGCAAAGAAAGTCGTTACATTTGGTGAGATTATGCTTCGTCTTGCACCAGAAGGATATTATCGTTTTGTACAGGCTACATCATATGGCGCTACCTATGGTGGTGGAGAGGCTAACGTAGCTATCTCTTTAGCAAACTATGGTATGGATGCAAGCTTTGTAACAAAATTACCGGCTCATGAGATCGGACAGGCAGGTGTGAACTCTTTAAGACAGTTCGGAGTTGATACTTCCAAGATCGTTCGTGGTGGTGACAGAGTAGGTATCTACTTCTTAGAGAAGGGCGCAAGCCAGAGACCATCCAAAGTTATTTATGACCGTGCAGGATCTGCAATCGCAACAGCAACAACAGCAGATTTCAACTGGGATGAGATTTTCGAGGGAGCTGACTGGTTCCATTTCACAGGTATCACACCAGCACTTGGTGACAATGTAGCAGAGATTTGCTTAGAAGCTTGTAAGGCTGCAAAAGCAAAAGGAATCACAGTAAGCTGTGACTTAAATTACCGTAATAAATTATGGTCCAAAGAAAAAGCCGGACAGGTTATGGGCGAGCTTTGCAAATATGTAGATGTCTGCATTTCCAACGAGGAAGATGCAAATGATGTATTCGGAATCAAATCTGAAGGTACAGAAGTAACAGCAGGTGAGTTAAACAAAGCCGGATACAAAGAGGTTGCCCAGAAATTAACAGATCGTTTCGGATTCAAGAAAGTAGCTATCACATTGAGAACTTCTATCTCTGCAAACGATAATAAATGGGCTGCAATGTTATATGAAAACGGAGAGAGTTATTTCTCTAAAGAATATTTAATGCATATCGTTGACCGTGTAGGTGGTGGAGATTCCTTCGGCGGCGGATTAATTTACGCTTGCTTAAATGATTACGCTCCACAGGATACAATTGAGTTTGCAGTTGCTGCAAGCTGTCTGAAACACTCTATCGAAGGTGACTTCAACCAGGTCAGCGTTTCTGAAGTTCAGAAATTAGCTGGTGGAGATGCTTCCGGACGTGTTCAGAGATAATAAATTTATTTTGCTATAAATTTCTTTGCTGCTTTTTAGCAGAGAAACATTTATAATTCCTTTCCCTAATTTAATATATGGAATCGGTGGATCACCCAGTCCGCCGGTTCGGGAAAAGCCGTACATCATTTTTATGTGCGGCTTTTTTCCTTTTCAGAAAAAAGTTTCATAAATTCAAGATTTTACTATCATTTTGTGGCAAGCATTTCTTATGCAAAATATACAAAAAAATGCGGGAAAGCTTTCTTGCAGTTTTCACAAAATTATGAAAATGAAAAAGAAATATACTGACAGTTACAGACTTTTCGTGTTAAAATCGAATAGAAAGGAGAATCAGGAAAAAATGTTTGAAGTAGGAGAATATATTGTTTATGGATGTAAAGGTGTATGTCAGGTAGAAGAGATCACGCATATTGATATTCCTGGCAGTAATAAGGACAGGCTGTATTATGTTTTGGCACCGTTAGAGGACAGAAACGGCAAAATATATGCCCCGACCGATAATGCCAAGGTGGCAATGAGAAAAGTCATTACCAGACAGGAGGCAGAGCAGCTGATCGAGGAGATGCCGCAGATCGAAGAACTGTGGGTAGCCAATGAAAAACAGCGGGAACTGCAATATAAAGAGGCGTTAAAGACCTGTGATTTCAGGGCATGGATCAGTATTATCAAGACATTATATTTCCGAAAAAAAGAGCGGATCGCTCAGGGAAAGAAAATCACATCTTTGGATGAACGTTATTTAAAAGCCGCAGAAAATGAGCTTTATGGCGAATTGTCACTGATACTGGGGCTGCCTAAGAGCCAGATGGAAGATTTCATTTGCAGAAAGCTTGAGGCGTAGTAATTTAGGTTATGTACAAAATATTGCAGTCTGGCATGCTTATGAAGGCATGAATGTGAAATGGACGAATATTGTGTAACGAAAACAATATTCGCCCATTTTACATTCATTGCATTTTAGTTATGATACTGCAATATTTTGAATTTACCATTTGTAAAAATTCAATCTTAAAATCCGTCAGTTCAGGTCATGAGCAGCAGAACGTAAATCTTTATGATCAAATAAGAGTTACTTTTCTATAAAAAACTATTTGTACCAGTAAAACCCATCATTTTGAGTATGAACGAAAGCACCTTTAGGTACTTGTTTGCAAATAATGTGGACATCCATGTAATCCGGCATTGGAGAAAGCATACCAATAATCCCCATTGGAATACATATTCCCGAAAGAAATGCATTGGGTGGAGATAAAAGAAATATAGCCAAAGGTATTATACCTAAAAGCATAGGCATTAAACTCATTATTACAAAACGACGTTTGCTGATTGGTTCGTGACATACTGCAAAAGCAGCAAACTTTTTTAAACAGATTCCTATGTAAACTTTTTGACCTTTTTTATAACAAACTCCATGTAAAACTTCGTGAACAGGCAGCAATAGCAGCCCCAATATTATTCCGAATGGAACATATATCGGATTCATTGCTTTTTTGCCAATCATAAACCATTTAATGCATATTATCGCATAACTAAAAATAAGTGGTAAAATACCATATAACAGACTGCTTTTAAAAATATTATCCGGTCTTTCTATTCGTTTTGCATTGTTTGGCAACGTGTTTTCTGGGAAATCTGTATCCCAAGATTTATTACCGCACCAAATTATTTTAGGCATAAATGCATCTCCTCTAAATCCCGATTGTTTTAATTCTTTTCAGTTCCACCTTCTTGCCTTTCGGACATAGCCCTTGATGGACAGCAGATATTTTCCCGCAGGAACATCGTATTGTCGGCTATATAGTAGTATTCACTCCGTTTACAGCAGCATGCTCATTTTCATCCATTGGAATAATAAGACATTTCTGACCGTTGATGGTATCAGAATGAATCTGTCCGACTTTTTCCGGTTTTACACGGAGAATGACATCATAAGTTTTGACTGCAGGGACATCATCATCCGAATCATCGACCGGGATGGAACGGGTTTCTTCCAGCTGATGTTTCAGACTTTCCACCTGTTCTACCAGTTCTAGTTTTTCTTTGCGTTTCGCATTTGCCTCGACTAACTTTGGATCAACTAAATGTTCGGCGGATGGTAAATCTTCACCGAAAGTGTCCTCGTAAGTTTTCTCAATTACGGCGGTCTGTTCCTCGGAAAGTCCGCTGTCGGAGAGGACAGAAGCGATATCGGTCAGGGTGAGCGGTGCCTGCTCTTTTTCTTCCTCATCCTCGGCAGGAACTTCAATTAAGCCACTGAGATTTCCCTGAATGTCAAGAAACATAGCGTCGCTTTCCTCATCATCTTCCCCGATCACATCCTTGACGATGTTCTGGAAGGTGAGTTTCTTTTCTGTTGCGGTAAACTTGGCACCGCAGCCAAGACCGGCTTCCATAAATTCCGCATGAGGTGTCTTGGTATCCCTTGTATAAAACATAACAGAGTGGATGTCTGTGCTTCGGTCAGTAAATGCAGGGAATACAAAACCGGTGTCCGGTGCGCCGACAACCCAGTCACGGATACGAGGTCCGATGCGGTTTTCGTCCTCGCGGTAGCCAAGTCCCGGTTTGGTCAGGTTGACCGGGCAGATCGCGCACAGCAGGTATTCGTAAACTTCTTCTGACTCGTCTAATTTGTCATTGTCTGAAGTTTTGGTCATGACATCGTAGGCATCGTGGAAAATCAGAATCAGATAATTCCCAACGTAATCGTAACTGTCAATGATCATATCGTAAAAAGTGTCCATCAGATCATCATTTTTCAGTTTGCTTTCGCGCAGTCCCATCAGAAACTGCTGTCTGCCGCCGGCAGCTTCCTCTGCAAGTGGAAATTCCAGCTCTAAAAGATTGTTTCCGATCGTGCCGGACAATACTTTTTTTGCAATCTCTAAATATTTGTAAAATTCTTCGTTCTCCAGATTCAGAAAAGTTTCTCCGATTTTGGTGATTTTATTACGGTCAGCGTCCACGTAGCAGCCGCACATTCTCGTAAAGGTACAGGCTTCTTTTTTAAAACGCCGCTTGATTTCTAGAATATCTTTTTTATTCATGGTAATTCTCGCTTTCCTGTCATTTTTCATCAAGTAGTATAACATATTTTTTAAAGTGCGTTAACTGTGAAAAGCAGAAAAAATGCTTAATTTAGAAGGTAGACTGCAAAATTCAGTATTGCTGCGAAAATACACCAGAACAGATAAGGAATCTGCAGATAGGCAGCGATTGGGCTTGTTTTGTAAAAACGTACAATCATAATGATAATGAGTAGGATCAGAAGCAATAGCCAGAAAAATGCGAGCAGATAGTTTGACAAACAAAAGAAAAGGATGCTCCACATAAAGTTAAAAAATAGCTGGATAAAATAAGTGCGGAGTGCCGGACGCTTATCAGGATGGTCTGACTGCGCAATAATATAGGAAGAAACTCCCATGAGCAGGTATAAAATCGTCCATATAATCGGAAATAAAATACCGGGCGGTGCGAAAGAAGGTTTTGTAAGTGAGGCGTAGGAGCCGGACATGTTTCCAGTAAACAGTGCAGAAAGAGCGCCTGCCGCGAGGGGAATCAGAAGAAAAATAATAAAAATACTTTTATTGGTGGAATGGTGTTTCATTGGCGAAAACTCCAAAGAGGGTATTACTTCATTTTATGTGGTGGGAGAGGAGGTTATGAAGAAAGAGATAATAAAAGAGAGAGCCGGAGCATAGATTGTGCAGCTTAGAGTAGTGTGGACAAAAAAATAAGAAATATTCATTTGAATATTTCTTATTTATAAGAGCGCGAGACGGGACTCGAACCCGCGACCCCGACCTTGGCAAGGTCGTGCTCCACCAACTGAGCCACTCGCGCATGTTTTTGTGCTTCTGATTTGAAACACATCATCAATATAAAGTTTTATGAGAGCGCGAGACGGGACTCGAACCCGCGGCCCCGACCTTGGCAAGGTCGTGCTCCACCAACTGAGCCACTCGCGCATATTCTTTTGTGTTCTGTCGTGTGCCAGACACATTTGATATAATACTATGAGATAAGAACTTTGTCAACAACTTTTTTACAAAAAACAGAAAAAACTTTTGCATAACTTTTATATGAAATTTTATCAGGAAAATTGCATGATATTTGAAATGCGGCATACAATGTAATAATCAGTGGCAGGAGATACATCAATGAGTGCAAAGACAAAAATCGTAGTCCTTCATATGAAAGAACTCATTTATACAGCAATTTTTGTGGGATTAGGAATTCTGCTGGTCGTGTTGCTGCTTTTTATGTTTTTACCAAAAAAAGAAAAAGATAAATCTGTGGAGACAATGAAATATGTGGCAGGAGTCTACACATCTTCCATACTCTTTCATGACAGCACTTTGGATGTGCAGGTCATTGTGGATGAGAACCGGATCAATTCGATCTCTCTTGTGAATCTGAATGAGACAGTGACGACAATGTATCCGTTGGTGGAGCCTGCGTTAGAAGAAGTGTCAGACCAGATCATCAAAACACAGTCGGTGGAAAATATATCCTATCAGGCAGACAATCAGTATACAACGGTTATGCTTTTAAATGCGGTGGAGAATGCGCTTGAAAAAGCAGAAATTGATGCAGCAGCGGAACAATAAAACCAGAGTTTAATTTACCGTAATGTCACAGATTCTGTGGTGCTTTTATAGGTTGCAAAGGGCAGATATAAGCGTCCTCTCACAAGTCGTGATCTTATAGGTTTATGAAAAGAAAAACGGTACAGACG
>OFMG01002215.1_pt1 | contig 9718 bp, 7 predicted proteins | sample 1541751 | NCBI WGS metagenome assembly OFMG01 (sample SAMN04209232, study PRJEB22552) | human gut metagenome | biome: gut; material: feces | host: Homo sapiens | place: USA: Oklahoma
AAGGTACAGAAATGTGCATGCCTGGTGATAACGTAGAAATGACAATCGAACTGATCCATCCGATCGCTATGGAACAGGGTCTGACTTTCGCTATCCGTGAAGGTGGACGTACTGTAGGATCAGGCCGTGTTGCTTCTATCATCGAGTAATCACTGATAAGCAGATAAAATTATATATATGGTTATCGCAAGATAACATTGTGTCCAAACGTAAGATACCCCGGAACCGCAAGGTTTCCGGGGTTTTTCTGTATGGGGAAAAGTTCTGGAATTTTCTGTTTCTTATCGTGAAGATCTGTACTATAATAGACTGGAAAAAATAAGCAGGAGAACTTAGAAATGATGAATCTAAAAACAGATTATAAAAGTATCATCAAAGAGACAAGTATATTAACGGTTGCGGTAGCCATTATTGCCGCCGCGGTTTATTTCTTTCTTGTACCGAGCCATGCTTCCGTGAGCAGCATATCAGGTCTTGGTATTGTGCTTTCGAATTTTATTCCTCTACCGTTGTCGGCGATTACGATGATTTTGAATGTGGTCTTGCTGATTATCGGATTTTTCACCTGTGGAAGAGAGTTTGGGGTGAAAACAGTATATACCAGTGTGATGCTTCCACTGTTTCTGGGTGTGTTTGAGGGGATTTTTCCGGATTTTGACTCGATGACGAACAGCCAGGAGCTGGATGTGCTGTGTTATATTCTGGTAGTCAGTGTGGGACTGAGTATATTATTTAATCGCAATGCATCTTCCGGCGGATTGGATATTGTGGCGAAGATTATGAACAAATATCTGCACATGGATCTGGGAAAAGCGATGTCGTTGTCCGGGATGTGTGTGGCGCTGTCGGCGGCACTTGTGTATGATAAAAAGACAGTGGTACTGAGTTTGCTAGGAACATATTTTAACGGGTTGGTGCTGGATCATTTTATTTTTGATCATAATATCAAGCGGAGAGTTTGTATCATTACGAAAAAAGAAGAGGAACTGCGCCAGTTTATCATTCATGATCTGCACAGTGGTGCGACGATCTATGAGTCGATCGGAGCCTATAATATGGAAAAAAGAAACGAGATTATTACGATTGTAGATAAAGGCGAGTACCAGAAACTGATGAACTACATGAACCGTGAAGATCCGAAGGCATTTATTACGGTATATACGGTGTCGGATATGAGGTATCAACCGAAAAGGTGATGAAAGAAAAGAATCGTCAAAAAGTTTACAAAGCAAAACGGATGGTTTAATATGGAACCATACGAAAATCTATAAAAAACAAGCCAGAAAGGAAGTAACGGATAACGTAAAGAGAAAAGGGAAAGAAATTGTAAAAAAAAGGTTTTGCAGAAATTGGCGAGGAAACTAGAGCGTTTCATGCAAACCGTGGAGTGTCATCATGTATACCTGGGAATAAACAAAGCGGAATGAAGGAAGAACCGGAAGAAAATACGAAGAAGAGAGGAAATATGAAAATGAAAACAGAACTGCAAAAACAGTTATTTGCATTGCAGGATCCTGGATATCGGGAATTTCATGCCAGACTGATTCCGGGAATTCCGAAAGAAGATATTATTGGAATCCGCATGCCGGTGTTGCGGAAGTTCGCCGGGGAATTTGCCAGAGATCACAGCCAGGAAGCCGAGGTGTTTTTAAAAGAACTGCCACATCGCTATTATGAAGAAAACAATCTGCATATGCTGCTGGTAACAAAGATCAAAGATTACCCGGAATGTCTGCGGAAAGTGAAGGAGTTTCTTCCATATATAAATAACTGGGCAACGTGCGATCTGCCGGCGCCCAAATGCTTCGAAGAATACCGGGAGGAATTACTTCCGGTTATTCGAGAGTGGTTGCTGACAACAGATACTTATACGATCCGGTATGGAATCGGGCTGTTGATGCGGCTGTATCTGGACGATATGTACAGACCGGAATATGCTGATCTGATTGCAAGGGTACGGTCGGAAGAATATTATGTAAACATGATGATTGCCTGGTATTTTGCGACAGCGCTTGCGAAGCAGTGGGATACGGTGATTCCATATCTGGAAGAACGGAAACTGGATCGCTGGGTGCATCAGAAGACGATTCAGAAAGCGGTGGAGAGCTTTCGAATCACACCGGAGCAGAAAGTATATTTGAAGAGTTTACGTTATCCAAGGAAATAAAAATAGGAAGAATATCGAAAAGTATCAAAACGCATAGAAAGTTACAGGAACAAAGAGAGAAATATAACTGGAAGATGCAGAAGCGGTACATAGAGATAACTGTAGAATAGCAAAACAGTGATGTAAAATAACAGAATCCGCTAAATAATAACAGAGCAGATTCATATGAAAGGAAGCGAAACAATGTCAACATCTATGACAAAGGGAAACCCGTTAAAACTGATGCTTCAGTTTGCACTTCCCCTTTTAATCGGAAATTTATTGCAACAGACGTATAATATTATAGATGCGGCGATCGTAGGACAGATTCTTGGGGCGAAAGCGCTGGCAAGTGTGGGAGCAAGCAGCAGTGTACAGTTTCTGGTTCTGGGATTCTGTATGGGATGCTGTACCGGATTCGGTGTACCGGTTGCCAAGTACTTTGGGGCAGAAAAGATGGATACGATGAGAAATTATGTATTTAACGGTGCGGTACTGACTGGGGGAATCGGTGTGACAGTGACGATTCTTTGTTCTGTATTCTGTCCACAGATCCTGCATCTGCTGTCAGTTCCCGAGGATATCTTCCGTGGAGCCTATCACTATCTGCTGATTATTTTTCTGGGAATTCCATTTACCTTATTATACAATTATTTATCCAGTATTCTCCGTTCGCTGGGAGACAGCCGGACACCCTTTCTCTTTCTGGCATTTTCAGCGATATTGAATATCTTTCTTGATCTGTTCTGTATCGTGGTACTGAAATGGGGATGTGCGGGAGCTGCAGCTGCGACAATTACAGCACAGGCGATCAGTGGCATACTGTGTCTTGTTTTTATTGGAAGAAAGATGAATGTACTGCATCTGAAAAAAGAAAACAGAATGGTAAATATAACTGCGGTAAAAGAACTTCTGGCGATGGGGCTTCCTACCGGACTGCAGTTTTCCATCACTGCAATTGGCAGTATGGTAATGCAGTCGGCAAATAACGGACTGGGAAGTGTGTGTGTTTCCGGATTTACCGCGGGCATGAGAATCAAACAGTTTGCGATGTGCCCGTTTGATGCAATTGCTACTTCGGCATCTGTATTTTGCAGCCAGAATATGGGCGCAAGGCAGCCGGAACGAATCAAGAAGGGACTGCGGCAGGGAGTTGCGATTGCAACGATATATGGTCTGCTGATCGGGCTGGTGCTGATCTTCGGAGGACGCACGCTGTCGATGATCTTTGTGAAAAAATCAGCAGCGGATGTCTTGGATGCATCAGGAAAATATCTGCGGTGTCTTGGATATTTCTTCTGGAGTCTCGGTATCCTGAATGTGAGCCGTATGGTGACACAGGGACTTGGATATTCAGGAAGAGCAGTACTTTCCGGTGTGACGGAGATGCTGGCAAGAACGATTGTCAGTCTGGGATTTGTCGGAGCCCTGGGGTATACGGCAATCTGCTTCGCGGATCAGGCGGCATGGATCGCAGCATGCTGTTACATAGCACCGACCTGCCTGCACTGCGTCAAAAAGGTGACGGGGATACTGGAAGGTAACGGCAGCCGATAAAAAGAGTGAGAAGATAAAAGCAATATTTAGTTATAGAAATAGCCTATAGCTGGATATTGCTTTTTTCTATTAGACAAAGTCAGGAAAATTGTGTATGATAATAAAAACATAGCGAAATAATAGGAAAATAAAAACGACAAATATATGTAACAGTTCAGCAGATATGAACAGAAAGTTTCAGAGTTGAAATGGGTGTAAAAGCAGATTTCAACCCTGAAACTTTCTATTGGTATCTGTATTTGTTTCAGTGGAATATTCTGTCAGCGGACAAAAATATTTTTGCAGATCGTCGTATTTCTCAGACTATTGTCCTTTCCTGCGCAGAATTTAAAACCTTTGCTGCAAAATTACGAGGCGCCTCGGAAATAATATTGTGAGTCAGATATGCCATGTGCTCCGGAGTATCGTCGGAATCACCGGTGAGCCAGCATTTGATCATTCCCACGCAGCCGTTGATGCAGAAAGCGTAGGCGTATTTGATGTCGTTGACATTCTGTGGGAACATCGTAAAAAGTTCCGGCAAAACAGCGTCCTCGACCAGTTTTTCAATCTTTTCCACAAAAGCCATATCGCCGTTCGGTCCCATTAGTGCCGCACAGATATCCTTGTTGGCAGCCAGAATCCGAAACAGCTGGATGGCAAAAGAATACCCTTCTTCTTTCATTCCCGGATCCAGCGGATGCTCTTTGATGGCTTCCAGAATATCTTCCATCAGTTCGCCCTCTATGCTCTGAAGCATCTGGTAAATGTCTGTGTAATGCAGATAAAAAGTGGAACGGTTGATATCAATCTCATCCACCAGTTCTTTTACCGTGATTTCTTTAATATTTTTCTGCTGCATCAGTCTGGCAAGACCGGCGCGAAGCTGTGCACGGGTTTTTCGCACCCGGCGATCCATTTTTTCTCCTTTTTTCGTTTCCATAAAAATCCCCCTTTTATTGCATCTCCCGTATTTTCTCAAGGAGTTTTTTCAGGTCGAGAAAACTTCCCGGGAAGATTTAAAATCATATCTGAAGAAAATATAAACAAAAATTCCTGAAATTTATTAGAAATTTTTAAGAATTTCAAATAGACATATGCAATATAAAATGTCCAGTAATAAACGATTGAAAAGAAATGTGATGCTTGTATCTCTTATCTTTCTTTAGTATAATACATTCCGAAAAGAAAATCAACATATTGTCGACTAATAGCTTTTTAATCTATTAATAGAATAAAAAGTGAATAATAGAATACACATCTATTAATAGGAAAAAGTCGACAAATACATCAAAAAGGAAGGGATACAATGCTAAAACAAGAGTGGAAAAGTTTATTTCACAACAAGATTTTGCTTTTAGTAGTCATCGTAATTGCGCTGATCCCTGCGATTTACGCGGGGCTTTTCCTGGCATCCATGTGGGATCCCTACGGAAATGTGGATAAACTTCCAGTAGCCATCGTCAATGAAGATGAGCCAGCCGAGTACGGAGATACTACACTGACAGTTGGAGATCAACTGGTGGATAATCTGAAAGAAAATGATTCACTGGCATTCAACTTTGTAGACGCAGATGTGGCAAAGGAAGGTCTGAAAAATGGTACTTATTACATGGTAATTACCATTCCGAAGGATTTCTCTGCCAATGCGGCAACGGTCATGGATGATCAACCGGAAAAAATGATCCTGAATTATGAGACGAATCCGGGAACCAATTACATTGCTTCTAAGTTAAGTGAAACGGCTCTTGGCAAGATTAAAACAAGCATCCGTGAGGAAGTAACCAAAACCTATGCGGAAGCTATTTTTGATCAGATCGGAACCGCCGGAGACGGTATGCAGGAAGCAGCCGACGGGGCAAAAAAGATCAAAGACGGTATGGACGATGCATCTGATGGTAATAAGAAAATCACAGATAACCTGAAAGTTCTGGCAGACAGTACCCTGACTTTCAAAGAGGGATCTGAGGAACTGACCGAAGGACTGAAATCATATACCGACGGTGTTGCACAGGTCAATGACGGAGCAAAACAGCTGGATGACGGTGTCAGCACATTGACCGCAAGTCTTCCGACACTGACTAACGGTGTGGATCGGCTGAACTCCGGTGTGAAAGAATACACCGATGGCGTAGCAACCCTGAACAGCAACTCCGAGGCACTGAATTCCGGAAGTAAACAGCTGGCAGAGGGAAGTGAGCAGCTGGCAGCCGGAGCAAAACAGTTGTCCGGGCTGGAAAATATCGGACAGGTTTATGCGGGAATCGTAAATCTGAACAATGCGGTAACCGGCGCTGATAAAACAGGAACATTGCAGAATGGAACTGCACAGTTGGCAGCAGGTTTGGAACAGATCAGTAAAAGTGTAAGTACTCTTGAACATTCAGCGAGTGCGGAACAGCTTGCGAAACTGAGTCAGGGACTGGGCAGTGCAGTGAGTGGTATCCAGAATGCCAGCAGTTCTGTTACGGAAGCAGCAGGTATTGTGAATAAGGCTGCTACAGGAATCAGTAATATGCAGGAGAATGTTGCAAATGCTTTGAGCGGATATGCAAAAATCGCAGAAAGTGCAGCCAATGACGGCAATAGCAAGATTCAGACGGCTAATACAAAATTACAGAGTGCTTCTGCCACAATGACTTCAGCAGCACAGCGGCTTTCAGCATGTACGAAACAGGATGACGGAAGTATTGTGATAGATGCACAGACGCTGAATAATCTGGTAAGTACATTAAACAGCGCAGCAGCGAATACAGGCTCTGTAGACACCGTAAATACAGAGGCTTATGTGAGCAAAGCGAACAGTACAACAACAGCGATTACTTCCGGTATGGCAGAGGCAAACGAAAGTCTCTCAGCTGCGGCAGTCGGACTTGAACAGTATGCGACCGGACTCACAGCAGGAGCAAATAGTTTGGCAGCGGGAGCGAAAGATCTTCAGGATCAGACAAAAGATCTTTCCACGGATTCTATCAAACAGCTTTCAGCAGCACTACAGTCCGCAAGTGTTGGTGCAGCAAATGTCAATAAAGGTGTAAGCCAGGTATCTGCAGGTCTTACTCAATTACAGAATGCGACATCCTCTTTCCCGGCAGCAGCAGAAGGAATGAAGACACTGGATGCGGGAATTGAAACATTGGCAGCTGGTGCTCAGACGTTGAATACCGGACTTACTGCTTACACCGCTGGTGTATCCACTCTGAACAATAACAGCGCAGCACTGACAAGCGGAACACAGCAGCTTGCCGATGGTGCGAAGACACTGGGAAGCGGAGCCACCACACTGGCAAATGGTACATCCACCTTATATAATGGAACAAAAACTTTAGTAGCAAACAACAGCAAATTAAACAGCGGTGCCGCACAGCTTACCGATGGCGCCGGTCAGATCCGGGATGGATCCGGTCAGTTATATGACGGTTCCAAAGAACTGGGTGATGGATTAAAGAAACTGGACGATGGTTCCGATACTCTCCAGAGCAGTCTGGCAGACGGAGCCGAAACTGTAAAAGAAAATAAAGCAGAAGATGTGAACTATGAGATGATTGCAGCTCCTGTAGATGACGATGAAGCAAAAATGACAGAAGTACCAAACAATGGCCATGCGATGGCACCGTACATGATGTCCGTAGGTCTGTGGGTTGGAGCACTTGCCTTCTGTCTGATGTATCCGCTGACAAAATACAACGGAAAATTAAAATCCGGATTCGCATGGTGGGGAAGCAAGGCTTCTGTATTATATCCACTTGCGCTTCTGCAGGGTGTATTGGTAATCTTCCTGCTTCATGTATTTGACGGATTTACCCCGGCCCAGATGGGTAAAGCAGTGGCATTTGCCTGCCTGACCTCTGTAGCATTTACCTCGATCATGTACTTCTTCAATATCAGCCTTGGTAAAGTAGGAAGCTTCCTGATGCTGGTATTCATGGTTATCCAGCTGGCAGGTTCCGCCGGAACCTATCCGGTACAGCTTTCACCGGCATTCGTATCGAAGATTCATGCATGGGTACCGTTCACCTACTCTGTAGATGCTTTCCGAAGCGTCATCTGCGCAGGAGAAAGCATCCGGACACCAGTCATTGTTATGTGTGTGATCACAATCGTATTTACGATCCTGACCATCATCGAATTCCAGTTCCGCACCAGACGGATCAAAGCAGGAAAACCGATTTTCCATGATTTCCTGGAAGAAAAAGGACTGGCATAAGAGAACAGTTACATAAGGAACAATAAAAAAACAGTTGTTACCGAAATCTCTATATGAGATTCGATAGCAACTGTTTTTTGAACTGCACACTCGAATCCGTATCCTGCGTGAATGATACAGTTATTTACGAAACGATGTACCGGTACATCCAGATAGCAATTAATCGTGTCTCTCATCCTCATTGTCATAGCACTCACAAAACCGCGCTGCGAATGCCGGTGGCTCGTCTTTGACGTACAGGTGGGAAATATCTCCGAAAGAACTCATACGGAAATATGCGATCCCCAGGCGGCGCTCTTCGGTGACGAGGGTTGTGACGGAGCTTGGGGCGGCGCAGGTGCCGTGCCACAAAACCATCGGGGAAATGTGCAGCAGGTGACTTAACAGGACACATTCCAGACCGAAGTGGCAGAAGAAGACAATCGTATCGTTGTTTGCGTGCTCTGCGCGGTAGGTAAGACCGTCACGGACATACCCGTGACTGGCGAGCAGGGTATCGAAGTTGGTGGTTACCCAGTCATATTCTTCTTTGACATGTCCTTCCATCATCACAGGAACTTTCCACCATTCATCTGGCAGGTAAAAGCGGGGTTCCGCGGTCCAGTCCTGTGGCAGCCAGTCCCAGGAGACCATTTCCTTTTCCGGGGCATCCGGGCGGTGAATCCGGGCATCAAATTCGCGAAGCCAAGGTTCTTCGGTGGCAGTGCGGTTCATTTTCTTCAAGGTCAGAGAGGCGGTGTCTCTGGCTCTTCCGAGAGGAGAGACATAAAAGGCTTTCACCTCGAGTTTTGCAAGTTTTTCGGAAAGGTAGTCTACTTCTTTCCATCCTTTTGGCGTCAGGGAGTCGATGGTATAATCCGGATCTCCGTGACGGACGATCAGTAATTTCATATAATAGCCTCCTGTGTGTAAAATAATCAATGTTTTCTGGTAATATAGCAGATATTGGAAAACAGCGGACAGCTTTTTATCCATGCAAAGTTCCGGTATTCTCTCCAATTGATATACCACTCCTGTCCCCAGCTGCTGATCTGCAGCCATCCGTGTTCGATGCCGGTAACAGTGACATAGTGTGCACGGGTGGAAGAAGATTTTATGTAAACTCCATCGCCGGTTTTCTTGTACAGAGGAAGCCGGTTTTTCTTCCAGATCAGGGGAAAATTACCGCCGATGGATAGAATGACCGGGATATCCTGACCAAGCAGCCGGCTGATCTCCTTTCCGGTATTCCGATACCCGATATGCCAGCAGGCACGGTAAGGAAGACGGCGGAGTAAGAAGGCGAGATTCAGTCCTGCGGAGAGCATCAGTCCGTTGATTCCGAGACGGGGAAGAATCGGAAAGAGTCGACGCAGTCTTTTTACAGATCGCTCATAGTCCTCCCAGGAGCGGGAATCACTGACGAGCTGTTCTCCGGAACGATGACGGTCCGTCTGTGCTGTCAGAGATTCTTTCCGTTCCAGATACCACAGCAGATCGTGCGCCGCGATCAGACCGCAGCCGTATCCGCGGATGGAAGGAGAAGAAAACCAGGTCTGGCTGCCGCCGTAGGAAGCACCTTCCGGTCGCTGCACGGAAAGTTCCGAGGTGAGACTTCGTGAGCCGGTTTCGGATAGAGAAGTTTTTCGTGGAGTATGAATGATGTTATCTGTCATAAAAATCCTCCGTACAGAATAGAAAAATGTGCCGGAACATGACCCTTTTCAATTACATTACATAGCAATCAAGGATTCGATAGATCCATTTTCTTGATGCGAATGTAACTATTCAGTAGCCATTGTCCCGCGAGGTGTTTTGACATGAATATGTCAAAATCCCGAGACATACAA
>OFMG01002218.1_pt1 | contig 9692 bp, 5 predicted proteins | sample 1541751 | NCBI WGS metagenome assembly OFMG01 (sample SAMN04209232, study PRJEB22552) | human gut metagenome | biome: gut; material: feces | host: Homo sapiens | place: USA: Oklahoma
CCCCAACCCCCCGCCTCAGGCAGGGGCTTACATGCCGCTTTGCAGCAAAATGGCCGCTGCCGAATGCCGGAAAAAACAAAACCAATATGTCCATACCCAAATTCGAAACCTTCACCTCGGGGGCCGTGCCCGTGAGCACGGAGAACATAGATACCGACCAGATCATCCCGGCACGTTTCCTGAAAGCCACCCAGCGCAAAGGATTCGGCGACAACCTCTTCCGCGACTGGCGCTACGACGCCCGGGGGCAACGGATCGCCTCGTTCCCGCTCAACGACAGCCGTTATGGGGGCAAAATCCTCGTCGCAGGCCGCAATTTCGGGTGCGGCAGTTCGCGCGAGCACGCCGCGTGGGCGATCGCCGACTACGGGTTCCGCGTCGTGGTGTCGAGCTTCTTCGCCGACATCTTCCGCAACAATGCCCTCAACAACGGGCTGCTGCCGATCACCGTGAGCGGGGAGTTCCTCGCGGCGGTCTTCGCGGCGATCGACGGCGACCCTGCGACGCAATTCACCGTAGACCTGGACAACCAGACGCTGACGATCTGCGCCACGGGCCGCAGCGAGCGCTTCGAGATCGACGCATACAAGAAGCGCTGTCTGCAGAACGGCTACGACGACGTGGACTACCTGCGCAGCATCGCGCCCCAGATCGAAGCGTTCGAACAGGCGCATAAATAGCAGCGCGATGTATCCCCGCGTAGAGATAATGGATACCACGCTGCGCGACGGCGAGCAGACGTCGGGGGTTTCGTTCAACGCCCGCGAAAAACTCTCCATCGCCCGGCTGTTGCTGGAAGAACTGCGTGTGAGCCGCATCGAGATAGCCTCGGCGCGGGTTTCGCAGGGCGAGCAGGAGGCCGTGCGCCGCATCGCCGAATGGGCTGCCGCGAAGGGTTATACCGACCGCATCGAGGCGTTGGGATTCATCGACGGCGGCGTGTCGCTCGACTGGCTCGGCCAGGCCGGGTGTCGCGTGGTGAACCTGCTGGCAAAGGGGTCGCTCAAACACTGCCGCGAACAGTTGCGCCGCACCCCGCAGGAGCACCTCTGCGACATCCGCGCCACGATCGGCGGGGCCATCGCGCGGGGCATGAAGGTGAACGTCTACCTCGAAGACTGGTCGAACGGTATGCTGCATTCGCCCGGGTACGTCTACACGATACTCGACGGGCTGGCCGACGCCCCCGTGCAGCGCTTCATGTGCCCCGACACGCTGGGCATCCTCGACCCCTATGCCACCGAACGGTTTTGCCGCGACATGGTGACACGCTATCCGCAGCTTAGGTTCGACTTCCATGCCCATAACGATTACGACCTGGCCGTGGCCAACACCGCAGCTGCGGTCAAAGCCGGGTTCCACGGGGTTCACGTAACCATAAACGGGCTGGGCGAACGCGCAGGAAACGCACCCCTGTCGAGCACGGTGGCCGTGCTGCACGACCGGCTGCACTGCCTCACGGGCATCGACGAAACGAAGATCAACCACGTCAGCCGCATGGTCGAGACCTACACGGGCATCCGGATCCCGGGCAACCGCCCGATCGTCGGCGAGAACGTCTTTACGCAGTGTGCCGGCATCCATGCCGACGGCGACAACAAGAACAACCTCTATTTCAACGAGCTGCTGCCCGAACGCTTCGGACGCGTACGCGAATACGCCCTGGGCAAGACCTCGGGCAAGGCCAACATCCTGAAGAACCTCGAAGCGCTGGGCATCGAGCTCGACGAAGCCTCGATGCGCAAGGTAACCGAACGGGTGGTCGAGCTGAGCGACAAGAAGGAGCTGGTGACGGCCGAAGACCTGCCCTACATCATCGCCGACGTACTGCGCTACGACCAGGTCGAAAACCCCGTGCGGATACTCAATTACAGCCTGTCGCTGGCACAGGGGCTGCACCCGGCCGCTACGCTCAAGATCGAGATCAACGGCTGCGAATACGAGCAGACCTCGGTCGGCGACGGCCAGTACGACGCCTTCATGCGGGCGCTCAGGCAGATCTACAAGCACCAGCTCGGCCGCGAGTTCCCGATGCTGCGCAACTACACCGTCTCGATCCCGCCCGGCGGACGAACCGATGCCTTCGTGCAGACGATCATCACGTGGGAGACGGGCGGCAAGGAGTTCAAGACCCGCGGGCTGGATGCCGACCAAACCGAAGCCGCCATCAAGGCGACGATCAAAATGCTGAACATAATCGAAACAAACTATAACGACCATGAATGTTAACATAGCCCTTTTAGCCGGCGACGGCATCGGCCCCGAGATCATTGCCGAGGCCACGAAAGTACTCGACCGCGTGGCGGCGAAATTCGGACACCGATTCGACTACCGCGAGGCGTTAGTGGGCGCCTGCGCCATCGACGCCACGGGCGACCCCTATCCCGACGAGACGCACGCCATCTGCCAGGCTGCCGACGCCGTATTGTTCGGTGCCATCGGCGACCCCAAGTACGACAACGACCCCAAGGCCCCGGTACGTCCCGAACAGGGACTGCTGCGCATGCGCAAATCGCTGGGACTGTTCGCCAACCTGCGCCCCATCGCATTGTTCGACACGCTGGCCAGCCGCTCGCCGCTCAAGGCAGAGGTGGTGCGCGGCACCGATTTCATCTGCGTGCGCGAACTGACGAGCGGCATCTATTTCGGCCGGCCGCAGGGGCGCAACGAAGCCGGGACGGAGGCTTTCGACACCTGCACCTACACGCGCACGGAGATCGAACGCGTGCTGGACGTCGCATTCCGGCTCGCCATGAGCCGCCGGCGGCGCCTGACGGTCGTGGACAAGGCCAACGTGCTCGAAACCTCGCGCCTGTGGCGGGAGGTCGCGCAGGATATGGCGCCCCGGTACCCCGAAGTGGAGCTGGAATTCATGTTCGTGGACAACGCCGCGATGCAGATCGTACGCCAGCCGACCCATTTCGACGTGATCGTCACCGAGAACATGTTCGGCGACATCCTCACCGACGAGGCCAGCGTCATCAGCGGCTCCCCTCGGCGAGCGTCGGGTCGGAAGTGGCGCTCTTCGAGCCGATCCACGGCTCCTATCCGCAGGCTGCGGGGAAGAACATCGCCAACCCGATGGCCACGATCCTCTCGGCCGCCATGCTGCTCGAACACCTGGGGCTCGACACGGAGGGCAGCGCCGTGCGGGCCGCCGTAGACCGGGCACTCACCGAAGGTGTCGTCACCGAAGACCTCGCCGCACAGGGCGAACGCCGCTACTCGACCTCCGAGGTCGGGGACTTCATCGCCGCGCATATTTAGGCACGCCCCGCTCCGGGGGCTCCTATCCGCAAAAAAGGGGTTGCAACCGCAAAGGTTGCAACCCCTTTTTCCGTGCAGGCCACGAGGCGCACCCCGCCCGGACAGCAACGCCACGGCCCGGCAGCCGGTTTATATCCCGGCCACGAATTGCTCGAGTGCCCCCAGGTCGGCCGCCATAGGCTCCGAAACCCGGGGCAGGCAGGCGAGCCGGGCCAGCCGCGGAGGCAGCGGAACCGCAGCCCCCGTGACGGGGGAGATGACCTCCCCGAATTTGGCGGGATGCGCCGTAGAGAGGTAAAATCCCGGTTTCCCGCACGCTACGGAAGCGGCATATCCGATGGCGCTGTGCGGGTCGGAAAGGTATCCGTAATTGCGGTGCAGCCCGTCGATCGTACGGCGGATCATGGCATCGTCGCAGCGGAATCCCTCCAGTTCATCACGCAGGGCATCCGGCTCACCGCCGCAGAGCCACAGCATACGTTCGAAATTGCTCGGCGCTCCGACGTCCATCGCATTGGCCGGCGTCCGCACCGACGGCCGCGGACGGTAATCGCCCGTCCGCAGAAATTCGGGCACCACGTCGTTGGCGTTCGACGCCGCGACGAATCCGCCGAGGGGGAGCCCCATGCGGCGGGCGAGCATCCCGGCCGAGAGGTTTCCGTAGTTACCGCTCGGCACCACGACCACAGGCCGTCCGCCGCCCGTCTGCTGCCGCCACAGGCAATAGCCGTAGAAATAATAGAATGCCTGCGGTATCCAGCGCAGCAGGTTGATCGAATTGGCCGACGACACGCGGTGCCCCGCACGGAATTTTGCGTCGGCAAACAGCCCCTTGACCAGCCGCTGGCAGTCGTCGAACGTCCCGGCCACACGCAGCGGGTGGATATTGCCGCCGAGCGTGGTCATCTGGCACTCCTGCAGCCGGCTGATCTTCCCTTCGGGATAGAGCAGCACCACCTCGACGCCCGGCACGCCGTAAAACCCGTGCGCCACGGCGCTGCCCGTGTCGCCCGACGTAGCCGTCAGAATCACCAGTTTTTCGCCGGCACCGCCCATCAGACCGATCATCCGCCCCATGAAGCCCGCACCGTAATCCTTGAATGCGAACGTCGGGCCGTGGAAGAGCTCCAGCGTATAGCGGCTGCCGACACGGCGAAGCGGCAGCGGAAAGTCGTAGATCCGCTCCATCTCCCGCCGCAGGAGACCGGGGTCGATGTCGTCACCGAAAAAAAGTTCCGCCAGGTATCCGGCCAGCGCGGCATAGGACTCCCCGGCCAGCCGCTCCGCGACGGCCATATCGGCCTGCGGGATACGTTCCGGGACGAACAACCCGCCGTCGGGTGCCAGCCCCGCCTGCACGGCCTCGCGAAGCGAAAAGGCGCGTGCGCATGCTTTGTCTTTCGTGCTATAATATTTCATCTGTTTGTCGTTTTATACTATTCCACAATCCTTGCCCCGCAGTTCGACACGCGGCCCGCATATATCTTGCAGCCGATACCGGGGCGGGCGAAATGCGCCCGCATCCGCTGCGCGACCCGCTGCGCGACGGCCTCATCGGCGGCCAGGGCGAAGATCGAAGGCCCCGACCCGGCAATGTTCATCGCCAGGGCGCCTTCGGCGAGCACCCCTTCCTTCAGCACATCGTAACCCGGAATGAACCCCTTGCGGTAAGGCTCCGCCACCACGTCGTGCATCGACCGACCGATCAGCGCCACGTCGCCCAGGGCGAACCCGGCCACCAGCCCGCCGACATTGCCCCACTGCGTCACGGCATCGTGCAGGGGTACCTCGCGGGGAAGCACTTCGCGCGCCTGCTTGGTACTGACCACGATGTCGGGATGCACCACGGCATAGAAAAAGCCCTCGGGGACAGGCAGGCGCACGATGTCCAGCGGTTCGTACCCCCGGATCAGCACCACGCCGCCCAGCACGGCAGGGCCCACGTTGTCGGCATGGGACGTACCGCCGATGAGCGCCTCGCCCATCATCGCAAATTCCACGAGCCGCTCCCCTGAAAAGGGACGTCCCAACAGTTCGTTCACGCCCCAAACCGCTGCGGCCGACGAAGCCGCACTCGACCCGATGCCGCTGCCGGGAGCGATCTTTTCGAGGATCGTAACCTCGACCCGCACGGGTTTTTCGTATGCCCCGAGCAGTGCCATCACCGCCGGGGTAATCACGTTGTCCTCGTTTTTGGCGGGAAGTTCCTTCCCGCTGCGGTTGCGGATAACGAGCCCCCCGGCACCTTCTTCGATGCCGACCTCCAGCAGGTCGCCCACGCCGTCGAGCGTCAGCCCCATCACATCGAAGCCGCAACCCAGGTTCGCCACCGTTCCCGGGGCGAAAACTTTGATATATCGCATGATAAAATCTCCTTTTGAATGAAACCACCTTTGATCGAACCGGGCTTTCCGTTCCGGCAGCCTTGGCCGGAAAATGCATAACGGGTATGCTCGTGACGGAAAAATAACAACTACACCCCCACAGGGGTTGTCGTTGTCGTCGTCATTGTAGTGGCGGTAGCGGAGATAAGGACGGTGAAAGAAACGGTGCACGCCACCGGGCTGCAGGCTACCCCGCATCCCCCGGTCATCGTATGGTTCCGTTTCATATCCATCGGGGACAAATATAAAACAAAAAAATTTAATATCCAAATTCGGGTAACAAATCGTAAGACGCCCTAAAAAGCACTGGCAGCCGCTTTATATATAATAGGAGTAGTCCGGAAAGGCTGAAAATACCGAACTTGACGACAAACCGTAAGATATTAGGGGTTCCTGGAAGGCCTGCTTTCCTCCGAATCGGGCTAAAAGCGGTTAAAAGGCCAAAAAATACGGTTTCAAACTGTAAGATAAAAAACCTCTATCCGGGTCGTCATAAAGCGCAAGAGGGGATATAGGTTCCGGATTATCACATTATTAAATTTTTTGCAAAATTATTTTGACGAAACGATTTTATATCCCTATCTTTGAAACGGAACAAACACGCAAATTCCGGACATGAACGCCCAGAACCATTCGAATAATAACGTCATTAATCTGCTGCTCGTCGTCTTTGGCAAGATAACGGGAGAAAGGTGATGTGTATATCCGAAAGATGATAAAAAGGCCTTTCTCCCGATGGAGAAAGGTTTTTTATTATCCGGGCAGATGGCAAAGGCACAATATGCAGAAAACAAGAAGAAGATGAAACACCCACTCAGAAGTGCCGTCACGACGACGGGCCGGCGCATGGCCGGAGCCAGGAGCCTGTGGCGTGCCAACGGCATGCGCGAAGAGCAGTTCGGCCGTCCGGTCATCGGCATCGCCAACTCGTTCACCCAGCTGGTTCCGGGACACGTGCACCTGCACGAGATCGGACAATACGTCAAGCAGCGGATCGAAGCGCTCGGCTGTTTCGCCGCGGAATTCAACACCATCGCCATCGACGACGGCATCGCCATGGGGCACGACGGCATGCTTTATTCGCTGCCCTCGCGCGAGATCATTGCCGACAGCGTCGAATATATGGCCAATGCCCACAAGGTCGACGCACTGGTCTGCATCTCGAACTGCGACAAGATCACCCCGGGCATGCTGATGGCCGCCATGCGGCTCGACATCCCGACCGTCTTCGTATCGGGCGGGCCGATGGAGGCGGGGCATCTCGGCGAGCGGGCGCTCGACCTGATCGACGCCATGGTAATGGCTGCCGACGAAAATTGCAGCGACGAACAGGTGGCGCGCGTCGAACGCGCCGCATGCCCCGGCTGCGGTTCGTGCTCGGGGATGTTCACCGCCAACTCGATGAACTGCCTGACCGAAGCGCTCGGGCTCTCGCTCCCGGGCAACGGCACCGTCGTGGCCACGCATGTCAACCGCCGCCGCCTGTTCGAAGAGGCCGCAGCGCTGATCGTCCGCAATGCCGAACGCTATTACTTCGAGGGCGACGACTCGGTGCTCCCGCGCTCGGTGGCCACGAAGGCAGCCTTCGAGAATGCCATGTCGCTCGACATCGCCATGGGCGGCTCGACCAACACGGTGCTGCACCTGCTGGCCGTAGCCCACGAGGCCGGGGTGGATTTCACGATGCAGGATATCGACCGCCTTTCGCGCCGGGTGCCCGTGCTGTGCAAGGTCGCCCCCAACTCGCATTACCATATCCAGGATGTCAACCGTGCGGGCGGCATCCTCTCGATCCTGGGCGAACTCGCCCGCGGCGGATTGCTCGACACCTCGGCCGGGAGGGTCGACGGGCGCACGCTCGGCCAGGCCATCGCGGCCTTCGACCTGCGGAGCGAAACGGCAAGCAGCGAAGCCAAACAGCGCTACCTGAGCGCCCCGGCCGGCCTTTACAGCCGGGAACTGGGCACACAACGGACTTATTACGACACACCGGACACCGACCGCACGGCAGGCTGCATCCGCGATCTGGAACACGCCTATTTCCGCGACGGCGGGCTGGCCGTACTGACGGGCAACATCGCCCGCCGGGGCTGCATCGTCAAGACGGCCGGCGTCGACGCGTCGCTGTTTGTCTTCCGCGGGCGCGCCCGCGTCTACGAATCGCAGGAGCAGGCCATCGGCGGCATCCTCGGCGGCGAGGTGCAGGCCGGCGACGTGGTCGTCATCCGTTATGAAGGCCCCAAGGGCGGCCCCGGCATGCAGGAGATGCTCTACCCCACGTCGTACCTCAAATCCAGACACCTCGACAAAGCCTGCGCGCTGATTACCGACGGCCGCTTCTCGGGCGGAACGTCGGGGTTGTCGATCGGTCACGTTTCGCCCGAAGCGGCTTCGGGCGGGGAGATCGCCGTCATCCGCACGGGCGACGAGATCGAGATCGACATCCCGCGGCGCTCGATCCGCCTCATGGCCAGCGACGACGAAATCGCCGCGCGCATGGCCGCACAGCAGCATTTCCGCCCCGCGGCACGCGACCGCCGCATACCCGCGTCGCTAAGGGCCTATGCCAAGCTGGTCAGCTCGGCCGACAAAGGGGCCGTACGCATCGTCGAAGAAGAATAAAACCGGACAACACCATGAATACGAACACGACAACCAGAACCGAAGGACAACAGCCCGGCCCTTGTATCACAGGGTCGCAGGCCCTGCTCGAATCGTTCCTGCGCGAGGGTGTGGACACGCTTTTCGGGTATCCCGGAGGAGCCATCATCCCCGTTTACGATGCGCTTTTCGACTACCGCGACCGGCTGCGCCACATCCTTGTCCGCCATGAACAGGGCGCCGTACATGCCGCGCAGGGCTACGCCCGCGTCAGCGGCCGCGTAGGGGTTTGCCTGGTCACCTCGGGCCCGGGGGCGACAAACACCGTGACCGGACTGGCCGACGCGCTGATGGACTCCACGCCGCTGGTACTGGTGACCGGACAGGTGGGTTCGTCGTTGCTGGGCACCGACGCCTTCCAGGAAACCAACTTCGTGGGCATCACGCAGGCCGTAACCAAATGGAACTGCCAGGTCAAGCGTACCGAAGACATTCCCGGGGCGATTGCCAAGGCGTTCTATATCGCCCGTTCGGGACGTCCGGGCCCCGTGGTGGTGGACATCACCAAGGACGCCCAGTGCGGGACGGCCCCGTTCCGCTACGAGAGGCTGACGTCCATCCGCAGCTACGTCCCCGCACCCGCGCCCGCCGAGGAGTGCATCGCCGAGGCGGTACGGCTGATCGACGCCGCACAACGGCCGCTGCTGATGGCGGGACAGGGCGTGATCCTCGGAAATGCCGAAGAAGAATTGCAGGCCTTCCTCGCAAAGAGCGGCATACCGGTCGCCTCGACCCTGCTGGGCCTGTCGGCCGTGCCGACCTCCTCGCCGCAGTATGTCGGCATGCTGGGCATGCACGGCAACTACGGCCCCAACATCCGCAACCAGGAGTGCGACCTGCTCATCGCCGTGGGGATGCGTTTCGACGACCGCGTGACGGGCAACCCCAAATGTTTCGGGGCGAACGCCAAGGTCATCCACCTGGAGATCGACCCCGCCGAAATCGACAAGATCGTACACGCCGACGTGGCCGTCATCGGCGACGTGAAACAAACGCTCCCGCTGCTCACCCAAAGGATCCGCTCCGCCGCGCACAAGGCCTGGATCGAAGGGTTCCGCGCCTGCGACAAAGTCGAATACGAGGCGGTCGTCCGCAAGGCGATCCGCCCGGAAGGCGGCCGCATCCGCATGGGCGAGGTCGTAGATACCGTAGCGCATGCCTACGACAACGACGCGGTGCTGGTGACCGACGTCGGGCAGCAGCAGATGTTCGCGGCGCGCTATTTCGGGTTCCGCCGCAGCCGCAGCCTGGTAACTTCGGGCGGTCTGGGCACGATGGGCTTCGGGCTTCCGGCCGCCATCGGCGCCAAACTGGGCGCCCCCGACCGCGAGGTATGCCTCTTCGCGGGCGACGGCGGGCTGCAGATGACCATCCAGGAGC